>Ga0222427_100386_pt1 | contig 73178 bp, 55 predicted proteins | sample 2B20Ametagenome_FD_182890 | JGI IMG/M metagenome (GOLD analysis project Ga0222427, IMG submission 182890) | Enriched microbial communities from leaf-cutter ant dump, University of Wisconsin, Madison, United States - 2B20A (version 2) | ecosystem: Environmental > Terrestrial > Nest > Insects nest... | reverse complement strand
TCAAGACATCGGAGGTCTGCCATGAAAACCCTTGCTACCGCTTTGATGCTGTCCATGTCCGTTCTGGCCGCCGGCGCCCAAGCCGCCGAAGCCGACCAAGGCCCCACGCGCGCCCAGGTCCAGGCCGAACTGCAACAAGCCAAGGTTTCCGGCCAATACACGTTCGGCGAAGAAGGCTACCCCGCCCCCATCGCCCAGACGTCGAGCCTGACTTCGCAACAGGTCCAGGCCGAACTGGCCCAAGCCAAGAACGCCGGTGAAGTGACTTTCGGCAACCTGGACTATCCGCCCGTCGCCGCCGCTGAACACGCCACGGCCCTGAGCCGCGCCGAGGTCCAGACCGAACTGGCCCAAGCCAAGTCGGAAGGCCTGGTCACCTTCGGCAACCTGGACTACCCGCCCCTGGGTAGCTGATCGCCGCGCATGGCCGTCCCCGGCCATGCCCAGCCAAGCCCTCCGGCCCGCGCCGGGGGGCTTTGTTTTTGCCGTCGAGCTTTTGACGATACGGCAGCAAATTAAGTCAATTCGACGTCACATACGGCTGATAAGACGTTTTAGTGGCTACACATCGACAGCACCCGGGCATAGGATAAGGCCACTTCCCCCCTCTTCCCCGCAGGAGCCCGCGCCATGTCCACCGCTACCCCCCGCCCCATCCTTCTCCTGGGCGCCGGAAAAATCGGTTTCGCCATTGCCCTGATGCTGGAACGCAGCGGCGATTATTCGGTGCTGGTCGCCGACCAGGACCCCGATCGGCTGCGCACCGTGGCCGAGCTCGGTTGCGATACCCGGCAGATTTCGGACGACGATTCGCTGGCGCGCTGCATCGAAGGCCGCTACGCCGTCGTCAATGCACTGCCCTTCCACCGCGCAATCGCCGTCGCCGGCCTGTGCGCCAAGGCGGGCGTGCACTACTTCGACCTGACCGAGGACGTGGCCAGCACGCACGCCATCCAGTCGCTGGCGGCGGACGCCCGCAGCGTGCTGATGCCGCAATGCGGCCTGGCGCCCGGCTTCATCGGCATCGTCGGCAATGCGCTGGCGCGCCGCTTCGATACCTTGCTGGACCTGCGCATGCGCGTCGGCGCCCTGCCGCGCTACCCTTCCAACAGCCTGCGCTACAACCTGACCTGGAGCACCGAAGGGCTCATCAACGAATACTGCAATCCCTGCGAAGCCATCGTCGATGGGCAGCTCACGACCGTGCCCGCCCTCGAAGGCTATGAAACCTTCGCGCTGGACGGCGTGGAATACGAGGCCTTCAACACCTCGGGCGGGCTGGGCACGCTGCCCGCGACCCTGCTCGGCCGCGCGCGCAACGTGGATTACAAATCCGTGCGCTACCCCGGCCATTGCGGCATCATGAAGCTGCTGCTCAACGACCTGCGCCTGCGCGACCGCCGCGACCTGTTGAAGGAAATTTTCGAGGCAGCCATTCCCACCACCGAACAGGACGTGATCGTGATCCAGGCTTCGGCCTCGGGCCGCCGCAACGGCCGGCTGGAGGAAGAATCCTACCCGGTCCGCATCTTCGGCGCGGACGTCGGCGGCCACCGCCTCAGCGCGATCCAGCTTTCCACGGCGGCGGGCATCTGCGCCGCGCTAGACCTGGTGGCGCAGGGTGTCCTGCCGCAGCGGGGGTTCGTGGGCCAGGAAGCCATCGACCTGGAGACCTTCGTGCACAATCGCTACGGCCGGGTCTACGCCGGCAAGCCGCTGGCCCTGGGCGACAAGGCCACGGCCGACCGCTGAACCGGCCGGGCCGACCCGCCGGCCTGAACGGCCTAAAGCCCAGGACCTAGGTCCAGCCTTCCAGGCGCAGCGTCGCGCGCACCAGGCGCTGCTCTTCCTGCTCGATGTCCGCGAGGCTCTGGCGCACGCTGTCCACGTGATCCGCCGCCGCCTTGCGCGCCTGCTCGGGCTGGCGCCCCGTGACGGCATTGAACAGCCGGGTATGCTGGCGGTCGATCTGCCGTTTCTCGGGTTGCCGGTGGTACAGGTTGTTCACGCAAGCGAACACGGACCCCAGCAGCAGGTCCGTCAGGGATTGCAGCGTATGCACCAGCACCGGGTTGTGCGAGGCCTCGCAGATGGCCAGGTGGAAGGCGTGGTCCAGGTGGGCATGCGTCGTCGTATCGGTGGCCGCCCCCTGCGCGGCCACCATTTCGTCATAGCGGCGGCGGATCATGATGAAATCCGCCTCGGTGCCGCGGATGGCCGCCAGCCGCGCCGACTCGGCTTCCAGCAGCGAGCGCACTTCCAGCAGGTCGTACAGGGTGCGCGGCTGCGAATTGAACAAGTGCATCAGCGGCCCGGCGTCCACCTTGGAGATCTGCGCCACGAAGGAACCCTTGCCCTGCGACGTGTGGATGATCTCGCGCGCGCGCAGCAGCTTCAGCCCTTCGCGCAGCGCCGTGCGCGACACGCCCAGCTTTTCGGTCAGGCGCCGTTCGGACGGCAGCGCCTGGCCGGCCTTGAGCACGCCGTCCAGGATCAGGCGTTCGATGCGCTCGGCGACCTCGTCGGCCACCTGGCGGGGTTTTTCTTCTGTTTCAGCGTACATGCGCGCTCCGGACCAGTGGTATGACCAAGCCCGGTCCTGACAGGAACCAGCAGATCACGCCTCGGTAAGTAGCTGATATAAAACCATAAAAATTCCATGTTTGCCGGGATCAGGAAAAATAAACTGGTATGACCACCTGGTTTTGATATGGACATTGCGGCAGGCGCGAACGATGATGTCACGACAGATCCGCCCGGCGCGCGGCGCCGGCCAGCTTCACCTACCGCTAGAGAACCGCATGACTCAACGCATCCAGCATCACGGCCTGCAAGTGGCGGCCGATCTCAACCAATTCATCGAACAGGAAGCGCTGCCCGGCACCGGCCTGGATGCCGACGGTTTCTGGCAAGGATTCGCGGCCCTGGTGGAAGACCTGGCCCCCAAGAACCGCGCGCTGCTGGCCGAGCGCGACCGCCTGCAGGCCGAACTCGACGCCTGGCACCGCGCCAACCCCGGCCCCATCGCCGACCCGGCGGCCTACCGCAAGTTCCTCGAAGGCATCGGCTACCTGCTGCCGCAGCCCGCTGACGTGCGCGCCACCACCGACAACGTCGACACCGAGATCTCGCAGCAGGCAGGCCCGCAGTTGGTCGTGCCCATGTCCAATCCGCGCTACGCCCTGAACGCCGCCAACGCGCGCTGGGGCAGCCTGTACGACGCCCTCTACGGCACCGACGCCATCCCGGCCACGCCGGGCGACACCGGCGGCGGCTACAACCCGCAGCGCGGCGCCGCCGTGATCGCGCGCGCCCGCGCTTTCCTCGACGCAGCCGCCCCGCTGGCCCAGGGCTCGCACGCCGACGCCCGCGGCTATGCCGTCGAAGACGGCCAGTTGCGCGTCGCGCTGGCCGATGGCGCGACCGGCCTGAAGTCCGCCGCGCAATTCGTCGGCTACCAGGGCGACGCGTCCGCGCCGTCGGCCATCCTGCTCAAGAACAACGGTCTGCATTTCGAGATCCAGGTCGACCGCAACCACGCCATCGGCGCCACCGACGCCGCCGGCGTCAAAGATGTGCTGGTGGAAGCCGCGCTGACCACCATCATGGATTGCGAGGACTCCGTCGCCGCCGTGGACGCCGCCGACAAGGTCCAGATCTACCGCAACTGGCTCGGCCTGATGAAGGGCGACCTGACCGAGCAGGTCACCAAGGGCGGCAAGACCTTCACCCGCAAGCTGAACGCAGACCGCGAATACACTCGCCCCGACGGCTCGCCGCTGACCTTGCACGGCCGTTCGCTCATGTTCGTGCGCAACGTGGGCCACCTGATGACCAATCCGGCCATCCTGGAGCGCGATGGCGGGGAGATCCCCGAAGGCATCCTGGATGCCGTGGTCACCAGCCTGGCCGCGCTGCACGACCGCGAACGCAAGCTGAATTCGCGCACCGGCTCCGTCTATATCGTGAAGCCCAAGATGCACGGCCCCGCCGAGGCCGCCTTCGCCAGCGAACTCTTCGACCGCGTCGAAGACCTGCTGAAGCTGCCGCGCAACACCCTGAAGATGGGCATCATGGACGAGGAGCGCCGCACCAGCATCAACCTCAAGGCCTGCATCGGCGCCGCAGCCGGCCGCGTGGCCTTCATCAACACGGGCTTCCTGGACCGCACCGGCGACGAAATGCATTCCAGCATGGAAGCCGGCCCCATGCAGCGCAAGGGCGACATGAAATCCACCGCCTGGATCGCCGCCTACGAACGCAACAACGTGCTGGTCGGCCTGGACACGGGCCTGCGCGGCCGCGCCCAGATCGGCAAGGGCATGTGGGCCATGCCTGACATGATGGCCGCCATGCTGGAACAGAAGATCGCGCATCCCAAGGCCGGCGCCAACACCGCCTGGGTGCCCTCGCCCACGGCCGCCACGCTGCACGCGCTGCACTACCACCAGGTCGACGTGCAGGCCGTCCAGCAGGAACTCGAACGCACCAGGCTGGACAGCGTGCGCGACGATCTGCTGAACGGCCTGCTGACCGTGCCGGTGGGCGATCCGTCCAAATGGTCCGCCGTAGACATCCAGCAGGAACTGGACAATAACGTGCAAGGCATCCTGGGCTACGTGGTCCGCTGGATCGACCAGGGCGTGGGCTGCTCGAAGGTGCCGGACATCCACAACGTCGGCCTCATGGAAGACCGCGCCACGCTGCGCATTTCCAGCCAGCACATCGCCAACTGGCTGCGCCACGGCGTGACCAACCGCGAACAGGTCATGGAAACCTTCAAGCGGATGGCCAAGGTGGTCGACGGGCAGAACGCCGGGGACGCGCTCTACCGCCCGATGGCCGGCCACTTCGACACTTCGCTGGCGTTCAAGGCGGCGTGCGCGCTGGTGTTCGAAGGGCTGACGCAGCCCAACGGCTATACCGAGCCGCTGCTGCACAAGTACCGCCTCGAATTCAAGGCCGCGCAGGCCTGACGGCCAGCCCCGCGGCGACAGGGCCGGACAGCATCGCTGTCCGGCCCTTTCGTTTTGCGGATAAAAATATCGGTCAATTTCGCACGATCGTGCTAAATTAGCCCCATGACTGCCAGGACCGAAAAAAGCGAGCTGACCTTCGCGGCCATCGTGGACGCCGCGCTGGACATGGCCGCCGCGCAGGGCATGGAAAGCCTGTCGCTCGGCCAGGTCGCCAAGCGCCTGGGCATCAGCAAGAGCGGCGTGTTCTCGCGCGTGGGCTCGCTGGAGGCCTTGCAGCAGGCGGTGCTGGACGAATACGACCGCCGCTTCGTGGAGGCCGTATTCACGCCGGCCATGGCCTTCCCCCGCGGCCTGCCGCGGCTGAACGCCCTGGTCTCGCTGTGGATCGAGCGCGCCAGCAACGTCGAAATGCTGACAGGCTGCATCTACGTGGCCGGCGCCTTCGAGTACGACGACGTGGAGTCGCCGCTGCGCTCGGTGCTGGAAAGCAACCTCAGGCGGTGGCGCGCCGCCATGGTGCGCACCGTGAACCAGGCGCTGGAAGCCGGCCACCTGCGGCCGGATACGGATCCCGAACAGCTCGTGTTCGAGGTCTACAGCCTGATGGTCGGACTGATGCACGACGCCCGCTTCCTGCGGGACCCCAAGGCCCACCAGCGCGTGCGGGCCGCCTATGAACGCCTGATTTCCACTTACCGCAGTTTCAAGTACATCGAGTAGCGCCCGCGCAGCATGCAGTCCGGGCGCATTGCCTTCCCTTAATTTCGCACGATCGTGCGAAATTTTCAGGAGTCTCTGACCATGTGGATCGTTATCGCCGTCATCGCCATCGCCGCCGGCGCAAGAATCTGGCTGCAATGGCGCGCCCTCCTGCGCCAGTTGCCGGACTGCGCCGAGCATCTGGTACTTTTCTAGGTAGCCATGGCCCGCCCGTTCTATATTTCCAGTTCGCCTTCCCTGAACGTCGTCATGCCGCGCTCCAATCATCTATTGATCATCGACCCGCAGAATGACTTCTGCGACCTCCCCCAGGCCTATCTGCCGGCGGACCCGCTTACAGGCAATCCGCATGCACCCGCCCTGCCGGTCGCGGGCGCGCACGCCGACATGCAGCGGCTGGCGCGCTTCATCGACGCCGCCGCGTCCGTGCTGACGTCCATCACGGTCACGCTGGATTCGCACCATAGGCTGGACATTGCGCATCCGACGTTCTGGAGCACGGGGGACGGCCAACCCGTTCCGCCCTTCACGCCGATCACCGCGGCGCAGGTGCGCGCGGGCGCGTTCCGGCCCCGGCACGTCGACGACCTGCCGCGCACCCTGTCCTATCTGGATGAACTGGAAGCCCGCGGCCGCTACACGCTGATGGTCTGGCCCGTGCATTGTGAAATCGGCACCTGGGGCCATAACGTGCATGCCGACGTGCGCGCCGCCTACAGCCGCTGGGAGGACGAGCGCCAGTTCATCGTGCGCAAGGTGCCCAAGGGCACGAACCCCTGGACCGAGCACTACAGCGCGCTGATGGCCGAAGTGCCCGACGCCGACGATCCCCGCAGCCAGCTCAACCGCAGCCTGCTGGATTCGCTGGACCGCGCCGAGCTCATCCTCATCGCCGGCGAGGCCGGCAGCCATTGCGTCAAGGCCACCGTCGAGCACCTGGCCGAGCACCTGCCCGGCCGCGACCTGTCGCGCCTGGTGCTGCTGACGGACTGCATGAGCCCCGTCGCCGGCTTCGCGGACGCGCAGGCGGTCTTCCAGCAGCGCATGCGCGACCTGGGCGTGCAGCAGCGGACCAGCGTCGACATGGCGCGCGCCCTGCTCGCGGCCTGAGCGCCAGCCGGGCCGCGCAAACGCAACGGCCGCCTGCAATACGCATGGCGGCCGTCGGTACCTGGCGGGAATGGGCGCGTCAGCCGGCCTGGTCCGCCTTGCCTTCGCACTGCACGTACAGGGCGCCGATCGCCTCGCACAAGGCGGCCGGCTGCTGGAACAGGCGCGACACCAGGATGCAGCCCTGCACGGTGGCGAACACCGCGCGGCCGGCGGCCTCGGGCGTGCCGGAGAACTTCAGGGATCCTTGGGCCGCGCCTTCGGCCAGCACGCGGGCCAGCCAGGCTTCATGCGCCCGGAAAAATCCTTGCAGCGCGCCGCGCACGCGTTCGGGCAGCGAATTGACCTCGGCGGCCAGCATGCCGCCCAGGCAAAGCTCGCCCGATCCGCAGGCGCGCGATTCCATCAGCGACAGGTATTCATCGAGCTGCGCCTGCGCGGGCTGCGCCGTGTCGATGCCGCGCACAGCCGCCAGGGCGCGCGCGCTATAGGCCTCGACGGCCTCGTAGAGCAGGTCGTCCTTGCCCGGAAAATAATAGTGGATGCTGGACGTCTTCACGCCCACGTGCTCAGCCAGGTCCCGGTAGCTGAAACCGTTGCATCCGCGCGTGCGGATCAGCTTCTCGGCGTGGGCCAGAAGCAGTTCGCGAGTGGTGCTGGGAGTCGGAGTGTCCATGGCTGAATATTACCTACTAATAGGTCGGTCCGTCATCGGTTTCGGCGGGTCTCTCGCCCGCCCGCACGGGCCCCGGCCGGGAATTATCCCGCCCCCCGGGGCCCGTATGCGTCGGCATTACGCTCAGCCTTGCACGGGCGGATAGTCCAGTTCGCCGCTGCCGGTCAGGCCATGGGCGCGGGCAGCCGCCAGTTCTTGCTGTACCTGGCCGCGGGTCTTGTCGCCGGCATGGGCAAAGGCGGTCGCGGGATAGCCTTCTTCACCGAACGCCAGTTCACCGTTGGCGCGCGCGGCAGCCAGTTCCTGCTGCACCTGGGCGCGGGTCACCGTGCTTTCGGTGTTCAGGGGAGGCGGATAGTCCAGCTCGCCGGCTTGGGCGGCGCCGATGAAGGAAGCGGACAGGATCAGGGCGGATACGAGGGTCTTCATGGTCAATCTCCAGAAAGGATGGGTACGGCTTGGGGTTTAAGCTATCTATGTATAGATAGATTCGAGGTTAAAAACTCAGCCTTGCACGGGCGGGTAGGCCAGCTCGGCGCTTTCGGTCAGGCCTTGGGCGCGCGCGGCAGCCAGTTCCTGCTGCACCTGGGCGCGGGTCTTGTCGGCCGTGGCGGCATAGGCGGTGGCAGCGTAGCCTTCTTCGCCGAACGCCAGCTCGCCGTTGGCGCGGGCCGCGGCCAGCTCTTGCTGCACCTGGGCGCGGGTCACCGTGCTTTCGGTGTTCAGGGGAGGCGGATAGTCCAGTTCGCCGGCTTGGGCGGCGCCGATGAAGGAAGCAGACAGGATCAGGGCGGATACGAGGGTCTTCATGGTCGATCTCCAGATAAAGGTCGGTGTTGCGGTTTGGATAAAAACTATCTACTTATAGATAGATAACTAGGGAAATAAAAAAGCGGACTACTGTATTTCTGATGTCGACGGCGGCGGATTCGGTTGGGTGCGCTGCGTCGATGGATGAATCTTACCTACTACTAGATAGATGAACCAAGCGAATTTGTGAAACTAAATATTTCACTCCAGCCCGTCTTTATCGGCATGCGCGAGGTAGAACGCCACGAAGTCACGCGCCGACATCGGCCTTGCGTACAACCACCCCTGCCCGGCATGCACTCCGAGATAACGCAGCCTCTCCTCCTGCCCGGAACGTTCCACCCCTTCGGCAATCAGGGTCAGCCCCAGGTCCAGGGCCAGGCGGACGATATGCGCGGTAATCCGTGCCTCCACGCCGGCCACGTCGAGCGGATCGACGAAAGACTTGTCTATCTTCAACACATCCAGCGGCAGCGTGCGCAGATAACGCAGGCTGGAATAGCCCGTGCCGAAATCGTCGAGCGCGATCCGATGGCCCGCGCTTTGCGCGGCCTCCAACGTGGCGGTGGCCCGATCCAGATCGATAAAGCTGCGCTCGGTCACTTCCAGCCAGAACTGGGAATTTCTCAGGCCGAGTCCGGCCATGGCCTTGTGCAGATAGTCGATGGCCAGGCCCGAGGCAAGGTCGTCGGGACTCAGGTTGATGGCGATATGGACGGAAGGCGCCGACCGCAACAGCGCCACCATATCGCTCAATGCCTCGTCGATGACCAGGCGGGTCAAGGCCTGCGCCTGCCCGCTGGCCTCGACAAGGCCTATGAAGTCCGCGGGCCCCAGCAGCGTGCCGTCCTGCCGCTGCCAGCGCACCAGCGCCTCCGCGCCGATGCAGCGGCGCGTCCGCAGGTCCATGACGGGCTGGTATTGGAGCTTGAATTCGCGCCGGCGGATGCCCGCCGCCAATTCCCGCTCCGGGGACAGGCGCTTGCGAACGACACAGGCCACCGGCACCAGGCACAGCCCCGCAAGAAGATATCCGGCAGGCAGGTAGCGCCTGCTCAATTGTTTCGCGTGCTTGTCGAGCCTGGCTTGCCGGCGCGCAACGACCACCTTCCAGTATGGGTCCTGCAGGACGGTCACGAGTTGGCCGTCCACGCGCCGCGTGCCCGGCGGCGATTCCAGCGAAGCCGGCCATGACGCGGCGGCATTCAGCGCGGCCAGCGGCGTCCCGTCGTTGCCGATGATGGCCAGCCGCAGATCCGCGTTCACGAATGGGTCGGTGTAGCGGGCAGGATGCACCAGAATGACGGTCTGCCCTTTCATGAAGGCCACCCGCCAGCCGCCCTCCTCCGGCAGCCCGGGCCCGCGATAAGCGAAGACATCGATGCCGTCGGCATTCGGCCGGCCCGGCGCCGCCAACAGACTCGGGCGCTTCGCCATTCCCCACGAGCTGCAGGCCGAGTATCCATCGCGCACCACCTTGACCTCGTCGACGAAGTCGCTGTCCAACGCGACCTGGCGCAGTAGCGCGAGGCGGCCGGCCGAACAGGGTTCCCCGTCCTGCGCCGCAAGCATCGCAAGCGCCGCCTTGACGTTCCGGTAGATCAGGGTGGCTCGCTCCGACGCGATGGCGGCCAGCCTTTCATTGCGGCGCGTCTGGTCGGCGATGGCATGAGCCGCGGCCAGATAGCGCGACGCCAGTATGGGCGTGCAAAGAATGACGGCCGCGAAGAGGACTGCCGGCAACAGGATGCGCGCCCGGCACCAGCGTCCATGCGGACTAAGCCGAGGAATCTCCGTGATGGTCCTCTCTGTAGTCAAGACTGGATATGGACACCGCATCGACGGCGAGCGCCAGGCCGAACCGCCGCTTCTCGTGCAGCACGACGTCCGCGATGAAGGCGCCGCGCACCGACACGCTTTCGCCATGGGTAAGCTTCAGCAGGGACGTCGCGATCCTGGGCATCATCGAATACACGTGGATCATCAGCCGCTCGCCGTTGCCGGAAATGGCCTGAACTTCGGCGCTGGCGCAAAGCGTGCCGTCGACGCAGATCCGCGACGCCGGAGCACCCACGACGGTGCCGATCATGGACAGGTTCAACATATCGATCCGCGCCGCGGCTAGCCGGTAGCCCCGCCCCTGCCGGTCTCCGGCTGCTTCAGCGCGGCCGGCACCTCGTTCTTCAGGATGTCCAGGATCGCCCGTACCCGCGGCGGCGTAGGACGCGCCGCCTGCACCAGCGCATGGAGCGGAAACGGCGGAATCCGATAGCGGGGCAGCACCTCGACCAGCCTGCCCTGCCTGAGCGCCGCGATGCAGGCCGGGCTCTGCACGACCCCGATGCCCGCTCCGGAGGCGAGCATCTCGAACATGGGACGCCAATGGCTGGTTGTCAGGGCGGTGCTTATCGGAACGGCCTCGAGCTGCCCATCCTCGCGTACCAAAGGCAGATGATCATTGCCGAAAATTCCCTTGACCCGGATGAAGGGATGTTTCCGGATGTCCGCGGGCATTTCCACGGAACCATGGCGGGCGAGATAGGACGGCGCCGCCACCAGGGTCCTGCCCACCTGGCCCAGGGGATGAGCGATATATCCGCCTTCGCCGAGCTGTCCCAACCGCAGGGAAATATCCACGCCTTCCGTGACGGGATCGACCAGCGCATCGTTGAGCACGACATCCATGCGCAACTGCGGATGCTGTTCGCGCACGCGCAGCAGCATCCACGGAAGCACGACTTCCCCGAAACACTGGGCCGAGGCAATGCGCACGGATCCGTCCAGCGCGGCCCTCTGGGCGGTAACCGCTGTGATCGCCCGGTCCGCCGCGTCCAGCAGCTCCCGGCCGCGAAGGTAAAAGATATGTCCTTCTTCGGTGCAACTGAGCGTGCGAGCGCTGCGCATCAACAGCCGGGTCCCCAGGAACTTCTCCAGCTTGTGGATGCGTTCACTGACCGCAGGCTGCCCCATCTCCAACTCCCTCGCGGCACCCGACATGCTGCCGCGCTCGACCACTCGCGTAAAGATACGCACCGTTGCCAGCAAATCCATGTATATGCCCCACGCTTCCTGAACCGGACGCTTCCTGGCCGAAGCGCTGACGACAAGCCCGGCCGCCTGCGGCCGGAGACACCGAACCGGCGCCCTGCGGCAAAGCGCGGGCGGGATCGCGGCTACGCGCGGGTCATTCCGAATTCCTGGCAGTTGATCGCGCTGGCGCTGACTGGATGATCGGGAAGCCACCGGGCTGTGTGTACGGGCTTCCTCTTGCGAATGCCAGGACGTTCTTGTGCACTGATCGTACTAAAGGTCTAAACGCCGTTCCATGGCCTTCATCTGATAGTAAGTATCGGAGGATCTGCCTATTCGCGCGTTGCCTCCGCACGTAAGCTGGCGACCATTTCAGCCAATGGGCGCATACGAATGGCGTATGCGCCCATGAGCTGAGCGGCGCGGAAGTCAAGGCCCAAGTCGTCATCCGTAGCAAGCGGTCAGGAATCTTGCGCACGTTCCGTCCGGGACGATTCTGCTTTTCTCACTCGATGTTTGCCACAGTTCCTGGCCTTGTTCCTTTCCTTCCGGCATCGACCTCCCCCGCGGATCGGTCATCTCAACCCGTAACGAGAGTAGATTTATGAACAAGGCTCACAAGACCATCTGGAGCGAGGCTTCCGGAACATGGATCGCGGTCAGCGAAAACACGAATGCGCGCGGCAAGCCGTCGCGCAGCGCCCGCCACCTGGGCAAATCGCTTGCGGTCGCCGGCTTGTCGGTCGCGGGATTGCTCGCCTTGATGCCCGACGCGCAGGCGACGACCTACGGACCCAGCACCTGCAATAACCCAAGCGGCGCGGGGCCTGACGGCCTCACCAGCGGTGCCGGCACGGCGCCGACGGATGGCTCCGGCCAGCTATCGAATGTCATCGGCTGCAATGCCAGCGGCGGCAACTATCTGGGCGTGCAGATCCTGGGCTACAACGCCGCCGCCACGGGCGCCGGCGCAGTCGCGCTGGGATATGCCGCAAGAGGCGCCCAGCGTGGCACCGGCGTCGGCATGCAGGCCCAGGCGACGGGCGCAGGCTCGACCGCCCTGGGCCAATGGACGCGCGCCACCGCTCCGGGCAGCGTGGCCATCGGCGGCGACACCTCGTCCAACACCGCGGCCGCCGGCGCGCAGGCCACCGGCGCCGGCGCCGTCGCAATAGCCGGGCAGGCGCAAGCCGCCGGGGACTCTTCGGTGGCGATCGGCCAGCGGGCCAATGCCGTTCGCAATGGCGACGTCGCCATCGGCGCGGACAGCCGCGCGGACGGCACGACGACCAATCTTTCCGCAGTGGCGGTGGGCCGGGGAAGCACGGCCATCGGAGAAGATGCGATTGCGCTGGGCAATTCCTCCAACGCCCAGGCGAACTATGGCGCGGCCATCGGCAACTTCGCGACCGTGACGGCGCGCAATGCCACCGCCATCGGCAATTCGGCCAACTCCGGCGGCGTGGCCGCCACGGCCATCGGCAACTTCTCCAATGCTTCGGCCGCCAATGCCGTGGCCATCGGCGGCGGCGGACAGCCCGGATCCTTCGCCGGCGCGCAAGCCTCCGGCAGCGGCGCCGTCGCCATCGGCGGCAACAATGTCAGGGGAGCCGTCGCCGCGGCCGCTTCCGGCATCGCCCTGGGCGGGGAGTCCAACGTCCAGGCCGGCGCGGATTCCGGCATTGCCATCGGGCGCGGCGCGCAAGTGCTGGACGCAGCCGATTACGGCATCGCCCAAGGCGATGGCGCCATCGCGCGCAGCCAGAACGACATCGCCATCGGCCGGAACGCCGCCACCGCGGCGGACTCCGACGGCAACAACATCGCGCTCGGCAATGGTGTCGCGACGGGGAACCAAGGCCACAACGTCGCCATCGGCTCGGGCGCCACCACGGCCAACTCGTCCTCCGCCAGCGGCGGCGCCGTGGCCATCGGCCGCGACCAGAAGGCCATCGGCGACGGCGCGGTCGCGCTGGGCGATCCCAATACCGCCAACGGCACGGGCGCGGTTGCGCTCGGCGCGCAGAACGTCGCCGCCGGAGACGCTGCCGGCGACACGGCGGCCAACGGCTCGGTGGCGATAGGCAGCAACAACAGGGCCATCGGCCAGGGCTCGGTCGCGCTGGGCAATGGCTCCACCACCACGGACGCGGGCGGTATCGCCCTGGGCGATACCGCCGCCACTTCCGCGGCCAACGCGATCGCTATCGGTTCGGGCTCATCGGCAGCGAACGCCGGAGATGTCGCGCTGGGCTCGCAATCCCGGACCGCGGCGGCCGTCGCCACGACGGCAACCACCATCGACGGCCGCAGCTATCAATTCGCCGGCACCGCTCCGGCCAGCACGGTCAGCGTGGGAGATGCGGGCGCGGAACGCACGATCACCAACGTGGCCGCCGGCCGCGTCGACGCAAACAGCACGGACGCCATCAACGGCTCCCAACTGTTCGCGGCCAACCAGGCCATCGAGGCGGTCAGCGACAGCGCGGTCAAGTACGACCGCAATCCGGACGACAGCATCAATTATGGAAGCGTGACGCTGAACCCGGGTGGCGACCCCGCCCGGTTGGGCAACGTGGCCGCCGGGGATGTGTCGGAGAACAGCACCGACGCCATCAACGGCTCGCAACTGCACGAGACCAACCAGCAGGTCGCGCAGAACACCGGCGACATTGCGCAGATCGGCGACACCATCACCAATATCGCGGGTGACACCAGCCAAGCCAATACCGACGCCAACGGCTTGGGCATCCGCTACGCGCGCACCAACGAGGCGGGTCTTGCGCAGAGCGATGCCTTTGCCCAAGGCGAAGGCAGCACCGCCGTTGGCTATAACGCCACCGCCTCGGCCGACAGCGCGCTGGCGCTGGGCCGCGAGGCCGAGGCCAGCCATGCCGGCAGCGTGGCGCTCGGCGCCAATGCCGTGGCCGACGGCACGACATTGGGTACGGCAGCCTACAACCCCGGCACAGCCGCTATCGCCGGCACGGCGCCCGTCGGGGAAGTCAGCATTGGCTCCGCTGGCGCTGAACGCCGCATCACGAACGTGGCAGCAGGCGCCACCGACACCGATGCCGTCAACGTCAGCCAACTCAAATCAGTTGCTTCCGACGTGAGCAACCTGGGCGACCGCGCCGTGCGCTATGACGGCAACCCCGGCGATCCCAAGACCTCGATCTCCCTGGAAGGCTCCGCCTCCACGGACGGCGGCCGGACCGGCGGCACCCGCATCTCCAACGTCGCCCGAGGCGATGTCTCGGAAAACAGCACTGACGCCATCAATGGTTCGCAACTGCACGAGACCAACCAGCAGGTCGCGCAGAACACCGGCGACATTGCGCAGATCGGCGACACCATCACCAACATCGCCGGCGACACCAGCCAGGCCAGCACCGATGCCAATGGCATGGGCATCCGCTACGCGCGTACGAATGAGGCCGGCCTAGCGCAAAGCGATGCCTTTGCCCAAGGCGAAGGCAGCACCGCCGTCGGCTATAACGCCACCGCCTCGGCCGACAGCGCGCTGGCGCTGGGCCGCGAGGCCGAAGCCAGCCACGCCGGCAGCGTGGCGCTTGGCGCCAATGCCGTGGCCGACGGCACAACATTGGGTACGGCGGCCTACAACCCCGGTACGGCCGCCATTGCCGACACGGCACCCGTCGGGGAAGTCAGCATCGGCGCTGCCGGCGCTGAACGCCGCATCACGAACGTAGCAGCAGGCGCCACCGACACCGACGCCGTCAACGTCAGCCAACTCAAATCGGTCGCTTCCGACGTGAGCGACCTGGGCGATCGCGCCGTGCGCTATGACGGCAACCCGGGTGACCCCAAGACCTCGATCTCCCTGGAAGGCCCCGCCTCCACGGACGGCGGCCGGACCGGCGGCACCCGCATCTCCAACGTTGCCCGAGGCGATGTCTCGGAAAACAGCACCGACGCCGTCAATGGTTCGCAACTGCACGAGACCAATCAGAACGTGACGCAACTCGGCGATACCATCACCAACATCGCCGGCGACACCAGCCAGGCCAGCACCGATGCCAATGGCATGGGCATCCGCTACGCGCGTACGAATGAGGCCGGCCTAGCGCAAAGCGATGCCTTTGCGCAAGGCGAAGGCAGCACGGCGGTAGGCTATAACGCCACCGCCTCGGCCGACAGCGCGCTGGCACTGGGTCGCGAGGCTCAAGCCAGCCACGCCGGCAGCGTGGCGCTTGGCGCCAATGCCGTGGCCGATGGATCCACACTCGGCACCGCCGCTTACAACCCCGGCACGGCCGCTATTGCCGGCACCGCGCCGGTGGGTGAAGTCAGCATTGGCTCCGCTGGCGCTGAACGCCGCATCACGAACGTAGCAGCAGGCGCCACCGACACCGATGCCGTCAACGTCAGCCAACTCAAATCGGTTGCTTCCGACGTGAGCGACCTGGGTGATCGCGCCGTGCGCTATGACGGCAACCCCGGCGATCCCAAGACCTCGATCTCCCTGGAAGGCCCCGCCTCCACCGATGGCGGTCGTACCGGCGGCACCACGATCACGAATGTGGCGCGCGGCGATGTCTCGGAAAACAGCACCGACGCCGTCAACGGTTCGCAGTTGCACGAGACCAACCAGCAGGTCGCGCAGAACACCGGCGACATCAACCAGATCGGCGACACCATCACCAATATCGCGGGCGACACCAGCCAGGCCAACACCGATGCCAATGGCATGGGTATCCGCTACGCGCGCACCAACGAGGCGGGTCTTGCGCAGAGCGATGCATTTGCCCAAGGACAGGGCAGCACCGCGGTGGGCTACAACGCCACCGCGACCGCCGACAGCGCGCTGGCATTGGGCCGCGAGGCTCAAGCCAGCCACGCCGGCAGCGTGGCGCTCGGCGCCAATGCCGTAGCCGACGGCACGACATTGGGTACGGCGGCCTACAACCCCGGCACAGCCGCCATTGCCGGCACCGCGCCCGTAGGCGAAGTCAGCGTGGGATCGACCGGCGCCGAACGCCGCATCACCCATGTCGCGGCAGGCGCCACCGACACCGATGCCGTCAACGTCAGCCAACTCAAATCAGTTGCTTCCGACGTGAGCAACCTGGGCGACCGTGCCGTGCGCTATGACGGCAACCCCGGCGATCCCAAGACCTCGATCTCGCTGGAAGGTCCGGCCTCCACCGATGGTGGCCGAACCGGCGGCACCACGATCACGAATGTGGCGCGCGGCGATGTCTCGGAAAACAGCACCGACGCCGTCAACGGCTCGCAACTGCACGAGACCAATCAACAAGTTGCGCAGAACACCGGCGACATCAACCAGATCGGCGACACCATCACCCACATCGCCGGCGACACCAGCCAGGCCAACACCGACGCCAATGGCATGGGCATCCGCTACGCGCGTACGAATGAGGCCGGCCTTGCGCAGAGCGACGCCTTTGCCCAAGGCCAGGGCAGCACCGCCGTCGGCTACAACGCCACCGCCTCGGCCGACAGCGCGCTGGCGCTGGGCCGGGAAACCCATGCCAACGTGGAAGGAAGCGTGGCGCTGGGCGCGGGCGCCGTGTCCAACCGCACGCTGGCGCCGGATAGCGGCAGCATCGCCGCCGGCAGCGGCGGCGCGCTGGTGCCCTTCAACACAACCGATCGCACCTTGCTGGGCGCGGTTTCCGTGGGCAGCGACACCACCTACCGACAGATCACCAACGTGGCCGACGGTACCGGCGACCACGATGCCGTGACCGTGCGCCAATTGACCGGCGCCATCACGTCGGTAACGGTTACCGGCACCCGCTACTTCCATGCCAACTCGACCCAGGAGGACTCCCTGGCCGCCGGCACCGACTCCATTGCGATCGGGCCCAACACCGTGGTCAACGGAAACGACGGCATCGGCATGGGCAACGGGGCAGTTGTGGAACAGAACGCCCCTGGCGGCATCGCCTTCGGTGAACAGGCCCGTTCACGCTTGGCGGATGGCATCGCAATCGGCACGCACGCGCTGGCGGACGCCGAACAAGGCGTCGCCTTGGGCACGGCCAGCCGGGTGTCCGTGGGCGGCGGCGTGGCGCTGGGCGCCGGGTCGATCGCCGATACGGCGGCCGGCGCCGCCGGATACGTGCCCGCGGGCGCGGACGGCACCGGCATCGACGCCACGCGCAGCAAGTTGGCGGCGGTTTCCGTGGGAGACGTCGCGGCTGGAGAATACCGGCAGATCACCGGCGTCGCCGCAGGCACGGTCGACACCGATGCCGTGAACGTCAGCCAGCTCAAGGCGCTGGCCTCGAACGTGGACGACCTGGACGCGGGCGCGGTCAAGTACGACCGCAATCCGGACGGCAGTATCGACTACGAAAGCGTGACGCTGAACCCGGACGGCGATCCCACTCGCCTGCGCAACGTGGCTGCCGGCGATGTGTCGGCCGACAGCACCGACGCCATCAATGGTTCGCAGTTGCACGAGACCAATCAGAACGTGACGCAACTCGGCGACACCGTCGCCAATATCGCGGGCGACACCAGCCAGGCCAACACCGATGCCAATGGCATGGGTATCCGCTACGCGCGCACCAACGAGGCGGGCCTCGCGCAAAGCGACGCTTTTGCCCAGGGCCAGGGCAGCACCGCCGTCGGCTACAACGCCACCGCCTCGGCCGACAGCGCGCTGGCATTGGGCCGCGAGGCTCAAGCCAGCCACGCCGGCAGCGTGGCGCTCGGCGCCAATGCCGTGGCCGACGGCACGACATTGGGTACGGCGGCCTACAACCCCGGCACGGCCTCCATTGCCGGCACCGCGCCCGTAGGCGAAGTCAGCGTGGGATCGGCCGGCTCCGAACGCCGCATCACCCATGTCGCGGCAGGCGCCACCGACACCGATGCCGTCAACGTCAGCCAGTTGAAGGCCGTGGCGACCGACGTCTCCAGCATCTCCGACCGCGCCGTGCGCTATGACGGTAACCCAGGCGACCCCAAGACCTCGATCTCCCTGGAAGGCCCCGCCTCCACCGATGGCGGCCGGACCGGCGGCACCCGCATCTCCAACGTCGCCCGAGGCGATGTCTCGGAAAACAGCACTGACGCCGTCAACGGCTCGCAACTGCACGAGACCAATCAACAAGTCGCGCAGAACACCGGCGACATCAACCAGATCGGCGACACCATCACCAATATTGCCGGCGACACCGGCCAGGCCAACACCGACGCCGATGGCATCGGCATCCGCTACGCGCGCACCAATGAGGCTGGCCTCGCGCAGAGCGACGCCTTTGCCCAAGGCCAGGGCAGCACCGCGGTGGGCTACAACGCCACCGCGACCGCCGACAGCGCGCTGGCATTGGGCCGCGAGGCCCAGGCCAGCCATGCCGGCAGCGTCGCCCTCGGCGCCAATGCCGTGGCCGATGGCGCGACGTTGGGTACGGCGGCCTACAACCCCGGCACGGCCGGCATTGCCGGCACCGCGCCGGTGGGTGAAGTCAGCATCGGCGCTGCCGGCGCTGAACGACGCATCACGAACGTGGCAGCAGGCGCCACCGACACCGATGCCGTCAACGTCAGCCAGTTGAAGGCCGTGGCGACCGACGTCTCCAGCATCTCCGACCGCGCCGTGCGCTACGACGGCAACCCCGGCGATCCCAAGACCTCGATCTCCCTGGAAGGCCCGGCCTCCACGGACGGCGGCCGGACCGGCGGCACCCGCATCTCCAACGTTGCCCGAGGCGATGTCTCGGAAAACAGCACTGACGCCATCAATGGTTCGCAACTGCACGAGACCAATCAACAAGTCGCACAGAACACCGGCGACATCAACCAGATCGGCGACACCATCACCAATATCGCGGGCGACACCAGCCAGGCCAGCACCGATGCCAACGGCTTGGGCATCCGCTACGCGCGCACCAACGAGGCGGGCCTTGCGCAAAGCGACGCCTTTGCCCAAGGCCAGGGCAGCACCGCGGTGGGCTACAACGCCACCGCGACCGCCGACAGCGCGCTGGCATTGGGCCGCGAGGCCCAGGCCAGCCACGCCGGCAGCGTGGCGCTCGGCGCCAATGCCGTGGCCGACGGCACGACATTGGGTACGGCGGCCTACAACCCCGGCACAGCCGCTATCGCCGGCACTGCGCCGGTCGGTGAAGTCAGCATCGGCTCGGCCGGCGCCGAACGCCGCATCACCAACGTCGCGGCAGGCGCTACCGATACCGACGCCGTCAACGTCAGCCAGTTGAAGGCCGTGGACAGCAAATTCCAGGACCTCATCGACACCGACACCGGCATCAAGTATTTCCACGCCAATTCGCAGGCGGCCGACAGCCGCGCGCTCGGCGCGGAAAGCATCGCCATCGGTCCCCGGGCCCTGGCGGAAGCCGAACAGGCCATCGCGCTGGGCGACGCGGCCACGGCGGCCGGCGCAGGCGCCATCGCGCTCGGCAGCGAGTCGGAAGTCCGCGGCGCGCGGGCGGCGAGCCTGGGCAGCGGCAACAACGTCAGCGGCGCAGGCGCGTTCGCGCTGGGCAACAACAACACCGTGGCCGCCGCCAACGCCTTCGTGCTCGGCAGCAATGTTTCGATCCTGGACGGCAACCTCAACGGCGCAGTAGTGCTCGGCAACGGTTCCACCGTGACGGCGGCACGCGCGACTGCGGGCGGCACGATCAATGGCACGGAATACGTCTACGCCGGCGGCAATCCGGCGGCAGGCGATGTGCTGAGCGTGGGCAGCGCCTTGGCGCCCAGGCAGATCCAGAACGTCGCGGCGGGCCGCATCGCCGCCGACAGCACGGACGCGGTGAACGGTTCGCAGCTCCATGCGACGAACCAGGCCATCGACTCGCTGGGCATGACGGTCAACAGCATTGCCAACGGCGGCGCGGGCGTGAAGTACTTCCACGCCAATGGCGGCGCGTCGGCGGCCCTGCCGGACTCGCAGGCCAACGGCCTGGGCAGCGTCGCGGCCGGGCCCGCCGCGGTCGCCTCCGGCGCCAACTCGGTCGCCATGGGCAACGGAGCGGTCGCCCACAAGGACGGCGACGTCGCCCTGGGCGCGGGATCCGTGGCGGATCGCGGCGCCGAGAGCTACACCGGTAAATACTCGGGCGCGCAGAACGATACGGTCGGCACGGTTTCGGTCGGCGCGCCGGGCGCCGAGCGGACCGTCAGCAATGTCGCCGACGGCCGCAATGCGACCGACGCGGTGAACGTGCGCCAGCTCGAGGGCGCGGTCAAGGAAGCCAACGAGTACACCGACAAGCGCATCACGGAAGTCGCCGGCTCGGTCGTCGAGGTCGGAGACAAGATCGACAAGATCGATAACCGCGTGACGGCAGTCGAAGGCGACGTCTCGAACATCAAGAACGGCGCGGACGGCATGTTCCAGGTCAGCCAGGGCGATACGCCACCCCCGGCGCCCAAGGCCAGCGGCTCCAATTCGACCGCCGGCGGCGCAGGCGCGGTCGCCTCGGGCAAGGACAGCACCGCCATCGGCAACGGCGCGCAAGCCACGGGCGCGGGCGCCACGGCCGTCGGCCAGGGCAGCAAGGCCTCGGGCAGCAACTCCGTGGCGCTGGGTACCGGTTCGGAAGCGTCCCGCGACAACAGCGTGTCGGTGGGTTCGGAAGGCTCGGAACGCCAGATCATCAACGTTGCCCGGGGAACGTCCGGCACCGATGCCGTCAACGTGAACCAACTGCGGGAAGTCGAAAGCGGCCTGAGCAACCAGGTTGCCGGCGTACGCCGGGACCTGCAGCGCCTGGACAGCCGCTTGAGCGCGGGCATCGCCGGCGCCATGGCGATGTCCGGCCTGCCCCAGGCGTATCTGCCCGGCAAGAGCATGTTCAGCATGGGCGGGGCGACCTGGCGAGGCGAAAGCGGCTTCGCGATGGGCCTGTCCAGCGTCTCCGAGAACGGCAAATGGGTGGTGAAGGGTCTGGCCAACAGCACCTCGCGCGGCGACGTCGGCGCGGCGGTGGGTGTGGGCTATCAGTGGTAAGGAGCGAAGCAATGACCGTCATGCACAACAACGACAGGGCCCGGATCGTGCCCCGGCGCTTGAGGAATGCCGCGGCGTGCGCCGCGCTCGCAGCGCTGCTGGCCGGCTGCGGCAACCTCAGCCGCGTCAGCGAATCCGGCACGACCGACGACCCGGTGTTCCCGGCCGTGGACGATGCCGCGCCGGACCGGGGCTCCTGGCCGAACCTGGAGAACCTGCGCAATGTGCGCGCCGGGATGTCCAAGGCGCAGCTATACCAGTTGCTGGGGCCGCCGCATTTCCGCGAAGGCATGCTGGGCGTGCGGGAATGGGACTACCTGTTCCACCTTCCGCGGGGCGGCGAGACGATGCAGTGCCAATACAAGGTGCTGTTCGACAAGTCCATGCTGGCGCGCAGCTTCCTCTGGAAGCCGCAGGCATGCTCAGAGGCCCTGGCGCCCCAACCCTGACACGCGGATGGGCCCTGCCGGTTCAGGCAGGGCCCGCCCGTCCCCTTACCCATAGACAATCCATCCCGATATGAATCGCCATTCCAGACTAGTCGCTTGCCTCGCTCCCCTCTTCATCCTTGCGGCCTGCCAGCCCTTGCCTCGCCAACAGGAAGGCGCGGGCGCCCCGGCCGCGCCGCAACAGACCGCGGCCGCGCAGCCCGCCCGGCAGGCCCCGGCCCCGAAGGTGGAGTTCCGGCTGGCGCAAACGGCCCCGGGCAAAGGCCTGCAAGCGCTGAGCGTAGACAACCAGACCCTGCACTACCAGCCCGCGCCGGTGCTGGCCCGGGACGACCTGGCCTCGGTGACGCCGATGAAGACCAAGGAAGGCCGGCCCTTCGTGCACCTGCAGTTCAATCAGGCCGGCGCGCAGAAACTGGCGCAGATAACCCGGCAGAACGTGGGCAAATCATTGCTGTTCACGATCAACGGGCAGCTTGTCGGCATGCCGCGGATCGGCGGCGCCATAAACGACGGCGTCCTGAACCTCAGCATGAACTCCGAAACCCAGGCCATCGACGTCACCAATGCCATCGTCGGCCATGAGGCCGTGAAACCGGCCCCGGCGGACCGGTAGGCGCGGAAGCTCAGGCAGGGGCCTCCTGGCCGGCCTGGGCCTCTCTCAGCAACTCGATCAACATCCTGACTTTCAAGGGCTGCGGGCGCGCCACCGGCGTCAGCGCGTTCACCGGGAACGGCGGAACGGTGTACCCGGGCAGCAGCCGGACGAGCGAGCCCTCGGCCAGCCTTGCCGTGCAGGCAGGCTCCTGCACCACTCCTATCCCGGCTCCGGCCATGATCATGTCGAACATGGGCCGCCAGTGCGTCGTCGTAAACGCGGTCCGGATCGAGGCAGGCTCGATATTGCCGTCCGGGTGTATCAGGGACAACTGCTCATTGGGAAAAATCCCCCTGACACGTATGAACGGATGGCGGGCCAGATCGGACGGCGCCAGGACCGGCCCGTGTTCGGCCAGATAGGACGGCGCGGCGATCAGGAAGCGCTGCACCTGGCCCATCGGATAGGCCAGGAACCGCCCGTCGCCCAGGGTGCCGAGCCGGATGGAGATATCCACCCCTTCGGTGACCGGGTCGACCATATTGTCGTTGAGCACCAGGTCTATCCGCAGGCGGGGATATCTGGCGCGCGCCAGCCTCAGCACGTCGGCGACCACGGTTTCGCCATAGCACTGCGAGGAAGCGATGCGCAGCCGCCCATCCAGCGTCTCTCTGGCCGGCCTGACCGAAGCGATCGCCTCCTCGGCATCCGCCAGGAGCCTGCAACTGCGCTCGTAGAAGACCTTGCCCGCTTCGGTGCATTGCAGCGTTCTCGCGCTGCGCATCAGAAGCTTGGCTCCGACGAGCTCCTCCAGCCTGCCGATGCGCTCGCTGACGGCCGGCTGCCCCATATCCAGGTCGCGGGCCGCGCCGGACATCGTTCCGCGTTCGACCACGCGGACATAGATTCGCATCGCTGCCAGCAGGTCCATTAATCCGAAGCTCGCATTTTCGCTACCGGCAGAACATACCAATAGCCCGCTGCGCGGTCTTCGAAGAAGTGAAACAAATTGTCGCAGGCCGCCGGCCTTGCGCGCCCGCCGCGCCGACCGCATAAAACAAAACCCCGGTTTCCTTGGGGAAGACCGGGGTGTGAAGCAAGGCCGGGGCAGGCCTTTAGAACGGAATATCGTCGTCCATGTCCGCCAGGTTGGCGCCGCTGCTGGCCGGGGCCGCCGCGGGCGCCGGGCGCTGCTGGGGCGCCGGGCGTTGCGCCGGGGCGCGCTGCTGGCGCGGCGCGTCGTCGTAGCCGCCGCCACCGCCGTAGCTGGCGCCACCGCCGCCGCCGTCTTCGCGGCCGCCCAGCATCTGCATCTGGTCGGCGACGATTTCGGTGCTGTAGCGGTCAGCGCCGGTGTCCTTGTCCTGCCACTTGCGCGTCTTGAGGCGGCCTTCGATGTAGACCGAGCGGCCCTTCTTCAGGTATTCGCCGGCGATTTCAGCCAGGCGGTTGTACATGACGACGCGGTGCCATTCCGTTTCTTCGCGGCGTTCGCCGGAAGCCTTGTCTTTCCAGGTGGAGGTGGTGGCAATGGACATATTGCAGATTGCCGCCCCGTCGGGGCTGTAGCGGACTTCCGGGTCGCGTCCCAGATTGCCCACGAGTATGACTTTGTTAACCGATGCCATGCCGTTGTCCCTCTGTTGTTGACAGCCTGCGCCTGTGCGTTGCCGCGAGCGCGCCGGCAACAACATAAAAGCGATGTTGAAGACCGGCTTCATGAAACACGCCGGTCATCATTACGATGACCGGCGACGCCGGGTGAAGCCCTAGATTGGTAGGTATTATCGACGAAAAGGGCCCGTCGCGCCAAACGGAAATAGTGACAAAACCGCCCGCCCCCGTCCAGGATTTGGCGGCTGTTGGACGCCGTTCCCGGCGCGATCCGCGACTTTCCGCCCGGCCGGGTCAGGCTGGCCCGGCCCCGGCTCAGGCCAGCGGCCGCAGCGCCCAGGTGACGACCAGCCACACCGCGGACAACGCCGCCGCGGCCAGGAACACGGCGCTGGAACCCGAATGCGCGGCCAGCCAGCCGCCCAGGGCGCCGCCCGCGAACAGGCCGGCGGCCTGGGCGGTGTTGTAGAAGCCCAGCGCCAGGCCCTTGTAGGCCTGCGGCGCCACCCGCGACACCAGCGACGGCTGCAGCGCCTCCAGGATGTTGAAGGCGACGAAAAAGCCCGTCAGCGCGATGGCCAGCGTGTAGAAACCATGGCTGGCGGCGGGCAGCAAGGCGCACACCAGGATCAGCCCCGCGACCGCGGCGCGCAGGGCGCCGCGGTGGGCGCGGCGCTTCTCGGCGACGAACACCGCCGGCACCATCAGCACGAAGGAAACCAGGATGACCGGCAGGTAGACCTTCCAGAGTTCGCGCGCGTCCAGCCCGCCCAGCCGGGCCAGCAGGGCGGGCACCACCACGAACAGCGATACCTGTATCAGATGCAACACGAAAACGCCGAAATTCAGGCGCAGCAGGTCGCGATGGGTCAGGACCTCGCGCGGCCGGGCCGCCTGCATGGCGCGGGCCTGGGTCCGCGGCACGACGGGCACGGCCCAGCGCGCCACGCCCAGACAGACGACGCCCAGGCAGGCGATGGTCCAGAACAGGCCGGACAGGCCCCACCACCCCACCAGCACGGGCGACAGGACCAGCGACACGGCGAAGGACAGGCCGATCGATCCGCCCACCATGGCCATGGCGCGGGTGCGCACCTCGTCGCGGGTGGCGTCCGCCAGCCAGGCGGTGACCGCCGCCGAAATGGCGCCGGCGCCCTGGATGGCGCGGCCGATGGTGATCCAGTAGACGTCCGTGGCCTGCGCACAGACGATGCTGCCCGCCACGAACAGCAGCAGCCCGAACAGCACCACCGGGCGGCGTCCCCAGCGGTCGGACGCCAGGCCGAAGGGAATCTGCATGAACGCCTGGGTCAGGCCGTACATGCCCAGCGCCAGGCCTACCCGCGCCGGATCGTCTCCCCCGGGCATGCCGCTGGCGGCCACGGCGAACACGGGCAGCAACAGGAACAGCCCCAGCATCCGCGCGGCGAACAGGCCGGCCAGCGCCACGCTGGCGCGGCGCTCGGAAGGGGTCAACTTCAGTTTTTTATCTGCCGGCATGCGGAAATTTCAACAATGACAAGGGCTAGTCGCGCGCGCGGGTGTCACACGCTCACGGTCTGATCTGGCGGTGCGGCGCCGGCCCCGGGCCAATCCGGGCTGAAGAACTGCCCCGAACGCAGGGGGATTCGGCGCGCTATAGTACCAAGTTGGCCTTTGAAACCGCTTAACGAGCCCAATGGACGCGATACGCATTCGGGGTGCGCGCACCCACAATCTCAAGAACGTCTCGCTGGATCTGCCCCGCCACAAACTGGTGGTCGTCACCGGCTTGTCCGGCTCGGGCAAGTCTTCCCTGGCGTTCGACACGCTGTATGCGGAGGGCCAGCGGCGCTACGTCGAAAGCCTTTCCGCCTACGCTCGGCAGTTCCTGCAGTTGATGGACAAGCCGGACGTGGACCTAATCGAGGGCCTGTCGCCGGCCATCTCGATCGAGCAGAAAGCGGCCGGGCACAACCCTCGCTCCACCGTCGGCACCATCACCGAGATCCACGACTACCTGCGCCTGCTGTATGCGCGGGTCGGCACCCCTTATTGCCCGGACCACGGCCTGCCGCTGCAGGCGCAAAGCGTCAGCCAGATGGTGGACGCGGTGCTGGCCTGGGCGCCCGAGACCCGCCTGGCCGTGCTGGCGCCCATCGCCCGCGGCAAGAAAGGCAGTTTCGAGGACGAATGCGCCAGCCTGCAGGCGCAGGGCTACGTGCGCCTGCGCGTCGACGGCCAGATGATGGAAATCGACGGCATGGCGCCGCTGAAGAAGACCGAGAAGCACGATATCGACGTGGTGATCGACCGGCTGCGCATCAAGCCTGAAAGCAAGCAGCGCCTGGCGGAAAGCTTCGAAACCGCGCTGCAGTTGGCCGACGGCCGCGCGCTGGCGCTGGACATGGACGGCGGGCGCGAGCAGGTGTTCTCCAGCCGCTACGCCTGCCCGGTGTGCAGCCACAGCCTGCCCGAGCTGGAGCCGCGCCTGTTCAGCTTCAACAACCCCATGGGCGCCTGCCCCAGTTGCGACGGCATCGGCCAGGTCGGCTTCTTCGACCCCAAGCGCGTGGTCGCCTTCCCGGAACTGAGCCTGGCCGCGGGCGCCATCCGCGGCTGGGACCGCCGCAACGCCTTCACCCATTCGCTGCTGACCAGCCTGGCGGCCCACTATGAATTCGACATCGAGGCGCCCTTCGAGGAGCTGCCCGAAGCGCTGCGCGAAAAGGTGCTGTACGGCTCCGGCGACGAGGAAATCTCGTTCCTCTACCTGAACGAGAAAGGCCGCAGCACGGTCAAGCGCCACACGTTCGAAGGCGTGATCCCGAACCTCGAGCGCCGCTGGCGCGAGACCGATTCCGCCACCGTGCGCGAAGAACTGGGCAAGTACCGCAACATCAAGACCTGCCCCGACTGCGGCGGCTCGCGCCTGCGCCCCGAGGCGCGCAACGTGCTGATCGGCCAGGATCCGCGCGGCGGCGAGCGCCACGGGCAGGCGATCTACGAAGTCGAGGCGATGCCGCTGTCGACCTGCCTGTCCTGGTTCCGCGAACTGAGCCTGACCGGCGCCAAGCAGGAGATCGCGCAGCGCATCGTGCGCGAGATCGAGGCGCGCCTGAGCTTCCTGAACAACGTGGGCCTGAACTACCTGTCGCTGGACCGCAGCGCCGACACCATCTCCGGCGGGGAGGCGCAGCGCATCCGCCTGGCCAGCCAGATCGGATCGGGCCTGACCGGCGTGATGTACGTGCTGGACGAACCTTCCATCGGTCTGCACCAGCGCGACAACGACCGCCTGATCGGCACCTTGCAGCACCTGCGCGACCTCGGCAACAGCGTCATCGTGGTCGAGCACGACGAGGACATGATCCGCATGGCCGACTGGGTCGTGGACATGGGGCCGGGCGCGGGCGAACACGGTGGCGAAGTCGTGGCGCAAGGCGATCCGGAAGCCGTGCAGCGCGACCCCGGCTCGCTGACCGGCCAGTACCTCAGCGGCGCGCGCGCCATCGCGATTCCCCAGCGCCGCCCCGTGGACGACGAACTGCCCTGGCTGGTCCTGTCGGGCGCCAGCGGCAACAACCTGAAGAACGTGGAGCTGCGCATCCCGTCGGGCCGGCTGGTCTGCGTGACCGGCGTTTCCGGGTCGGGCAAGTCCACCCTCGTCAACGACACGCTGGCCGTCGCCGTATCGCGGCAACTGCACCACGCGCAAAGCGAGCCCGCTCCCTACGTGTCGATGCAGGGGCTGGAGAATTTCGACAAGATCATCAGCGTGGACCAGAGCCCCATCGGCCGCACGCCGCGCAGCAACCCGGCCACCTACACCGGCCTGTTCACCCCCATCCGCGAACTCTTCGCCGGCGTGCCGGAAGCGCGGACCCGCGGCTACGACCCCGGACGCTTCAGCTTCAACGTCAAGGGCGGCCGCTGCGAGGCCTGCCAGGGCGACGGCGTGGTCAAGGTGGAAATGCACTTCCTGCCGGATATGTACGTGCCTTGCGACGTCTGCCACGGCAAGCGCTACAACCGCGAAACGCTGGAGATCCGCTACCGCGGCCGCAACATCAGCGAAGTGCTGGACCTGACGGTGGAACAGGCGCTGGAGTATTTCGAATCGGTGCCGGCCATCTCCCGCAAGCTGCATACGCTCATCGACGTGGGCCTGTCCTACATCCGGCTGGGCCAGAGCGCCACCACCCTGTCCGGCGGCGAGGCGCAGCGCGTGAAGCTGTCGCAGGAACTGTCCCGCCGCAGCACCGGGCGCACGCTGTACATTTTGGACGAACCCACCACGGGCCTGCATTTCCGGGACATCGAGCTCCTCCTGCAGGTGCTGAACCAGCTTGTCGACAGCGGCAATACCGTGCTGATCATCGAGCACAACCTGGACGTCATCAAGACGGCCGACTGGGTCGTCGACATGGGGCCCGAAGGCGGCGACGGCGGAGGCCGCGTGGTGGCGCAGGGCACGCCGGAGGACGTCGCGGCCACCGAGGCCAGCCATACCGGCCAATACCTGGGCAAGCTGCTGCGCCGCGCGCCGGCCCCGCAGCGGGCACACGCAACGAGTAAGGGATAGCGCCATGTACACCTTGATCATCGGCAACAAGAATTACTCTTCCTGGTCCATGCGGCCGTGGATCGCCCTGCGCGCCGCGGGCATCGCCTTCGAAGAGCAGAAGCTGGGCCTGACCACCGAGGCCTTCACGCAACGCCTCAGCGCCATCACGCCCGCGGGCCTGGTGCCCGTGCTGCTGGACGGCGACTTCGCCATCTGGGATTCGCTGGCCATCTGCGAATACGCGGCCGAGCGCCATCCCGAGGCGCGCCTGTGGCCGCAGGACGCCCGCGCCCGCGCGCGGGCGCGCTCCCTGGCCGCCCAGATGCACAGCGGCTTCGGCGCGCTGCGCCAGGCGCTGCCCATGAATATCGAAGCGCACCTGCCGGGCATAGAACTGCCCGAGGCCGCGCATCAGGACATCTCCCGCATGCACGCCATCTGGCAGGACACGCGCGCCGAGTTCGGCGGCGGCGGGCCCTTCCTGTTCGGCGCCTTCTCGATCGCCGACGCGTTCTTCGCGCCCGTGGTTTCCCGGTTCACCACCTACGGCATCGCCGCCGCGGGCCCGGTGCGCGACTACATGGACGCCGTGCTGGCCCTGCCGGCCATGCAGTCGTGGATGCAGGACGCCCGGGCCGAAGCCACCTTCGTGCCTGAGGACGAGCCCTACCGCAAGCACCGCTGAGGGCGGCCCAGCCTCTTCAATCGCGCAGCCGCTCGGCCACGAATTCGCGCAGCAGCCCCATCGCGGGCGCTTCGGTGCGGCCCGTCAGGGTCACCAGTGCGAATAGCGCGTGGCTGCGCAGCGGCGGGTCGGCAGGCAGTTCCACCAGTTCTCCGGCCTCCATGCCGGTCCGGGCCGCGCCGACGATGCCCAGGAACACCGCGTCCGACACGCGCACCGCTTCGAGCAGGCTGGCGATTTCGTCGCAGCGCAGGCGCACCGAGGTTTGCGGATCCGCCTCGATGCCGAAATGCTCGACGAGGATCCGCTCCGTGTCGGCCGCCAGGAAGGTCGACGCCAGGGGATAGGCCGCGATCTCCGCGAAGCGTGGCGAGCGCGCCGCCCGGGCCAGCGGATGGCCGGGGCGGCAGATGAAGCCGGCCCGCATCTGGGAGACCGGCTCGATGCGCAGGTCGGCAGCCGGCACGATGCCGCGGGTGTCCACCACCAGCGCGTCCAGCCGGCGCTGGCGCAGCAGCGCCAGGTGCGCCTCCAGCGAACCGCGCATCACCTCCAGGCGCAACTGCGGATAGCGCTGCGCGACGTGCGCCAGCAGAGGCGTCATGAGCATGGCGCCCGGCCCCGAGCCCAGGCCGATGCTGATGGCGCCCCTGTCTCCCTGGGTCAGCAATTCGGCGCTGCGGCGCAGTTCGGCCGATTCGAACAGGATGCGCCGCGCGCGGCCGGCGACGGTCAGGCCCAGCGGGGTCAGTTCCGTGCGCTTGCCCATGCGGTCGAGCAGCCGCGCCCCCAGGTCTTCTTCCAGTATGCGGATGCTGCGGCTCAGCGCCGATTGGGTCAGGTGCAGGCGTTCGGCCGCGCGGCTGAACGACCCCGCTTCAGCCACCGCCAGCAGATGTTCGAGTTGCTTGAGATTCATCGCCAGGCTCCCCTCAGGTATGAGTTTTTTTTCTAGCTTCCAGAATAACAATTCGTTAGACAACTAGCGACCGCTATCCCTAGCATGCCGTTCACGACGACACATTCCAAAAAGGGGAAACGCGTGAACATGCTTTTCGACCGCCTGCGCCTGGCCGGCTGTGCCCTGGCGCTGGGCGCGGCGCTGCTGGGCCAGGGCGTCCAGGCCGCGGACTATCCGAACCGGCCCGTGATGATGATGGTGCCCTACCCGGCCGGCGGCGCGTCCGACGCCATTGCCCGCGTGGTGGCGCCGCCCGTGTCCAAGCAACTGGGCCAGCCCGTGCTGGTGGAAAACCTGGGCGGCGTCAGCGGCGCGCTGGGCGCGCAGAAGGTGCTGGCGGCCAAGCCCGACGGCCATTACCTGTTCCAGGGCTCTCCCAACGAACTGATTCTCTCGCCCATCGCCAATCCGGCGGTCAAGCTCAAAAGCGAGGATTTCCGGCTGGTGCAGATGATCGGCATGGCCCCGCTGGTGGTCGTGGCGCGCAGCGACCTGCCGGCCGCCAACGCCGATGAACTGGTCGCGCTGGCCCGCTCGCGCTCGGGCTCCCAGCCGCTCACCTTCGGCAGCGTGGGCGTGGGTTCCCTCTACCACGTCCTGGGCGAGCACCTGGCCCGCACCATCGGCGCCAACATGGTCCACGTGCCCTACAAGGGCGGCGCGCCGCTCATGCAGGATCTCGGCGGCGGCCAGGTGGACATCGCCATCCTGCCGCTATCCCAGCAGCAGGTGGCGCTGGCCGGGCAAGGCCGCATCAAGCTGCTGGCCAGCCTGGACCCGCAGCGCAGCGAACTGCCCGCGCTCAAGGCCGTGCCGTCGGTCAACGAAGGCCAACTGCTCAAGGGCTTCAACTTCACGACCTGGACGGGTTACTTCGTCAAGCGCGACACCCCGGAAAGCGTGGTCGCGCAACTGCAGGCGGCGCTGAACGCCGCCATGCAGGACCCCGCCGTGAAGCAGAGCCTGGCGTACCAGAACATCGAAGTCTCCGCGCCGATGAGCGCGGAGCAGGCGGACGCCATGTACCGAGCGGAAACCGAACGTTTCCGCGAGATCTCCAGCCACGTCAAGCTGGCCGGCAACCCCTGACCGCCCCCGACCCACGGAGCCCCCCCCGACATGCATCCCATCCTGCAGACCCTGACCGCCCAGGCCGACGAGTTCGTCTCGATCCGGCGGGACATCCACCGCCATCCCGAGCTCGGCTTCCAGGAATTCCGCACCAGCGACCTGGTGGCGCAATGCCTGGCGCAATGGGGCTATGAAGTGGAGCGCGGACTGGGCGGCACCGGCGTGGTCGGGCAGTTGCGCCGCGGCGCCGGCGCCAGGCGCCTGGGGCTGCGCGCCGACATGGACGCCCTGCCCATCCAGGAAGCGACGGGCCTGGAACACGCAAGCCGCAACGAAGGCGTCATGCACGCCTGCGGCCACGACGGCCATACCGCCATGCTGCTGGCCGCGGCCCGCCACCTGGCCAGGCACGGCGATTTCGACGGCACCCTCAACCTGATCTTCCAGCCCGCCGAGGAAGGCCTGGGCGGGGCCAAGCGCATGATGGAGGACGGGCTGTTCCGCAAGTACCCGTGCGACGCCATCTTCGCCATGCACAACATGCCCGGCCATCCGCAAGGCCACCTGCTGCTGCGCGACGGCCCCACCATGGCCTCGTCCGACAATGTCACCATCGTGCTGGAAGGGGTGGGCGGGCACGGCGCGGTGCCCCACCGCGCCGCCGACCCCGTCGTCGCGGGCTCGGCCATCGTCATGGGGCTGCAGAGCATCGTCGCCCGCAACATCGACCCTCTGCACATGGCCGTGATCACGGTCGGCGCCTTCAATGCCGGCAAGGCCAACAACGTCATCCCGCAGACGGCGACGCTGAAGCTCAGCGTGCGCGCGCTGGACCGCGACGTGCGCGACACGCTGCAGGCGCGCATCACCGAACTGGTCCACAGCCAGGCGGCCAGCTACCAGGTCCGGGCCGCCATCGACTACCACCGCGGCTATCCCGTGCTGGTGAACACCCAGGCGGAAACGGACTTCGCGCGCCAGGTGGCGGTGGAGCTGGTGGGCGCCGCCAAGGTGGATCCGCAGACCCGGCCGCTCACCGGCAGCGAAGACTTCGCCTTCATGCTCGAGGAAGTGCCCGGATCGTACCTGCTGGTCGGCAACGGCGACGGCTCGCCGGAAGGCTTCAACAGCGGCCACGGCGCCTGCATGGTGCACAACCCGGGCTACGACTTCAACGACCACAGCCTGCCCGTGGGCGCGGCGTACTGGGTGCTGCTGGCCCAGCGTTACCTGGCCTAGGGCCCGGCCTGTCCGCCCTAGGCCATCTCGAACAGCCGCCGGTGTTCGCGGATGGCGTAGCGGTCCGTCATGCCGGCGATGTAATCGGCGATGGCGCGGGCCTGTTCGTTGAACGCGGGCCTGCGATAGTCCGGCGGCAGCAGGCGCGGATCGTCCAGGAACGCGGCGAACAGCTCGCGCACGATGCGCCGCGCCTTGGTCGTCATGCGCAGGACGCGGTAATGGCGGTACAGGTTGTCGAACAGGAATTTCTTCAGCTCGTCCGCCTCGCGCCGGATCTCGTCGGAAAAGCTCGCCAGCGGCGGCGCGCGGCGCACGTCGTCGGCGGTGGCGGGCGCGAATTCGCGTATGCGCGCAAGCGAGGTCTGCGTCAGGTCGACGATCAGCGTATTGATCATCCGGCGTATGGTTTCGGCCACGGCGCGGCGCGGCGCCAGGCCGGGGTAGCGTTCCAGCACGTGGGCGTGGTGCCGCTCGAAGATCGACACGTCTTTTAGCTGTTCCAGCGTGATCAAGCCCGAACGCAGGCCGTCGTCGATGTCGTGGTTGTTATAGGCGACTTCGTCCGCCAGGTTGGCCAGTTGGGCTTCCAGCGAGGGCTGCGTGCGGTTCAGGAAGCGCTCGCCCACTTCGCCAAGCTGGCGCGCGTGCGCGGCGGAGCAATGCTTCAGGATGCCCTCCCGCGTTTCGAAGCACAGGTTCAGGCCGTTGAAGTCCGCGTAGCGCTCTTCCAGTTCGTCCACCACCCGCAGGCTCTGCAGATTGTGCTCGAAGCCGCCGGCCTCGGGCGCCAGTTCGCGCATGCAGGCGTTCAGTTCGTCCTGGCCCGCATGGCCGAAAGGGGTATGGCCCAGGTCGTGGGCCAGCGAGATGGCTTCGGTCAGGTCTTCCGACAGGCCCAGGCTGCGGGCCAGGGTGCGCGCGATCTGGGCCACTTCCAGGCTGTGGGTCAGGCGGGTGCGGAACAGGTCGCCTTCATGGTTCACGAAGACCTGGGTCTTGTATTCCAGGCGCCGGAACGCGCCGGAATGGACGATGCGGTCGCGGTCGCGCTGAAACTCCGTCCGATTCTCCGGCGGCGGCTCGGCGTAGGCCCGCCCGCGCGATTGAGACGGGTGGGATGCATAGGAGGCCAACTCTTTCATTTGCAACACCGTCTCCTGCGCGTCTATTTATTGGGTGGTACGGGCCAGGACGGCGCGCACGGCATCGTCGGGCGCCGCCCGCGTGACGGCCTCGCCGATGCGGGTCATGAGCACATAGCGGATCGAGCCGCCTTCGGTCTTCTTGTCCACCTGCATCAGTTCCAGCCAACGGTCCGCCCCCAGGTCCGGGGCCACGGCGGGGCAGCCGATGGCGGTCACCAGGGCGCGCACGCGCGCCACGTCGCCGCGGTCGAAGCCGGCGACGTCGGCGGACAGTTCGGCGGCCTGCACCATGCCGCAACCGACCGCTTCGCCGTGCAGCCAGGCGCCGTAGCCCAGGCCGGACTCGATGGCGTGGCCGAAGGTGTGGCCCAGGTTCAGGATGGCGCGCAGGCCGGATTCGCGCTCGTCCTTGCCCACCACCTGCGCCTTGAGCTCGCACGAGCGGCGGATGGCGTAGGCAACAGCCTCCGGATCCAGCGCGCGCAGCTTCTGCGCGTTTTCCTCGCACCAGGCCCAGAACGCCGGGTCCAGGATGAGCCCGTACTTGATCACTTCGGCCAGGCCCGCGGAAACCTCGCGCGCCGGCAGGGTGCCCAGCACGTCGGTATCGATCTCGACGGCGATCGGCTGGTAGAACGCGCCGATCATGTTCTTCCCCAGCGGATGGTTGACGGCGGTCTTGCCGCCCACCGAGGAATCCACCTGGGCCAGCAGGGTCGTGGGCACCTGCAGGAAGCGTACGCCGCGCATGTACACCGCGGCGGCGAAACCCGTCATGTCGCCGATCACGCCGCCGCCCAGCGCCACCAGCACGCAGCGGCGGTCCAGGCGCTGGGCCAGCAGGGCGTCGAAAATCAGGTTCAGCGACTGCCAGTCCTTGTAGGCCTCGCCGTCGGGCAGCTCGATGCGCAGCACCCGCTTGCCCGTCCGGGCCAGCGCGGCTTCGGCGCGCTCGCCGTACAGGGCGGCGACGGTGGGGTTGGTGACCACGGCGATCGCGGTGGCGTCGGCGGGAATGCACTGGTCCAGGGCATCCAGGCGGCCCGGGCCGATATGGATGGGATAGCTCCCGCCCGGGGTGTCGACGTGTACTACGTTCATAGGCGCTTCTCGAAGGCTTGTAATTGCGGCAGCAGGGCCTTGACCAGGGTGTGGACGGGCATGGACCCCGTTTCCACGACCATGTCGGCCACTTCCTTGTAGAGGGGTTCCCGCAGGGTCATGAGCTCGCGCAGGGTGCCGCGCGGGTCCGCGGTGGCCAGGAGCGGACGGTTGCGATCGCGGCAGGTGCGGCGGAACAACTCGTCCACGCTGGCCCGCAAATAGACCACGATGCCGCGCTCGTGCAGGCGCTGGCGGTTCTCCGCCGCCAGGATGGCTCCCCCGCCGGTGGCAAGAATAATGTTGCGCCGTTGGGTACACTCTTCCAAGGCGGCAGCTTCCCGGCGACGGAAACCGGCTTCGCCCTCGATTTCGAAGATTACCGGCACCCGCACGCCGCAACGCGCCTCGAGCTCATGATCCAGATCCACAAACTCGCGCCCCAGCGCACGCGCCAGGCCACGGCCTATGGTCGTTTTGCCTGCGCCCATCATGCCCACCAGGAAAACGGGCAGGTCGTGCGGCAGCGACGCGGTCCCGCCCGCGCACTCCGTGGCGCAGGGCGGGTTTTCGGGCGTCTCGCCGGGGGACGCCGAGTCCGGGGCAGCCTCCGGACATGAAATAGCGGAAACGTTCATGCCGGCATTATCACATTTGCCGCCAGTTGCCCGCGCACCACACTGAACAATCTTGTTACAGAAACCGGTACCCCGCGCTAAGTCCGGACCGGAGATACCCGTAAAATCGCCGCGATGAGCAAGCCCCAGAATTCCTCCAAGAAAGACAAGCCCTCCAAGAGCGGCTCCCCCATACTGCGATTCTTCGTCAAGACCGGCATCTTCTGTGCCGGCCTCTTCCTGTGCGGCGTCCTGCTCGCGGGGATGGCGCTCGCGCTGGCCTGGCCCAACCTGCCGGACCTCAACGCCATGACGGACTATCGCCCGCGGGTGCCGCTGCGCGTCTACACGGCGGATCGCGTCCTGATCGGCGAATTCGGCGAAGAGCGCCGCAACGTGCTGCGCTTCAATGAAATCCCGGACGTAATGAAGTCAGCAGTGCTCGCGGCCGAGGACGACCGCTTCTACCAGCACGGCGGGATCGACTGGACCGGCGTGGTGCGGGCGGGCCTGACCAACCTGATCAACATGTCGAAGACGCAGGGCGCCAGCACCATCACGATGCAGGTGGCCCGCAACTTCTACCTGTCGTCGGAAAAAACCTATTCCCGCAAGTTCTACGAGCTGCTGCTGACCTTCAAGATCGAATCCGAGCTCACCAAGGACCAGATCCTCGAGCTCTACATGAACCAGATCTACCTGGGACACCGCGCCTACGGCTTCGCGGCCGCCTCGCGCACCTACTTCGGCAAGCCCCTGTCCGAGGTCACCCCGGCAGAGGCCGCCATGCTGGCCGGCATCCCCAAGGCCCCCTCGCGCTTCAACCCGATCTCGAACCGCCCCCGCGCCGAACTTCGCCAGCGCTACGTGCTGGGCCGCATGCATACGCTGGGCTACCTGACCGAGCCCGAGTACAAGCAGGCGATGGCCCAGCCCATCGTCATGAAGTCCGCGGAAGGCACGCCGGCCGGCGGCTATTCGATCCATGGCGAATACGTGGCGGAACTGGCGCGCCAGTTGCTCTTCAACGTGTACCAGGACAACGTCTATTCGCGCGGGATCAACATCTACACCACCGTGCAGTCCAAGGACCAGGAAGCGGCCTACCGCGCCGTACGCGAAGGCGTGCTGGAATATACGCGCCGCGCGCCCTACCCCGGTCCCGAGGAACAACTGGACCTGCCCGCCGGCACCGAGAACAACCCGCAGGCGCTCGACGATTTCCTGGACGGCGTGTTCGACAAGTTCAGCGACAGCGGCGACCTGCTGACCGCGCTGGTCCTGTCGGCCAGCCCGACGGAAGTGAAGCTGGCCCGCAGCTCGCGCGAGATCATCACCGTCACCGACAAGAAGGTGCTGGCCGTGGTGGCGCGCGCGCTGAACGACAAGGCCAAGCCCGAGCAGCGCATCAAGCGCGGCTCGGTGGTGTATATCCGCAAGTTCGGCGACAACTGGGAAATCATCAACCTGCCTTCGGTGCAGGCGGCCTTCGTGGCGCTGTCGCCGCAGGACGGCGCCATCCGCGCCATGGTGGGCGGTTTCGATTTCTACCGCGGCAATTTCAACCGCGTGACGCAGGCCTGGCGCCAGCCGGGCTCGAACATCAAGCCTTTCATCTACGCCGCCTCGCTGGAACGCGGCCTGACGCCGGGCACGCAGATCTCCGACCAGCCCTTCGAACTGACCGCGGCCCAGACCGGCTCCAAGGCCTGGAACCCGAAGAACTACGGCAACCAGTACGAGCCCATGCTGACGCTGCGCCAGGGCCTGTACAAGTCCAAGAACATGGTGTCGATCCGCATCCTGCAGGCCATCGGCCCGCAATACGCGCAGGACTACCTGACCCGCTTCGGCTTCGACAAGGCCCGCCAGCCGGCCGTGCTGCCGCTGGCGCTGGGCGCGGGCTCGGTCACCCCGCTGCAACTGGCGGGCGCCTTCTCGGTGTTCGCCAACGGCGGCTACCGCGTCACGCCCTACCTGATCGACCGCGTCACCGACAGCAGCGGCAAGGTCATCATGCAGTCCAAGCCGGTCGTGGCCGGCGACGCCTCGGCGCGCGCCATCGATCCGCGCACCGCCTGGGTCATGGACGACATCCTGCGCGGCGTGGCCACCTACGGCACCGCGGCCCGCGCGCGCGTCCTGCTCAAGCGCAACGACATCGCCGGCAAGACGGGCACCACCAACGAATCCGTGGACGCCTGGTTCTCCGGCTACACCCCCTCGCTGGTCGCGACCGCGTGGCTGGGCTTCGACCAGCCCAAGTCGCTGGGCTCGCGCGAAACCGGCGGCGGCGTCGCCATGCCGATCTGGGTCGATTACATGCAGGACGTGCTCAAGGGCGTGCCCGAAGAGAAGCCCCGCCCCCGTCCCGATGGACTTCTCGTGGAAAACGGCGAGTTCTATTTCTCGGAATTCCCGCCGGGACAGGCCGTGGCGCGCCTGGGCCTGCCGGAGGCCGACACGCTGGGCGAGTTCCTGAACGGCCTGGCCGGCAGCACCAGCGAGGAAACCCGCATCAAGGTGGCGCCGGGCGTAGGCACCCAGAACAACGCGCCCTGGTCGCAGAAGATCCCCTTCTGACGCCACAGCAAAAAGGCCGGCTCGCTGAGCCGGCCTTTTTATCGCCTGGGCATGGCGCGGCGCCCTTTCTCATCGCCGGGCCGCCCCGGGATAAAGGCACCCTGGAGCGGGCGCCAGGCACGCGGCGTGCTGGCGCGGCCTACAGGCGTATCGTCACCGGGACGCCGGCCGCCTCGGAGCAGATTTGCGACAGGGCGTCCGGCAACTGCGGGCCGCCTCGGGTATCGTTCCAGTGCAGGCCGTCGTAGCGGTAGTGGAAACCCCCGCTGCGCGCCGCGACCCACAGCTCCTGCATGGCCGCCTGGCTGTTCACCACGACGTGGGTATTGTCTTCGAAGACCATGGTCAGCACATTGCCGCTGCGGCTGGTTTCGACATCGACGTCGAGCGAAGCCGCCCAGTCATCGGCCTGGCTTTCGATGCTGTCCAGCACCTGGTCGATCAACGCAAGAAATTCGGTTTCGGTCATAATCGAGCCTGCAAGAATTACGGAGTTCCCAGTGTTCCAATTGGCATTCAGCCGCATGGCTCTTCGCATTGTAGCCACGCTATTGGCGACCGGCACGGTTGCGGCCTGCGGGTACAAAGGGCCGTTGTACATGCCGGCGCCCGATGGCAAGCCGCCAAGCACGCAACAGCAGCCTACGGTGCCCATCCCGCCGACACCTCCGATTCTATGACCTCCCGATTCCCCGCGCAGCCTGAACTGGCCAGCCATCCGTACTTCCAGTTCCGCAACAATGTCCTGTACGCCGAGGACGTGCCGCTGGACTACCTGGCCGAACGGCTGGGCACGCCCTTGTACGTCTATTCGCGCGCCGCGCTCAAGGCCGCCTGGGAATCCTACCGCAGCGCCGTCGGGCAGCGCCCGGTGCTGGTCTGCTACGGCATGAAAGCCAACTCCAACCTGGCCGTCCTGAAGGAATTCGCGCGCCTGGGAGCGGGTTTCGACATTGTTTCCGGCGGCGAACTCAAGCGCGCCCTGGCGGCCGGCGCCGATCCGTCACGGATCGTGTTTTCGGGCGTGGGCAAGCAGGCCTGGGAAATGCGCCTTGCGCTCGAGGCCGGGGTCAAATGCTTCAACGTGGAATCCGAAGCCGAATTGCGCCGGCTGTCGGAGGTCGCGCAGGACATGAACCTGCGCGCGCCCGTCTCGGTTCGGGTGAACCCCGACGTGGACGCGCAGACCCACCCCTACATTTCCACCGGCCTGAAGGAAAACAAGTTCGGCATCGCCATCGGATCGGCGCTGGACGTCTACCGTCGCGCTCAATCGCTGCCGGGCGTGGAAATCGTGGGCGTGGACTGCCACATCGGCTCGCAGCTCACCGACATCAGCCCCTATTTCGACGCGCTCGAGAAATTGCTGGACCTGATCGAAAGGCTGGCGCTGGCCGGCATCCGGATCAGCCATCTGGACCTGGGAGGCGGCCTGGGCATCCGCTATGCGGACGAAACCCCGCCTGCGCCCAAGGCCCTGCTGGACCACGTCTTCGAACGCCTGGAAGCCCGCGGCCTGGGGCATCTGCAGCTCGTGCTGGAACCCGGCCGTTCGCTCGTCGGCAATGCCGGCGTGCTGCTGACGACGGTCCAGTACCTCAAGCACTCGGAAGCGCGCAATTTCGCCATCGTCGACGCGGCCATGAACGACCTGCTGCGCCCCGCCCTGTACGAGGCCTTCCACGGCGTGCGCGCCGTGCATCCGCGCGCCGGGCAGGAAACCGTCTACGACGTGGTGGGCCCGGTCTGCGAAAGCGCCGACTGGCTGGCGAAGCAGCGCAGCCTGGCCATCGAGCAGGGCGACGTGCTGGCGGTGGAATCCGCCGGCGCCTACAGCATGGCCATGGCGGGCAACTACAACACCCGTCCCCGAGCAGCCGAAGTCATGGTCGACGGCGACAAATACTACGTGGTGCGCCGGCGCGAAACGCTGGACGACCTGCTCAAGGGCGAATCCACCCTGCCCTGACCGGCCTCGCGCGGCGCGGCTAGCGCATGGCGTCCGGGCGCGACGCCGCTTTCCTTCACTTGAACTCGTGCGTAATCGCGGCGGGCCTGCCCGGCGCCACCGTCAAGGTCATGCGGTGGTCCCCGGCCGACGCGTTGCGCACCGTCACCTGGTAGCGCCCCGGGGCCAGCGACAACTCGCGCAGGGGCGGGCTTACCCCGCGCGAACGGCCGTTGACCAGCACCTCTCCCCACGGACGCACCGCCACGCGCACCGTCACGGGCGCCGCCTTGGGAGGCGGCTCCTGGGCGAGGGGCCCGGCCGCCTGCTGGAGCGGCTGCAGCGCCTGCTCCAGCGACAGCGGCGCTGCCGGCGTATCGGCCGAGGCTTCCGGATTGGCCGCAAGCGGCGGCGCGGGTTCGGCGGGAAGCGGCGCGGGCTCGCCGGCGCTGCCTGCCGGCGGCGGTTCCGGTTCGACGGGCGGGGCCGCGGCGGGCGGGACCGGCTCCGGCGCGGCCTGGGGCGCCTGCTGCACCTGTGCCGTCTGGACGGGCGGCGGCGTCCACCGGAGCCAGGCGTATCCTGCCGCCGCCAGCAGCAGGACGAACATCACCGCCAGCGGCAGCGCGCGCCTGTTCCGGGCGGGATGCTCCGGACGCATCGCGGTCAGGCGGCCCGCCGCCGGCGGCGGCGCGGAATCGTTGCCGGCAGGAAGTCCGGCCATCAGCGAAGGAGTGGCCATGTCCGGCTCCGCCGCCGGCGGTTCCGCGGCCGGCAGGAACGCGCCCATGGCGGCCGCCAGCTCCGCCGCCGTGCTGGGCCGCGCATGCGCCGGCATCGCCAGGCCGCTGTCGACGGCGGCGCAGAACGCCTCGCCGTAGACGCCGGGCTCCCATTCGCCCAAAGGCAGGTAATCGTCGCGCACGCGGCGCGCCAGCGCGCCCGGAGGCGCGCTGCCCGTGGCCAGGAAATAGGCCAGCGCCGCCAGCCCGTAGACGTCGGTCCACGGACCGCAGGGGCATGCCGGATCGTCCGTGTACTGTTCGAACGCGGCGTAGCCGGCCAGCCGATACGCGTCTTCGTCGTCCGGCGCGGTTTGCGCAGGCGCCGCCAGGACGGCCCGGCCCGCCGGATCGTGGGCCACGGCATCGGGACGGATGCCGCCATGCGCGCGGCCTCCATCGTGCAGATCGGCCAGCGAGGCCGACAGCCCGGCGATCACCTGCCGGATCGCTTCCTCGCGCCGCGGCCCCGGCGGCAGGCGCATCAGATCGTCGAAGGGCGGCGCCTCGGGGACGGGAGGAGCGCCGGCCGCGCCCGGGTCCGGCGGCACAGCGGAAGTTCGTAGCATGCGCGGTCCTCCGATAGGGGTCAGGGATGCCAGGTGGGCAGCGACGAGAACAGCCTGGCGAACAAGGTGGCGTTCAGCGCTCCGCCATGGACATAGGTCTGCAATGCCGCGCCGTCCGCCTGGTTGGTCCACCAGTAGCTGGTGTGGGAACTGGGGTTGAAGCAGAACGGCAGGTCGGGCCAGGCGCCCAGCGCGCGGCGCGCCAGGGGCGCGGAGTCCTGCTCCAGGCCCGCGCTCAGAATGTCCATGATGTCGCTGCCCGGCGGCGCGGCGCGGCCCGGCACCGCGGCCGGCATGCGCACCTGCTGCAGGCCGCGGTCGAACTGTTCCGCCGGGCAGCCATGGCGCACCGCGGCCAGCATGCTGGCCCCGACCTGCCGGTAGTAGTCGCCGGCGCCGTCCAGGATGCTGCTGTGGTACTGCGCGGGCGGCAAGGCCATGACGACGCACAGGGGATAACCGCGGCCCACGCGGTCGCGGCTGGGCGCGATGCAGCCCAGTTGGGCCACGCCCGCGCCGGGGCCGGAAGGAATGGCGAAGTTCCAGATCGGCGCCGACGCGAACCCGCGCGCCGCCGCGGCGTCCGGCGCCTGCTTGAGCGCCGCCAGCCCGAACTGCAGCCAGCGGTCCCACCAACTGATCAGTTCGCGCGGCAGGCGCCGGTGCACGAAATCGCCCGCCGCCGGAATCTTTCCGTACCAGCCCACATGCCCACGCTCCACTCCTAGCTCCATGTCCATGTCCTGTTCACGACGCGCCCGGGCAGGCGAATGCCTGCATCTCGGCTAAATGAAAAGGGCTCTTGACGCTGCTGGCGGTGATTTCCAGCACCACCTTGCGCCCGCCCAGGTCGAAAGTGGCCAACGTGATCTCGGGCGACGCGCCGCGCCGCAGTTGCGCGCGGTCCAGCATGCGGTTCAGCGCCCACGGGCCCGAGGTCGTCATGCCCGCCGCCCCTTCCTGCGGCGTCAGCTCTATGCGCACCTGGTTGCTGCCGCGCGGACCCGGCCACTGCACGGTGGTCGCCACCTGCGGACCATGCGCGTAGCGCACCGCCTGGCCGTCCACGTCCATCACGAACTGGGTGATGCCCGCGTCCATCTCCACGGGCCGGATGGCCACCCGGTAAGAAGGCATGGGATTGCCCGCCATGAAGTACACATCGCGGATCACCCCCGCGCGCTGGAACGCGTCCAGCGTGGCGGAGTTGGCCCCCGACCGCCCGTCTATCCCCGGCTTGAAGCGCCAGCGCTGGCCCGACACGTCGATCTGCGTGGCCAGGTTCTTCTGGAAGAAATCGTCCATCAGGCCGTTGGGCCCGAACAGGCGCGCCATGTCGTTGGGCGCCACGTCGCGCGTCGAACGGCTGGAAAACGGGTAGCGCCCCGCCACCGACTGCCCGCAAAACACGCCGATGGTGGCGGACACAGTCTCGCCCATGCGCGCCCTGGCCACGTCGGACACCTCGCCGGACGCGTTCACGGACAGCGAATTGAGCACATCGCGCAGGGGTTCCGGCAGGCGTCCGGCCTCGGCGCGCAGCTTGGTCACCGAGTCCGAGCTGGGCGCCGGGCTGCCGCTGCGCAGGGCCGCGTCCGCCGCCGTCAGGTAGGTATAGAGTTCATTGATGAGGCCCGTAGTGGCGGCGATGGGCGACTGCGTGCCCACCGGTCCGTCCTCGCCCTGGGCCAGGCGGCGGTACGGTTCGAAGTGCTGGTCCACGATGCGCTCCAGCTTTTCGTCCGACGCGTCGGCGCGCGTGGCGGCGCCGGGTCCGGTGGGGCCGAACATCTGCTCCAGCGCCTCGCGCGTGCTGCTGACGCGGTCGCGCGCCTGATCCACCAGCGACCGGTCGTCCTTGCCCGAATCGCGCAGCAAGGAGGTTTCGCGCGCCACGCCCCGCACCAGTTGGACCAGCGGGGACTCCGGCGCCGACAAGGTGCGCGCCATCTGGATGTTCTGCAGCAGCGACTTGCTGGGCGCCAACTGCAAATCGTTCAGATAGCCGTCCCATTGCGCCACGTAGTCGTTCATGTACAGGCGCTTGATATCGGCCACCAATTGGCGCTGCGCGCCCTGGTCCAGCCGGCCGCCCAGCGGAATGTCCAGTATCCAGGCATCGTCCGAGCGCAGCACCTCCGCCACGCTGGCGACCCGCTTGTTGAACACGTCCCAATAGCCGCGATAGCTGTAGAGCGCGGGGATGCCCTGGCTCAACGGCTTGCCGCTCTTGCGCACGAACACGGCGCTGGCCTGCGCGCCGCCCAGCGTCACCACCGTGGTCTCGGGCGCGGCGTCGGCATTGGCCAGGGTGCGGCGCAGCCGGCTGTAGGCCCGCTGCGCCAGCGTGTAGCGCGCCAGCTTCTCGCGCGCCTGCGCCACCAGCGCATCGTCCTTCGGGAACGGCGAGGCCAGCACATGGCTGTGCGTCAGGTTGCGCAGGTGCAGCGACAACTGTTCGTACTGGCGCCGCGTATAGCCTTCCGGCAAGGTGGCCTGCATGTCCGAAAGCAGCCATGCGTGCATGAACTCCGCGTCATAGCGGTCGGCCTCGTACAGCATCAGATAGGCCCGCAGCGCCTCGTACGAATACTCCAGGTCGCTGGCCGACGCATCCCGCAGCGCGGCCTCGACGCGACGCGCCACTTGCGGCAGCAGCACCTGGTCCAGGGTATTGCCGTACACGCCCTGCGCCGCCGACCGCAGCTTCAGGCCCTGGTACAGGCCGTAGCGATAGCCGAGGGGCGGGCTCTCGATCTCGAAGCCTTCGTGCTGCGGCAGGTACCAGAGACTGTCCAGGAAGGGCATCAGGCCCAGCAAATCGCCGGTGCGCGTGATCTTGATCTCGCGCGTCAGCTTCTCCACCGCGGGCACCCGCCGCGCCACCTCGTCCACGTAGGCCGAGTTGTTGCGATAGCTCAGCGTCCAGCCCGCGATCAATGCCAGGAAAGCCGCCGTCACCAGCCCGTAGCCGGCCCAATGCAACTGCCGGTAGCGCCGCTCCCAGCGCAGGTTCCGGGTCGCCAGGCCCGCTTCGCGGAAGATTACGTCCTGCAGCAGGTTCTTCAAAAAATAGCTGCGGCCTTCTCCCTCGCCCGGCACGCTCGATGCCGGCGCGGCGCCTCCGTCGATGCGCAGATAGCGCTTCAGGTGTCCGGTCACCTGGTCGAAGGTCTCGCCGCCCTGCGTACCGCTCGTGAAGTACACGCCGCGCGGGATGACCCGGGCCTCGAATTTGGACGTGGCGAACACGTCGCTCAGGAAATGGCCCAGGATGGCCTGCAGGCCGGCGAACTGCTGCGGCAGCATATAGGCCAGCGCTCGGCGCGCCGGATCGCTCTCGGCCGCCACCACTTCCGGCAAGGCGTCGTCCAGGCGCCGCTGCAACAGCGCATACTCGGCGTGAAAGGCCTCGTACAAATCGAAGCCGGGCTCCTGCGTGCGCGCATAGGGCAGCGTAAAGCCCCACACCTGCGCCAGCTCGTCGCGGCTGAAGGAAGCGAAGTACTCCTCGAAGCCCGACAGCAGGTCGGTCTTGGTCACCAGCACATAGACCGGGAACGCGATGCCCAACTGCTCGCGCAGTTCCTGAAGCCGGCGCCGCAACACGGCCGCGTGCTGCGCCCTTTCCGCATCGGACGCCGACAGCAGGTCTTCGATACTGACCGTCAGCATCGCGCCGTTGATCGGCTGCCGGCCGCGGTACTTGGCCAGCAAGCCGAGGAACCCGCGCCATTCTTCTTCGTCGCCCGTCGGATCGCTTTCGTGCGTGGTGTAGCGTCCCGCCGTGTCCAGCAGCACGGCATCGTCGGTGAACCACCAGTCGCAATTGCGGGTGCCGCCCACGCCGCGCAAGGCCACTTTCCCGTAGCGTTCGGCCAGCGGAAAATTCAGGCCCGAATTCACCAGCGCGGTCGTCTTGCCCGCGCCCGGCGCGCCGATGATCACGTACCACGGCAACTGGTACAGGTACTGCTTGGAGAACCGGTCCAGCGCGCTGCGCTTGCCGCGGTTCTCGAAACGCGTCTTGCGCAGCAGTTCGACGGCCTCGTCGAAACGCGTCTCCAACTGGCGTATCTCGTCGTTCTCCGCGGCTTCCTCCAGCGGCTTTTCGACGCTGGGCCTGGGCCGGCGCAACTGGCCCAGCAGTTGCGCGTTCAAGCGCCCTTCCCGCCACTTGCGCCACAACAGGCGCAGCAGCCAGATCGCGAACATCGCCACGATGACCGCAATGCGCACGAACTCGCTTTCCAGGGGCCGCACCGCCCCGATCGCAATCAGCGGCCCCGCGATCCAGATCAGCACCGCCAGGGCGACCAGCCCGAGGAAGTTCCACACCCGGCGGCTGAAAAACCATCCGAACAGCCTGTAGATCATTCCTGGCCTCCCTCTGCGCCCAGCTCGTGCGGCGCCGGCGGCACCAGCACGGTTATCTCCACCCGCCGGTTCAGCGCCCGGCCCGCGGCCGTATCGTTGGGTGCGACCGGATCGGCGTCGCCGCGGCCCTCCGCCCGCACCCGCGCCGTCTGCCCCAGGCGCTGCTCCAGCATGTCCTTGACGGCGTCCGCGCGCGCCTGCGACAGGTGCCAGTTGGACGGGAAGCGCGCGCTGCGCATCGGGGTGTTGTCGGAGTAGCCGCGCACCAGGATGCTGCCCTGCGTCTCGCGCAAGGCGTCGGCCACCCGCGACAGCACGGGCAGGTATTGGTCGCGCACGGAACTGGCGCCGGACTCGAACACGCCGTCGCCCCGCAGCACCACGACGCTGCGGTCCACTTCGTCGCGCACGGTCACGAGCTGGTCGCGGATCTCGGGGGCCAGGAACACCGCCAGCCGCGGCGCGGGCGCGGGCCGCTTCGCCGCCACCGGGGCGATCTGCACCGTGGGCGGCTTCAGCGTGCCGATGGACGCGAACACGGCGTCGGACTGGCTGCCGAGCCGCCAGCCCAGCCCCCAATACAGCGCCAGCGCCAGCACGGCGGCCAGGGCGCCGAACACCCACAGCGGCACCGGCAGGCGGCGCAACGGCGTCTGCGCCGGCTCGTCGCGCCAATGCGGCGACAGGGCCAGCGGGTACTCGCCGCGCGCGCCGCGCAGGATCCGGAGCAGCCGCTGGCGCAGGGTTTCGAGCTGCGAGCGGCCGTTGTCCATGACGCGGTAGCGGCCCTCGAAACCCAGCAGCAGGCAGTAATACAGCAGCTCCAGCAGGTCCAGATGCTGCGCCGGATTCTGCGACAGCTTGGCCAATAGCTGGAAGAACTTCTCGCCGCCCCAGGTTTCGTTATGGAAAGTGACCAGCAGGCTGTGCGCGGACCACACGCCGCCCCCGCCCCACGGCGTGAGCGCCGCGGCCTCGTCCAGCGCGGTGCACAGGCAGTAGCGCGCGCCCAGTATCGTTTCGTTGGGGATGCCCGCCTGCTGCGCGCGCAGTTCGAACTGGCGCACCTCGTCCAGCAGATGCTCGCGCAGCATGGCCGCCGACGGATGCGCCGCGGTCGCGCGGATCTGCGGGATCAGGTCCAGCAAGGGGTTCGCCGCCGCCACCAGCGGATTGGTCCCGCTGATCACGTAGTCGTGGGGCCGCAGCCTGCCGGCGGCGGGGGCAGTGCCGTCGCCCAGGCCGCCCGGCGGCCCGGACAGGGTGTGATCCGAAGCATGCATAATCGTCTCCGCCTGGTTGGCCGCGCTCAATCGCGCAGCGCCCAGAACTCCATCGTCAGCCCGGGAAAGTCGCCGGCCAGGTGCAGCGCGAGCGCGCCGGTGCGCTCCAACTGCTTCCAGAATTCGCCGCTTTTATCCAGTTCGAAATACACGTGCCCGGCGCTATAGGGAATCTGCCGCGGCGCCACCGGCAGGGCGCGCACCGCGACGCCGGGCAATTGCAGGTGCACCAGGTCGCGGATGCGCTCGACCGGGCCGATCTTGACCTGGGCAGGAAAACGCGCGCGCACGGTTTCGACGCCCAGGTCCGCATGCACCGCCAGCACGAAGCCGGCCGTCTGCAATAGCTCGGCATCCTGGATCTGCGCCACGCGCACGCCCTGCCCCCGGTCCTGCAGCGGGATCTGCAGGGCGCGCTGCTCCAGCACGGCCGACAGCGAACGGCGCAGCTCGTTCATCAAGGGAGTGAAACTGCCCTGCAGGTCGTCATGCACGTACGCGGGCAGCGCGCCCGGCCGCCGCGCGGCGGAGGTGAAGGTGGAAAGATCGCAAGCCAGCATCAGCCAGTCGTGGAACAGCCGTTCCGGATGCTGCGCGGCGTTCTGGCGCGCATGCCACAGCGCGCCCTGGTAGCGGTTCACCGTCTCCAGCAGCATGAAGTCGGCCACCTCCGAAACGCCCCCGCGCCCGGGCTGCGACAGACGCGCGGCCAGCACCTCGCTGCGGGCCTCCAGCAACCCCTGAAGCTCATGGACGAAGCCGCGCAAAACCGGATGCTCGCCCGCCGCCAGCCATGGCGCCACGTAGCCCTCGTCCAGCACGACGCGATTGTCCGGACGACGCTCGACCACCCGCGCCACGCCCAGGCCCAGCCATTCCTCGGTCAGGTCGTCTTCCAGCATCAGGCGCAGCCGCAGCCGGCCCAGTTGCATCAAGGCGGGCTCCAGCGCCATCGAGCCGGTATCTTCCACCTCGGCCTCGTGCACCAGGTAGCGCGCCAGCGTGTCTTCTTCGCCTTCGTAGATGACATCGCTGGCGCCGGGACGCACGCGAGGCACTGCAAGCAGGACCCGCGCGTCGTGGGTCTGCGCGGGCACTTCGAATGCCGCGGGCGCCGCATCCGGGTGCGAGAAATCGAAAGGCGTGCCATCGGGCATCACGCCCTGCGCCTCGGTCAGCACCACCTTGCCGATGGCCAGGGCGTCGCGGTCCAGCGACAACCGACTGAATCCCCAGAAGAATCCCTGGGCCGCGGCCGCGCGCAACTGCGCGGTATGCAGCATATGGCGTTCAAGCTGCTGGAAATGCTGCGGCCGCAGGAACATCCCCTCCGACCAGATCACTTTGTCTCTGCTCACCATGTCCGGTTCTCTTCTTCCGCTTCTAAAAGGGCCACCACGAACGGCTGCGATCCACCTCTTCCAACCCGTCGCGCTTGACCGCGACTTTCACCGTCTCCTCGTTCGGCGAGAATTGCCAGACCTTGTAGATATTGGTGTCCTGCGCCTCGGGCAGCGACACCAGCAGGCGCCATTTGCTCTGCTCCAGATCGCGATAGGCCGCCACCACGCCCACCACGCGCGCCTCGGCGTTGCCGGGGTACTGCACCACCTTGGTCTCGCCGGGCCGCAGGATCACCTGGTCGACGTTCAGCAGTTCCGCGCCCAGCGCCGCATGCGCGTCGCCCTGCAAGGTGAAGAAATCGCTAGACTCGAAGATGCTGGCCGATTTCAGTTCGTAAATCGTCACCTGCACCGGCGAAGGCCTGCCGCTGGCGTTCTGGTTCACCTTGGGGTCCGCGCGCAATTCGATGGCGTAGGGCACCGGCACGCGCTTGGCGGTCGACGAGCACCCCGCGAGCATCGCCGCGGCCGCCATGCCCGCGACGACAGGCGCAATGCGCCGCAGCGGCCCTCTGCCGCGGCATTCCGTCAGGGCCATGCGTTGAAATAGACCGCTCATAAGACCTCGGAAATAAAAACACACACGTCTGTTACGCCGCGACGCATACCTGCCGCGGCGGGCCGCTATCATCGGCGGAATGACCGAGCCCCCTCTTTTCGAACGACACGCCCGAGCCATGAAACGACCCGTCCGTATCAGCCTGATGTCCAGCCTCGCCCTGCTCGCAGCCTGTGCTTCCACGCCGTCGCCGCAAGCGGCCGATGCCCTGCAGCAGGTCCGCGACGAATACGCCGCCAGCCGCTTCGGCGCCGTGATCCGCAGCGTCGCCACCTCCGATGCCCTGGCCACCGCGCCCACGCCCATGCGGGTCGAAGCGCTGAAGCTGCAGGCCTTCAGCTATTGCGTCACCAACTATCGCGAGCTCTGCGAAGACAGCTTCGCCCGCATCCTCCAATTGCAACCCTCGTTCCAGCTCGCGCCCAATGAAGTGGGCCATCCCCAATGGGGCCCCGCATTCAAGGCGGCCCAGGCCCGTTGACGCGCCGACGGCGCCCAGGAGACAGGCATGAAGCTCACCGTGTTTCAACATGCCGGCGATCCGGCCTTCGAACCCATCCACGCCGTGTTCGCGGCGCCCGGCGGCACCGTGGGCCGCAGTCCGGACAACGATCTGGTCTTGCCCGACCCCACACGCGCGATCTGCCGCGTGCAGGCCGCGATCCGCATCAGCGGCGCGGACGCGGGCTTTCTCGTGAACCTGAGCGGCATGAGCGTCGTCAGCGTCAATGGCCAGGCGGTGGCGCGGGACCAGGAAGTGCCGTTCAATCCGGGCGATGAACTGCAGATCGGCGATTACCGGCTGCATACGGAAACGGCCGCGCAGGACGCCGGCGTGCCCGCGGCGGCGGCCGACGATGACGTTTTCGGCGACCTGATCGGACCGGGCACCTTGCCGGTCGGAAGCGCGCCGGACGTATCCACGCATCCCTTCGACCTGGATTCCGCACAGGCGCGCAACCCGGCGGACCCCTTGCAGCAGCTCCCGCCGGGCGACGCCGCGGTAACGCGTCCGGTCACCGACCCGCTGGCGCTCTTCGATGCGCCCGGCGACGGCTCGCCCAGCATCTTCTCCGACGCCACGCCGTCCGCCCTGCCCACCCACGACCCGCTGGCGGAACACCGGACCCATCCCGTCGAGGATGTCCTGGGCAAAGAGAAGGACCGCTAGCGTCTTACGCGTAGTCATAGCGAAACTCCCCGCCCTCGACCGACAGGCCCACCCGGCGCAGCCGGCGATCCTGCATCGATGCGCCCAGCAATTCGCGGCTGATCTGCGGCAGCACCGTATTGGTGAGCACGGCGTCCACCATGCGCGCGCCCGATTCCACTTCCGCGCAGCGCGCCACGACCAGGGCGGTGGCCTCCGGCGCGACGTCCAGCACGATGCCGTGATGCGCCAGCAAACGCCGGCGCACTCGCTCGAACTGCAGGTCCACGATGCGCGCCAGCATGGCGTCCGGCAGCGGCAGGTACGGCACCGCGACCAGCCGGCCCAGCAAGGCGGCCGGGAACGCCTGCAGCAAGGGTTCGCGCAGCGCGGCCGCCAGCGCCGGGGCGTCGGGCATGAGCGCCGGATCCCGGCACAGGGCCGCGATGCGGTCGGCGCCCACGTTGGAGGTCAGGATGATGACCGTATTGCGGAAGTCGATGTACCGCCCTTCGCCGTCCTCCATCCAGCCCTTGTCGAAGACCTGGAAAAATATCTCGTGCACGTCCGCGTGCGCCTTTTCCACCTCGTCCAGCAGCACCACGCTGTAGGGCCGCCTGCGCACCGCCTCGGTCAGCACGCCGCCTTCGCCGTAGCCCACATACCCCGGCGGCGCGCCCTTGAGCGTGGATACCGTATGCGGCTCCTGGAACTCGCTCATGTTGATGGCGATCAGGTTCTGTTCGCCGCCGTAAAGCGCCTCGGCCAGGGCCAGCGCGGTCTCCGTCTTGCCGACGCCGCTGGGGCCGCAAAGCAGGAACACGCCCACCGGCTTGTCCGGATCGGTCAGGCGGGCCCGCGAGGTCTGGATGCGGCGGGCCACCGCCTCCAGGCCGTCGCGCTGGCCTAGCACCCGCTTCTCCAGCGTGTCCGCCAGCGCCAGCACGGCCTGCGCTTCGTCCCGCAGCATGCGGCCCACCGGGATGCCGGTCCAGTCGGCCACCACGGCCGCCACCGCGGCGGCGTCCACCGCGCAATGCACCATGGCGGCTTCGCGCTGGCTGTCCGCCAAGTCGCCCTGCGCCTGCGCCAGCGCCTGCCGCTGGTCCTCACAGTCCGCGGCCGGATCCCGGTCCAGCGCATCGCGCAAGGCAAGCACGCGCCCGGCCAACGCGCTTTCGGCCTCCCAGCGCGCCGCCAGCGTTCTCTCGGCTTCCGCGGCCTCGGCCAGTTCGGCCTGCAGGCGCTGGACCCGCTGCGCGTCGCCCGCGCCAAGGCGGTGCTCGCGCTCGGCGATGCGCCGCGCGATTTCCAGCGCCTGGATGCGCCTGCGCGCATCCTCCAGGCCCGGCGGCACGGCATGCTGGCTGACCGCCACGCGCGCGCAGGCCGTATCCAGCAACGCCACGGCCTTGTCGGGCAGTTGGCGGGCGGGGATGTAGCGATGCGACAGGCCGACCGCCGCCTCGATCGCCTCGTCCAGCAGCAGCACGCCGTGATGGGCCTGCAAGGTCTCGGCCAATCCGCGCAGCATCCCGAATGCGCGCGCCTCGTCCGGCTCGTGGATCTGGATGAGTTGGAAACGGCGGCTCAGCGCCGGGTCTTTCTCGATGTACTTTTTGTATTCCGACCAGGTGGTCGCGCCTATGGTGCGCAACTGGCCGCGCGCCAGCGCCGGCTTGAGCAGGTTGGCCGCGTCGCCCGTTCCCGCCGCGCCGCCGGCGCCCACCAGCGTATGGATCTCGTCGATGAACAGCACGATGGGCTTCTCGCTCGCCTGCACTTCGTCGATGACGCTGCGCAGCCGCTGCTCGAACTCGCCCTTTACGCCGGCGCCGGCCTGCAGCAATCCGATGTCCAGCAGATACAGCGCGACCTCGCGCAGCGGCGGCGGCACGTCGCCCGCGGCCAGGCGCAGCGCCAGGCCTTCCACGACGGCGGTCTTGCCGACGCCGGCCTCGCCGGCCAGCAGCGGGTTGTTCTGGCGGCGCCGCATCAGCACGTCGACGATCTGGCGTATTTCCTCGTCGCGCCCGGACACCGGGTCGATCGCGCCCTCGCGCGCCCTAGCCGTCAGATCGACGGCGAAGCGCGCGAGCGCGCTTGCGCCCTCGCCTTGCGCCCCCGCCGCGACAGCGGCGTCCGCCGCCTGCGCCGCATCCTCCGGCGACCCGCGCACGATCTCTTCCATCTGATCGAGCAGCGTTTCCGGTGCGATGCGGGAGAACTGCGCCGACATGCCCAGCAGCACGTGGCGCAGCGCGTAGGTCCTGGCCAGGCCCGCCAGCAGGTGGGCGCTGCGGATGCGCGCCGCGCCGTAGCGCAGCGATCCCAGCACCCAGGCCCTTTCGACCGCGTGGTCGATATGTTCGGACAGATCGGAGACCGACCCCGCTCCGGCCGGCAGACGGTCCAGCTCGGCCGTCAGGTCGGCTTGCAGCCCGGCCATATCCAGGTCGAAGCGGCGCGCGATCCTGTGCAGGTCGCTGTCCTGCGCGTGCAGGATCTGATGCACCCAATGCACCAGTTCGACATAGGGATTGCCGCGCAGCTTGCAGAATGCGGTGGCCCCCTCCAGCGCCTGGTACAGCAGCGGGTTGAGCTTTCCGAAGAGATCGATGCGGCCGATATCCGACATGTATTGACAGGCCCTAGGTAGCGCGTCAGGCGCGCGGAGTCGTTGAGGATGGGGCCGGCGGGCGGCCGCGTGCCGGGGCGCGCCCGCGGCGTTCATAGTCCAGCAAAAGATCGCGCGCCTCGCCTTGCTCGGGCCGGCGCTTTCCCAGCCACGCGGACAGGCCCAGCGGCCGCCGGGCGCCCAGCGTCAGCCCGCGCGCATCCTGCGCGCGCAGCACCGGCCTCAGGTCCCAGGCCAGCTCCATGCCGATGTAATGCCGGACCCAATGCGTCAGTTGGCGGGCGCGGGTTCCTCCCGGCAGAAAGCTCAGGTAATCCTCCAGTTGCAAGGGGCCGATCTCGATGCGGAATTTGTGCTGGGCGTCGCGCACGGCGAGCCCCAGCACCGTGTCGCGTCCCAGCCCCGCGGCGCCTCCCAGGCCCAGCCGCTGCCCGGGCTCCAGGCGGATCCATTGCGGCACGAATTCACGGATGCGCACGGGCAGGCCGAAGAACGATTGCAGGATGTGCTTGAGGCCTTCCGGATTCCGGGTCTGGCGCGTGAGATGGCCCGCCATGTAGTACTTGGCGTGATCCAGCACGGCGTCGCGCCGCCGCATCGACGGCTCGCCCATGTGCAGCAGGCTGGCGACATAGCGCGTAAAGCGCTCTTCCTTGCGGTCCAGGCTGACGGTGCTCTGCGCGTCGGCCCAGGCGCGGTAGAACAGCAGGATGAGCCGGTGGTGGAATACGTCGGCGAAGGCCGCCAGCGTGCGGTCTCCGTGGTGCGCCATGCGCTCGCGCACGTATTCGGTCAGGTGCAGGGGCAACGGGCCATTGGGGCCGAACAGGCCGAAGCTGTAGATCGACAGTTCCGCCGGCCGGCCGCCCTCGGCGGCCCGGGCGCGCGACACGGTGGATGGCGCGAATGCCATCGACGGCTCCTGCCGCAGGCGCACGGGCTCGTGGCGCGCGACCGTATCGCGCCCCAGCGGCTTGCGCGCTCCCGAATGCGCGTCGATCCAGCGCAAGGCATGGAACAGGTCGTGCGCGTAGGGCTCGCGCTCCAGTTCGCGCCACCATTGCGCCAGCGCGCCGGATGGAGCGGAGGACGGGGAAACCGGATCGGAGACGGGCTGGGCGACGTCCACCGTCCTACCCCATGTGGATCTGCTTGGCGTCCACCTTGACCAGGTCGCTGCCGGTCACCAAGGTATAGGCCGCGTGCAGCCGGGCGCTCTGGCCGGCCTGGAAATCGATCATGCCGGCGCGCACCTGGTCCATTTCGCTGACGCTGCGCAGGGACAGCCGCGCCATCAAGGTCAGCCGGTCCAGCACCGCTTCGTAGCTCTTGCCCACCAGCCGCGTCTCGCCGACGGTGGCGTGCAACTGCTCCGCCACCACGCGCATGCGCCTGCAGGCATGGCGCTCGTCGTCGGCGTCCACCGCGTACTCCGGCGCGCGCACCCGCACGGCGCCCTTGCCCTCCAGCAGCACGTCGCCGGTCCGCGAGCGCAGCACCAGCTCGCCCTGCGCCTCCAGCGTGGTCCGCGCGGGATCGGCCTGCACGGTGACCGCGATCAGGTACACCCGGGCCGGATCCGGCCCGCTGATCAGCACCTCGTCGCCCGGCTGGGGCTCCAGCAGGCAGCTCGCGGCGCGCGTCGCGGTCCATACGCGGCCATCGCATGCGATCGCATAGCTGCCGTCGGATTCGCGGCGCAGGACTGCACCCAGCAGGTGGACGGGATCGTACGCCATGCGGCTCAAGGTTGCGGCGGAATTCATCATGCGCTCCGGTTCGTGGCGGGGCGGCCCGGCTAGACCGCGGGCCGGCGTCCCATGCGGGGCTTGTAGCGGGCGACCTCGCCGCGCTGCAGGGTCGACAGGACCAGCTCCGACATCAGGTTGATCGATACGTGGCGCGCGAAAAACTGCTCCAGCACGGCGCCGAACAAGTAAGGGCTGATGCCCGAAAACGCGGCCTCGTCCACTTGCAGCGCAATGCGCACGCCGCGTCCGTGGACGATGGGCCCGGGCACGGGCAGGCGGTGGTACACCGGGGTCGCGCTGACGTGCCGCAGGCCGGATATGTGCCTGCGCACGGCCGGGTCGGCAAGATTGCCGTAGACCTGCAGCATCTCGCGCAGCGTCTGGGCGCCCTGCTCGGCATCCAGGTCGGTCAGGCTCAGGTAGTTCAGGCCCAGGTGGCTGATCAGGTGCCAGGTGGCGGCATTCTCGGCCAGCGCGGCGCAGGGCCGCGTGGGCCCGTGCAGCACCTTCACCGCGCGCACGGGCGCAGACACCCGCAGCGTCATGTCGGTTTCGGTTCCCAGCGGCAGCAGCATCGCCAGGTCGCGGTTCGTGCACAGGGTTTCCAGCGTCAGGTGGCGCAGGTCGCCGGAAAAAGGCGCCTCTTTCCGGTCCACCAGCGACAGGAACACCTCGCTGCCGGTATAGCCGGTGCGGGTGCCATTGCGCTGCGCCGTGTCGGACACCAACCGGGGCTCGCGGCGCACGGAAAAATACGCGCCGTAATCGTCCGGATCGCTGCCCAGCGATCCGTAGAACGGGCGGAACTCCTGCTCCTGCTGCCGCGCGGAAGCATGGCCGGCGACGCGCGTCACGCCGAAGACCTCATAGTCCAGCGGACGGCTGCGGTCGATGACCACGTGGTATTCGGACGTTCGCGGCGTGACGGCCACGCGATCCGCCCGCTTGGGAAAAAGATTTATCACCGGGGCGCAATGCAGGGCCAGGTTGGCGGCCGAGATCGCCCCCTCCAGCTCCGGCGCCGCCACCGAGAACAGCAGGGTCAGGTCGAACGCGCGGGTGTCGCGCTGCGCGCCCTGCGGCGGCGCGGGCGTGCGCAGCCCGTGTTTCAGCCCGTTGATACTGATGAACAGGTAGCGCTGCGCGAACGCGAAGTACTCCTGCAGCAGGCGATAGCCCTGGAACACGCGCGCGTCGCCCGGCAGCAGGGCCTGGTCGTCGGCAAAGCCTTCGTGGCGCACCGCGCCTGGCGGGAGCTTGTTGATCCACGCCACCGGCCGCGCCGTGTCATGGCCCAGCACCGCGACGGTATGCCCCATCACGACTTCCAGCAGGCGCTGCATCTGCAGGTCCTGGCCGTTCAGGTGAAACACCAGTTGGTCCAGGTCCAGGTCTTCCAGCCGCTGGCCGCCGCCCACTTCTATCCTGATGCGCAACGCGCTCAGCGCGCGCCCGGCGCGGCCCGCCAGCCCCAGCCGGGCCAGCGGCAGGTCCTGCGGGGCACCGGTGAATTCCGCCTGCGTGACCTGCAAGGGCCACAGGCGCACGGCATGGCCCGTGGTGAAATCGCAGGGCGTCTGTTCGCCGCGGGGCACGCGGCCGCGCAACAGCGTGCCCCGCGGCAGTTCGAACCCTCCGGCCAAGGTGCCTTCGTTCATGCTGGGCGAGAACTGCACGATCGCCATCGCCGGGGTGGGCGCCAGATAATTGGGGTACACCACTTCCAGCAGCCGCTGGGAAAAGCGCGGAAACTCCGCATCCATCTTCATGTGGATGCGCGCGGTCAGGAAGCTGAATCCTTCGAGCAGGCGTTCGACGTAAGGATCGGCCACTTCCGTGGCGTTCATGCCCAGCCGCCCCGCCACCTTGGGATGGGCCTGGGCGAATTCCGCTCCCAGTTCCCGTAGATAGACCAGTTCGCGGTTGTAATAGTCCAGCAGCCGGTCGTCCATCAGGCACCACCCAGGTCGCGCAAATCCATGTGCCCGCTCTCCAGGTCGATGTCCGTGCGGAACAGGAACTCGAGCGGCTGCGGCACGCACCAGAGCATGCCGCGTATCTCCAGGCTCAGCACGTTGTGATGTTCCAGCGTGCCGGCGTCCGTCACGCAGCGGACCTCGACCGAAGAATCCAGGATGCGCGGTTCGAACGCCGAAATCGCGTCGCGGATCGATTCTTCCACGTCGATCCAGTCGATCTCCGACATGCGCTTTCCCGCCATGGCGCGCACGCCGAAGTTCAGCGTGGAAACGGCCACGGGACGGTGCGCCGTCAGGTCCTGCGAAGTCTGCAGGTTGACCGTATTGAGCAGCCAGCGCAGATCCCGCAGCACCGCCGCGCGCAGCGCCTCGTGCGTCAGCATGGCGCTTTCGCGCGGCTCCTCGCGCTTGGCGGGATCGTTATCCGTCAGGCGGTCCAGCAAGGACGGCTGCAGGCGATCCCGCGCTGCGCGCTGGCTGCGCGACAGCGGCTCCCAGGCGCCGGGAAGGTCTGCGTAGCCCATCACCCGAACTCCAGGCTGCGCACATCGAGCAGGGCGGATTCGGCGGCATCGGTCAGCCACATCTTCTGCCCCACGCCCGCATAGGTATCGCCATGCAGCAGGCGCCAGTCGGTCACCCTGCCCAGCTTGGCGGCGTCGGGCAGTTCGGCCATGCGCTCGCCGGGCGCCGGCGGGTAGCGGACCGGCACCAGGCCCTGCTGCACCCGGCCGTCGGCAAGCTCGATCTCGGCCTGCGCCCAAACCAGGTCGCACAGGCCTTCGGGGCCGAGCAGCCGCACCCGCTTGAGTCCGGCGAACGGCACCCACACATAGCGCCCTCCGGCCAGGAACTCGAAGACGGGCCCCAGCCGGCTGTCGCCGTCGCAGATCCACTCGAACGGCTGAGGCGCCTCCTGCGACGCACAGGCCAGCGCGCCCGGGCGCGCGCCGGCGTCCTGGAACGCCTGGCCGCGCAACTCGGCGGCCTGGGCGGCCGACGAGCCGTCCAGGCGCAACGCCGAGATCAGCGTGCGCAGCCAATCGCTGGGCTCGCCCAGCAAGGCCGGTTCGCCTTGGCCCGCAAGCACGGCTTCGCGCTCGCGCTCCGCGGCGATGGCGCTGGCATAGAGCACCTGCATCGGGCGCGCCTGGGCATTGAGGTGGCCGCATACGTTCAGTTGCTCGGCCGCGCGCGCCCAATCGCCCTGCACCGCCAGCAACTGGAACAGTTGCGCGCGCAGGTCGGCGTCGGCGGGCCGCCGACGCACCTGCGCCTGCACTTGGTCCAGTTGGCCGGCCAAGCTGATTGCGCCGAAAGGAACGGCAGCGATAGACATGGAAGCCCCGTCCTAGCCCACTTCCTTGTTCTGCTTGATGTCCCAGGCCACCAGGCTTTCCGCGCCCTTGCCGCCCTTGTCGGTCTGCTCCCAGTACTGCTGCTTGACCTTGGCCGCCTGGAACGCGAAATTCACCACCACGCCTTCCGCGCTGCGGTCGCCGGAAATCTGCACCGACGACACCAGCACGTCCTCCAGCGTGATCTTGGAATACTCGATCTGCTCGCCGCCCGCCTTGCACATGGACAGCTCGATCTTGCTGAGATGCTTGCCGCTGGCGCAGTGCTTCATCACGGCCGGCGCGGCCTTGTCGATGCGGGCCACCACGTGCAGGTCGTTGAAACTGGCCTTGCCCGCGCCCAGGCCGCCGCCGCTGGCCATATTGCCCGGCTGGGTCGCGCCCCACGAGAAGGACACGATGTCGGTCCAGTCCTTGTGGTTGGCATCCTTGGATTCGCCGTTGGCCCCATCGATTTTCATGAACATGTCCACTGCCACATCTGTCTCCTGGAGTTATGGGGCACGGTCGCGCCCCGACTTGTCAGCTCCACTCAGCCTTCGTTCTGTTTGAGCGAAGGCAGCTTGGAAACCAGCCGCAGCGACACTGTCAGCCCTTCGAGCTGATAGTGCGGCCGCAGGAAAAACTTGGCGGAGTAATAGCCCGGGTTGTCCTCGATCTCCTGTACCTGCACCTCGGCCGCCGCCAGGGGCTTGCGGGCCTTGGTTTCCTGCGATGAGTTGACGGGGTCGCCGTCCACGTAATTCATGATCCAGTCGTTCAGCCAGCGCTCCATGTCGTCGCGCTCGCGGAACGAACCGATCTTGTCCCGCACGATGCACTTCAGGTAGTGCGCGAAGCGGCAGCAGGCGAACAGATAGGGCAGGCGCGCGGCCAGCTTGGCGTTGGCGGACGCGTCCGCTTCGTAGTAGTCGTGCGGCTTCTGCAGGGACTGCGCCCCGATGAAGGCGGCGAAGTCGGAGTTCTTCCTGTGCACCAGCGGCATGAAGCCGTTCTTGGCCAGCTCGGCTTCGCGGCGGTCGCTGATGGCGATCTCGGTCGGGCACTTCAGGTCCACGCCGCCGTCGTCGGTGGGAAAGCTGTGGCACGGCAGGTTCTCCACCGCGCCTCCGGACTCCACGCCCCGGATCGACGTGCACCAGCCGTACAGCTTGAACGAGCGGTTCACGTTGGCCGCCATGGCGTAGGCGGAATTGGTCCAGGTATAGCGGTCGTGGTTCGCGCCGTCGGTGTCTTCCTCGAAATCGAACTCGTCGACGGGATTCGTCCGCGCGCCGTAGGGCAGCCGCGCCAGGAACCGCGGCATCGCCAGCCCGATGTAGCGCGAGTCCTCGGATTCGCGCAGGCTGCGCCACGCGGCATACTCGGTGTTGGTGAAGATCTTGGTCAGGTCGCGGGGATTGGCCAGCTCCTGCCAGGAGTCCATCTGCATCACGTTGGGCGAGGCGCCGGCGATGAAGGGGCAATGCGCGGCCGACGAGATCTTGGCGATTTCGCCCAGCAATTCCACGTCGGGCGGGCTGTGGTCGAAGTAATAGTCGCCGACCAGGCAGCCTATCGGTTCTCCGCCGAACTGGCCGTACTCTTCCTCGTACACGCGCTTGAAGATCGGGCTCTGGTCCCAGCCCACGCCCTTGTGCCGCTTGAGCGTGCGGCCCAGTTCCGATTTGGACATGCACATCACGCGGATCTTCAGCAGTTCGTCGGTCTCGGTATTGGTGACCAGGTAGTGCAGGCCGCGCCATGCGCCCTCGAGCTGCTGGAAATCGGGGTGGTGCATCACGCCGTTGATCTGCTCCGACATCTTGCGGTCGATCTCGGCGATGATCGCCTGGATGGTGCGATAGGCGTCCGACGACAGTCCGACGCCGCTGTTCTCCAGCGCCTGGTGCGCCAGGGTGCGCACGGCGTGCTCCACCGCCTCCTGCGCCTGCTCGGTCTTGGGCTTGAATTCTTTCTTCAGGAGAGCGGACAGGTCGTCCGCCTCCAGGGTCTCGACAGCGCGCGCGTCGGCGCGTTTGGCCACTGCGGTCATGGCATTCTCCGAAAAGCGGTTCGAGCGGAAACTCAGGCGGCGGGATCCGAAGCGGGCGCATCGGAGGCGGGCGCCGCCTCCGGCTTGGGCGCGGCCGCCAGCGCGTTCATCAGCGCGGGATTCTTGAGCACGCTGCCGATCAGTTCCTCGGCGCCGGTCTTGCCGTCCATGTAGGTCAGAAGATTGGCGAGCTGGGTGCGCGCGCTCAGCAATTCGTTCAGCGCGCCGACCTTCCGGGCCACCGTGGCCGGCGAAAAATCGTCGATGCTCTCGAACGTGATGTCCACGTTCAGATTGCCTTCCCCGGTCAGCGTGTTGGGCACCTGGAACGCCGCGCGGGGCTGGATCGAACGCATGCGCTCATCGAAGTTGTCGATATCGATGTCCAGGAACTTGCGCTCGCCCACTTCCGGCTGGGGCGTTTCGGACTTGCCTGCCAGATCCGCCAGCACGCCCATTACGAACGGCAGTTGGATCTTGCGCTCCGCGCCGTAGATCTCCACGTCGTACTCGATCTGCACCCGCGGCGCGCGGTTCCTTGCAATGAACTTCTGGCCGCTACCCTTCAGGCTGGTCGCCATGGTGTCGTCTCCTCTTGTTGGTTCGGCGGCAGGCCCGCCTACGGGTCCTGGCGGTTGCCCGCCTCCCGCGGCAGCCATGCCTCGAATTGCTCCAGGCCCTGGGGCGCCAGATTTCTGATGATGTCGTGAAAGCTCATGGGAATGAGTTGCTGGGCCCGGCGGATGAGATAGGGCGCGGGATGGCCGGGCTCGTTGGCCTCGAAATAGGCGCACACCTTGGACAGCATCGCCACGGCCTCGTCGCGCGACTGGATCGGCGCATCCTGCGCGCGCGCGCCGCGCTCCACCGCCGCCGCGCCCGACGACGGCATGCCGGCGGCGGGTTCCGTTTCCGCCTGGGCGTGATCCTGGAGCGCTGCCGCCGCCGGCGCGGCCTGCGCGTCCCGCGTCGCCTCCAGCACGATGTCCAGCGTACGGAGAATCGCGGCGTAATCGGGCGCCCAGGCCGCCCCCAGTTTGTCCGTCACCAGTTTCTGCAGGCGCCGCAACGCCACGGCGGCGGATTCCAGGGCCAGCAAGTCGGCGTTGCCTTGCGCCCAGGCCTGGCGCAGGCGCTCGACCAGGCGCGGACGTCCGCCGGGATAAGCATCGGCGTCCTGGCGGCTGCCGTCGAGCAGCGCTTCGGTATCGCGCAGGGTCAGTTGTCCGTGCACGCCGCTGACCAGGCTGGCGGAGCGCACGCTGCGCGCGCAGCCCTGCATATCGCCAAAAGCCGCCAGGGCGTTCATGCGGGGCATAGGGTCGTTTTCAGCGACACTGTCCAGGCGGGGATGCACCGGCTCCCAGTAGCGCTCCAGGGTATCGACGGCCAGCGCCAGGCCGTCGCTGTAGCCGGGCAGCCCGCGGATTTCGGTCCAGGCGGAGGTCAGCAGGCCGATCACGCGCAGGTCGCGCGTGCGTTCCAGCAGCGCGCGGGCCAGGCGCTCGACTTCGCGCCAGTCCGGCGGCTGCGCGGCAATGATGGTCGAGCCGAACTGCTGTTCGTCCCGCCCCGCCGCGGCCTGCTGCAACTGCAGGAAGTCAGCGTCGTATTCGAGGTCTTCCCCGCAGGGCAGACGTGAATCGAGTGTATTGAGGATGTCGGCGAATTCCATAGTCATCACTTAAATGCCTGGGATGCTGCCTTGGTACAACCACTACGCTCCGCGCTGCGTCACGGAAGGGTGAATTCTAGGCATGTCTTTCCGCATGCAACGGCAACCTAACAACTTCAGATTTTTCTTACAAACAGCTAACACCCACGTAAACAATTGAACACTTGTCCTCCTGCTGTGTTGATCTTTTGACATACTCCTTACGGAAATCGGTCCTGAACGCGCTCCTTGTTACCGAAGCGTAAAAAACACAAAAGCATGTGATAGCGCTTCTCGACCGCTTGAGGGGCTGCCTACAATCGGCGCTCACGCTGGCGGCAGACCGGCGCGCTTCAATCCAGAGACAGACTTCCCCGGCGCCGGCGCGCCCATCACGGCGGCGCCCGCCCTTTGCCAGCGGCCCCTCGCATGGCCGATCATCCCTTTGCAGTCATCGCGGTGCGCTTCGTGCACAGCCGCGAAAAATCCACAACAGCAAGCGCAGCATCAGGCGAATTCTCATAAGGAGAAGGTGAGATGGACCGCAACATGCCAAGCGAACGCCTCGTCAAGGCGCACACGCCCCTGCCGCCGGAACAGTTGAAATTCCGCGGCATGCATGGCGCGGAGAGCCTTTCGCAATTGTTCGAGCTGGAGGTCGAACTGGTTTCGGAGTCCTATTCGCTGGACATGAAATCGCTGCTGGGCAAGCCGCTGACGCTGGAAATCGAGACCGCCGCGGCCGCGCCGCGCTATCTCAGCGGACACATCACGCGCTGCGTGCTGGTGGGCCGCGAGAACAACACCTCGCGCTACACCATTTACCGCGCCACGGTGCGCCCCTGGCTCTGGTACCTGACGCAGACCTCGGACAACAAGATCTTCCAGAACAAGAACGTGCCCGACGTCATCCGCGAAGTGCTGAAGGACTACGGCTACCCCGTCGAGTTCAAGCTCGTCGACAGCTACCGCAACTGGGAATACTGCGTCCAGTACCAGGAAACCGACTACGCCTTCATCAGCCGGCTGATGGAGCACGAGGGCATTTACTTCTGGTTCAAGCACGACAAGGGCAAGCACACGCTGGTGCTCACCGACGACATCACGCAGCACGAGCCGATGCCGGACTACGAACAGATCCCCTATTACGGACCCGACCGCATCACCATCCCGCGCGAGGACTATATCTACAAGTGGGAAGTGGCCGAGCAGATCACGCCCGGCGCCTTCGCCACCACCGACTACCACCCCCTGACTCCCGCCGCCAGCCTGGAGGCGCGCCGCAACAATCCCGGCGCCTATGACCACGGCGACCTGGAAATGTACGAATGGCAGGGCGGCTACACCGACCCCGACGACGCGGAACACTACACCCGGGTGCGGCTGGAAGACCTTCAGTGCAGGCAGGAGCAAAGCGCCGGATCCGCCAATGCCCGCGGGCTCTCGCCGGGCCATCTGTTCACGCTGCGCAACCATCCGCGCCAGGCCGAGAACCGCGAATACCTGGTCGTCAGCACCTACTACCGCATCCGCGAATCGGGCTATGCCAGCGGCCAGCCCGAGCCCGGCAGCTTCGACCTGGAATTCGTCGTCCTCCCCACCAGCACGCAGTTCCGCGCGCCGCGCGTCACGCCCATCCCGCGCACGCATGGCCCGCAGACCGCCACCGTGGTGGGCAAGCAGGGAGAAGAGATCTGGACCGATAAGATGGGCCGCGTCAAAGTGCAGTTCCATTGGGACCGCTACGGCAAGAAGGACGAAAACAGCTCGTGCTGGGTGCGCGTGTCCAGTCCCTGGGCCGGCGGCGGCTTCGGCGGCATCCAGCTTCCGCGCGTGCGCGACGAAGTGATCGTCGACTTCATCGGCGGCCAGCCGGACCGCCCCATCGTGATCGGCCGGGTCTTCAACGCCAACAATCTGCCGCCTTGGGACCTGCCGGACAATGCTACGCAAAGCGGCTTTCTGAGCCGTTCCAAGAGCGGCACGCCCGCGACGGCGAATGCGCTCATGTTCGAGGACAAGAGCGGCAGCGAACGCATCTGGCTGCACGCCGAGCGCGAGCTCTGCACCGAAGTGGAGGCGAACGAACTCCATTCGACGGACCTGAACCGGACCACCACCATCGGCGAGAACGACACCACCAAGATCGGCGGCAACCGCGACATCAAGGTCACCGGCACCGACAATCTGAGGATCCAGAAAGGACGCGAGGTGTTCGTCAAGGGGCACGAAGACTACACCGTCAAGGCCTCGCGCACCGTCCACGTGCAAGACGGGCTGATGGAAGAAAAGTTCGACAACGGCCTGAAGACCACGATCGCCGACAAGGGCGAGGAACGCGAGGTCAAGGGGCTGTTCAAGGAAACCCTGAAGACCGGGCAGGAGGTATACGTCAACGACGGCGACTCGCTGCACCACGTGAAGGCGGGCACCCTGACCGAGAAGGCCAAGGGCAAGGTGGAACTGCGTTCCACCGACGCGGGCATGGACGTAAAAGCCAAGACCGCGATGCTGGTGCAATCGGAAACGGCCAATATGACGGCCAAGTCCAAGGGCGCGATGCATATCGAGTCGGAGTCCGCCTCCGCGAAGCTCAAGGCGAACGGGCACATCACCCTGGAGACGCCCGCGGATATCGTGCTGGATGCGTCCAACGTCAAAGACCTGTCCAAGAGTAGCTGGTTGCAAGCGACGCCCTTTTCCGTCGGCTTGACCCTTGCCAAGGCGGAGTTTGGCGGATGGCGCGTCGCCCTCTTCCGGACCACCGTCATGCTGAACCTGTCGTTCACCAACTACGCCGTCGTCAGCAACATCGGACAAGTGACCTCGTTCCGGACCACAGGCCAGGGTTACCAGTTCGATGCCGTCGAGGCAAAAAAGGTAGGCCTGGGCGCGTCGATGGTGGGTCTCTGGACCATTCTCTGAGGCCGCCATGTCCGACTTCCTGGATGCCTGGCCGGGCTGGGCGAAATGGGTATGGCTGGTACTGCTGCTGTCCCTGGCGCAGGCGGCGTTCATGCTGTGGCGCGAGCGCCGGCGCCGCGCGGCGGGCCGCAGGGACGCGCAGCGGCAGGCTTCTGTGCGCGCCGGCGGTCTGGCCAGCACGGCGCGAGTCGCCGCGGCGCGCGACACGCGCCGCCGCATCGGCGATACGCTGTACTTCATCGTCGAACTGGACCTGGAAGTTGCCGCCACCGATACCACGCCCGCGCTGACGCGCACGCTCAGCCTGCCGCTGTCGCCGCTGCATCTTGCCGACTTCAGCGCAGGAAGGACGATACACGTGCGCGTGGATCCGGCGACGCATGACGTCGCCGTGGACCAGGCCACCGGATAACCCATGAAGACCCTCAAGCCGTTCCGCTTAGGCCTGCTCACCCGGCCCTACCGATGGCAACGCCGCGACGTGCTGGGCGTATCGGTATCCGCGCTGGTCGATATCGCAAAGACGCCCACGCTACTCATGGATCAGGAGCTGTGGAAACTGGTAGGCGCCGAAGCCGGGGGCCTGCTGGATCTGGCCACCCCCAAGCAACACCCGGAAGTGCTGGTCTCGGGCCATGCCTACCCGCATGATTCCAGAAGCCCCGGCTCTTGCGCCGTGCGCCTGAAGGTCGGCGAGATAGATAAGTCGCTGCTGGTATTCGGCGACCGCTATTGGCTCGATGGCCGGGCGACTGCCCCTCAGCCCTTTGACCGCATGCGCCTGGACTGGAGCCGCGCCTATGGCGGCCCGGACGTCGCCGAGAATCCGCTGGGCATCGGCGCCCAGGACGAAAACGTCAACGGCGTGCGCGTGCGCCGCCTGCCCAATATCGAACACCCGCTGCATCGCGTCCACGATCCGGCGCAGCGCGTAGCGCCGGCGAGCTTTGCGCCCTTGGCCATGGACTGGCCGCAACGAGCGGCGCACCTGGGCCGCGAGTACGGGCAACAATGGCTGGAACATGATTTCCCCGGATTCGCGCCGGATATGGACTGGCGCTACTTCAACGCCGCATCTCCCGACCAATGGGGGCCGGCGAACGCCGAACTGGCGGGCGGCGCGGAGTATGCGCTGTGGAACATGCACCCCGACCATCCCGTGCTGCGCGGCCGGCTGCCCGACTGGCGCGCCCGCTGCTTCGCCAGTCGCCAGGCGGACGGCGGCGCGCTTGAAGAAATTCCGCTGCGCCTCACCACGGCCTGGTTCTTCCCGGATCACTTGCGAATGGTGCTGATCTGGCATGGCGCCTTGCCCATCCGCGAAGATGATGCCGCCGACATCCTGCACATCATGCCCGCCATGGAGCATGCTGGGCGGGCACGCGATACGGCCCACTACGAAGCAGTGGTGCGGCAACGGCTGGACGCGGAGCTAGGCGCCGTCTACGCCCTGCAGGACGCGCAGCTCGTGCCGGAGGACATTTGCGGCGAACTGCCCCACGTCGATATGGACGCCGCGGTCCAGCGCCCTTCGAGCAAGAGAATCCATGCGGGCGCGGCACGGCGCCATGCCAAGGAACGCGAGTCTTTACTCGCGCAAGGCCTGGATCCGGACTTATACATGCCGCCTCTGGATCCGCCGCCCGCGTCACCGAAACTGGCCGACATGCCGCAAACCTTCATGCGCTTGCGGGACGAGCTTGAAGAGGCCAAGCGCCTTGCCACCGGCCCCGCCGCGCGCGCGCTGGCCGACCCCAGCCTGCCTGTCATGGCTGAAGTGTCCGGCGTGGACGTCGACGCGCTGCGCAAGCTGGACGGCGAGGGCGAACTGCCGCCCGGTTTCGATCCCCGCAAGGTAAAACGGCATCTCGCCGAGTTCGACGCCAGCCCCCACGCACAGCCCGAACCCGGCGCCAGCGCCGAAGTCGGCTCGCCGCCCTCCCTTTCGCAGACGCTGAATCCCCAGGTGCATCAGGCCTACCAGCAGTCCGCGCAGCATTTCGCCACGCCTCCGCCCATGTCGCCGCTGCGCGCGCAACGCACCCGCCGCAAGCTGGAAGCGCGCCTGAAAGGCGATCGGGACTGCAGGGACATGAATCTCACCGGAGCTGATCTGTCGGGCATGGATCTTTCCGGAGTCAATTTCCAACGCGCGATCCTGGCCGGCGCCATTCTCACCGATGCCCGGCTGGACGGCAGCGACCTGACCGATGCCGTGCTGACCGGCGCCGACCTTACCCGCGCCGGCATGCGCGGCGTCGACCTTACCCGCGCCAACCTGGGCCGTACCCGTTGCGTGCAGGCGGACTTTGCACAAAGCCAGGTCAAGGAGACGATCTGGGATCATGCGGACTGCGAACGCTGCAGCTTTCTCGGCAGCGCGTGGCGGCTGGGACGGCTGTACCAGGCGCGCCTGCACGATTGCGACTTTTCCCGCGCGTCATTCGAACAATGGGCCACCATGAGCGCCACGCTGGCGAACTGCCGCTTCCAGCAGGCGCGGCTCGATCAATGCGTCTTCATGCAGGGCACGCTCGCCGACGCCGACTTTTCCAAAGCGGATCTGGTGCGCGTGAGTTTCATGGACGTGGATTTCTCGGGCCGCTTCAGCCTGGAAGACGCCACGCTCGACGGCTGCGCGTTTGCGGGGCGCGTCGACATGCCCGGCGCCTGCCTGCGCCGCATGCGGTTCAAGCACGGCAGCGCGCGCGGAGCCGTCCTCAGCGGGGCCGACATGCGCGGCGCCCAGCTAGCCGCCAGCGACTTCTCGGAATGCCGTCTGCAAGACGCCGATCTGAGCGGGGTGACGGCTCCCGATACGCACTTCGTGCGCGCGGATTTCACTGGCGCCCGCCTGCGCAACGCCAACCTGATCAACAGCCTGCTCGGCAAGGCCGTCCTGTTGCACGCCGACCTGACCGGCGCCAACCTCTTCCGCGCGGATGTTGCACAGGCGCGGATGGACGGCAGCACCGGGCTGGACGACACCTACACCCAGGGCGCCAAGCGCTGGCCCGCCCGGCAGCGGGAGAATGCCGCATGAACCTCGATCGCTTGATGGACTGCGTACAGCATGGCGAACCGATAGAACACGTCAGCCTGGCCGGGGCGGATCTCTCCGGCCTGGACTTGGCGGGCGCCTTCTTCAATCACGTGGATTTCGGCGGCGCCAGGATGATCGACAGCCTGCTGCAGGACAGTCAATTCCTCGGCTGCGACATGACGGACTGGAATGCGACCGGCGCCAACCTGGATATGGCGCGGCTATTCCGTTGCCGCGCCCCCCGCGCAGTGCTCGATCGCAGCCGGATACACGGCGCCAACTTCATGGAATGCGAGTTGGATGGCGCCAGCCTGGAGCAGGCCTGGCTGAAGGAATCCTCGTTCAACGCTACCTCGTTCGAGGGAGCGTCGCTACGGAGCGCGCGCCTGGACCGCACCGTGTTCTCGAAAAGCGCTTTGGCGCGCGCGGACCTGTCCCAGGCCCAGGTGAGCTTTACGCTGTTTCATCAGATGGATCTGCGCAGTTGCTCGCTGGCGGGCGCCAATGCGGAAAGCACCATGTTCATCGAATGCGACCTGACCGGCCAGGACTTCGCCTCGCAAGCCTATCCACTCTGTCATTTCACGGACTGCAAACTGGACTCGGCGGATTTCCGCAATGCCGACCTGCGCCAGGCGGGCTTCAAGGGCGCATCGCTGCGCGGCGCGCGCTTTACTGGCGCGTCCGCACCGCAGGGCCTGTTCCCCCTGGCCGATTTGAGCGGAGCCGACCTGCAGGGGGGCCGCTTCGACGGCGCCATCTGGGTCGAGGCGACCCTGGACGGCGCGTCCTTGCGCGGCGCCAGCCTATGTCTGTGCGTATTTCAGCGCGCGCGCTGCGCCGACGCCGATTTCCGCGGTGCCAACCTGGCCGATGCCGATTTCACGCTGGCCGACCTCGGCCGCGCCGACCTGCGGGACGCAACGTTCATGCGCACGCGCATGCATCGGGCATTGACCCGAGGCACACAGTGGACGAAGCGCCACGGCATCATCGAAAACGACGCGCCCTTGCTCGAAGCCGAACTGTGGTCGGCGGGACGCGCAACGGCCTGACCCGGCGCGGCGATGCCGCGCCGCCATCGAACAAGGAGGAACGACATGCTCGCCGTCTGCCAATTGCCCAGCCTGGCCGTGGGATTTCCCGACGTCTGCAAGACCCCCGTGCCGCCGGTGCCGCATATCGACACGGCGACGTCGTCGATGGGCGTCCCGGTAGTATGGAACGTGTGGCTGATGTGCGCGCCGGTGCACAATCTGGCCACGCCGGTGCCCGTGACGCTGGGCGATACCGCGGGCGTGGGCGGCGGCGTGATCTCGCAGACCTTCATGGGCCAATCGCGCTACATGACCGGTGCTTACAGCATGCTGGTGCGCGGCGCGCCCATCGTCCGCATGACCAGCCTGACCCTGCAGAACAACGTCAACGCGCCCGGCTTCAAGGCCTTCTCGTCGCAGCCCGTGATGGTCGTCATGACGACGTGAACGGACGGCGCTCGGCTACAGTTCGCCGTAGGAGTGCAGCCCCGACAGGAACATGTTCACGCCCAGGAAGGCGAAGCCGGTGATGAGCAGGCCCATCAGCGCCCAATAGGCCGCCATGGTGCCTCGCAGGCCCTTGATCAGGCGCATGTGCAGCCAGGCCGCATAGTTGAGCCAGACGATCAGCGCCCAGGTTTCCTTGGGATCCCATTGCCAGTACGCGCCCCAGGCGTCGGCCGCCCACAGCGCGCCCAGGATGGTGGCAACGGTGAAGAACGCGAAGCCGATCGCGATGGCGCGATACATGATGTCGTCCAGCACCTCCAGCGACGGCAGCGCCGCGGCGATGCGGCGGCGCCCCAGCAGGATGGCGCCCACGATCACCGCGCCGATGCCGAAATACAGCATCCAGGTGGCCGACAAGCCGTCGGTGCGGAACACCATGGGTTCGGCGCACAGCAGCACGCCCAGCACGAACAGCGGCGCCAGCCTGGCCCAGGACGTGGTCTGGCCATGCTGCTTGATCAGGTAGGCGAAACCCACCATCGCCGCCAGCGAGAACGTGCCGTAGCCGATGAAGTTGGCCGGCACGTGCAGCTTCATCCACCAGCTCTTGAGCGCCGGCACCAGCGGCTGGATCTGCCCCGCGTCGCGCGTGAACGAATACCACAGCAGGAACACCACGGCCGAGGTCACCACCAGCAGCACGAAGCCGCCCAGGGCGCGCGTGGCGTACTTGCGTTCGTAGTACAGGTAGAACAGCGCCGTGATCAGCGAAAACAGCACGAATACTTCATACAGGTTGCTGACCGGGATGTGGCCCAGGTCCGGCCCCATCAGGTGCCCCTCGCGCCAGCGCACCAGCAGCCCCGTGCAGCCGGCGAATACCGCGCCCCAGGTCAGCGCCGTGCCCAGCCAGGCGGCGGTGGGGCTGAAGACCCCGATCCAGTAGCAGACCGTGGCCAGCGCGAACAGCGCGCACATCCACAGGATGGCGGATTGCGAAGAAAACAGGTACTTCAGGAAGAACACCTGCTCGGCGCGGGCCAGATCGTTGCCGTACAGCATCAGGGCAAGTCCGGCCGCGATCGCACAGGCCACCATCAGGCGGCGCAGCGGACGCCACAGCCAGCCCATCCAGGCCAGCGCCGGCACGGTTCCGCACAGGATGATTTTTTCGTAGTAGTCCATCGCGTTGCTGTAGCGGGTCAGCGCGAAGGCCGCGCCCACCGCCAGCAACAGGAAGAAGACGACGTCGGTCCAGTCGGGCCTGCCGCGCTGCGCGCGGTTGTCGCCGGTTTCGGACAGGCTGTCCTGCCAGAGCAGGTCCGGCGACGCGGTCAGCGTCTCCGGCGGCGTGGGATGCGTGGTGGTCGTGGTGGACATAGGGGAACCTTAAGACCTCTTCTGGCGCAGCAGCGCCTGCTTGAAGCGTTCGAACTCCTGGTTGAAGTCCAGTGTACGCTTCTGGGACGTCATGGCCGCCAGGATGCTGCTGCCGCCGTCTTGCGGCTTGATCCAGATCCAGATGCGGCGGTCTCGAATATAGAACATCGTGAAAACCCCCAGGACCAGCAGGAGGCTGCCCAGGTACACGGTGTTCTTGCCGGGCGTGCGGCTGACCTGGAACACGCTGGCCTGCACGTGCTTGAAGTCCGCCAATGACAGGAAGACCGGCGCCGGATACACCGTCAGATCCGACAGCGCCGCCACCGCCAGGCGCGACCAGACCGCGGCGCGCTCGCCGTCCGGCCCTTCCGCGGCCACCGCGGGCAGGCCGGCCCGTTCGCGCTCGATGGCGCGCAATTCGTTCATGCTGGCGCCGATCAGCCGGATCACCACGTCGGCCGCCCGCTCCAGGTCCTGGGCAGGGGTATTTGCCTGCAGGAACGCCGCCACGGCCTGCAGGCCGCCGGACGCAAAGGTGTCCAGCGCGCGCTCCGCGGCCGTCTGCAAGGGCTGGCGATCCGTCCCCGAAGGGGTGTTGCGTTCCGCGAAACGGCGCGCCGCTTCCTGGCGCGCCGCCGGGTCCGCCAGGGTGGCGCGCAGGCGCATGAATTCGGCGATCGAACTGTCCTCGTCCGCGGGAATGCGCAGGTAGCGGAACGGTTCGGACGCGTTGTTGCGCACCCCGGCCAGGAACACGCTGGCCCCGTCCAGTTGGACGGGCAGCATGTAGTTCTGGAATTCGTGGGCCTGGCCGGCCTCGTCGATCAGCTTGTATTCGATGCTGGGCCCGACGTTGCGCAGGTTCTCGTTCTTCTTGCCGGCCGCGCTGCCGGATACCGACGCCACGTGCTCGGCGAAGCTCTGGCTGGCTCCCTTGGGTTCGCCGCGGGTCAGGTCCTCGACGTTGATCGGCCGCAAGGCCGTGATCTCGACGCCCAGGCCGCGCGGCCCGGAAGCCGTGTGAGCGGTTACTTCGGTGGTCTTGCCCACCGTGCCGTCCACCGCGAACGGCGCGAGGTTGAAACCTACCAGCGGGTAGCCTTTCAGCACCACCGTGCTGCCGCCGTCGTCGAAGCTGGACTGGTAGACCGTCATGCCCTTGTAGCGCAGCGGCTCGTTGACCTCGATGGTGGAGTCGAAGGTCTTGCCGGTATCGGGATCGGTGACCTCCACCTCGCTGAGGAAACGGCTGGGCATGCCGGTGGAGTAGTAGTCCACCACGAACTTCTTGAGTTTCAGCGTAAACGGCATCGGCTGCACCAGCGCGCCGTCGCCCACCATCACGACCGCGGTGCTGGCCTGCCCGCCCTCCGGCACCAGCACGCTGGCCCGGAAGCTGGGGTTGTCGACCGACAGGCGCCCGCTATCCGGCACTTCCGAGATCAGCATGTTCTCGACGATGGGCTTCTTGCCGCCGAACATGACCTGCAGGCGCACGGGCAGTTCGCTGTCCAGCAGCCCGCCGATGCAGATAATGACCATGGCCGAGTGGGCGAAGATGTAACCCAGCCGGTTCGCGCTGCCCTTCTTGGCCGCCAGCAGCACACCGTCCTGGTCCTGTCGTTCGCGCACGGCATAGCCGAGCTTGCCCAGCAGGGCCTTCAGGCCTGCCGCGGTCTGCGGCACGTCGGTGGGCGCTGCCGTTTCCACTCGCTGCGGAAAGGCGCGCAGGCTGCTGGCGCGGACATGCTCGCGGAACGATCGCGCATCGCGCAGCATCTTGGGCGCGTTGCGGATCAGGCAGACCGAGGTCGACACGACCAGGAACCCCATGATCAGCAGGAACCACCAACTGTTGTAGACGTGCCAGATCGAAAACTTGTCGAAGACCTCGTACCAGAACGGGCCGAACTGGTCGATATAGTTGCTGGACGAGCGGTTCTGCTGCAACACCGTTCCCACCAGGCTCGCCACGCAGATGAACATCAGCAAGCTGACGGCGAAGCGCATGGAGCCCAGCAATTCGAAGAAATCGCGGGGCAGGGTGCGCAGAGAGGGGCGGGTGTGGGTTCGGGTCGAATTCATGAAAAAAGGGGGGCCGCGGTATCGGCTACCCCCCTCATAGACAGCGCGCAGCGGAACGAGGTTCCGCTGCGTTCAGGTTGCAGAACGCGGACCGGCCGCGCACGTGGCGGGCAAGCGCCTACCGCAAGCCGGCGGCGTAATCCGACACCGCCTTGATATCGGCATCCGACATGCGGTCCGCAATGGCGAACATGATGTCGTTCTTGCGGTCGCCGCTGCGGAAAAGCTTCAACTGCTCTTCGATATACATCGGGAACTGGCCCGACAGGCGGGGATACTGGGCGGGCATGCCCGCGCCATTGGCAGAATGGCACGCCGCGCACGCGGGGACATTGCGTTCGGGCAAACCGCCGCGCCAGATCTTTTGACCCAGATCAACCAGGTTCTCATGGCCCGCCGTGGCCGGCTCCTTGAGGGGCTGCTGCGCCAGGTAGAGCGAGATGTTCTGCATGTCGGCGGGCGTCAGGTTCTGCGCCATGGCCGTCATGGGGGTCGGATTGCCCTCGGCGCCGTTGCGCACCGGCAGCTTGGCGCCCGGCTTCACCTGGAAGTCGGCCAGTTGCTTGGCCAGGTATTCGTGCGGTTGCGCGGCCAGGTTGGGGTTCACCGGTATGGTGCTGTTACCCCCCGCGCCATGACAGGACGCACAGGCGATGATGCCTCTGGCCGCGTCGCCCTGGTCAAACAGTTGCCCGCCCTTGGCGGCATCTGGCTTGACCGGGCCCGCAGCGCCTTCGGCGGCGAAACTCGTAGTAGATAAGGCGGAGGCGCCGAGCAACAGCCCGCTCGCAACCAACATCCGGGACAGCACACGCTTCATGAAGACCTCGACGATCGCATCGATCAAGGCGCAAAA
>Ga0222427_100384_pt1 | contig 73249 bp, 66 predicted proteins | sample 2B20Ametagenome_FD_182890 | JGI IMG/M metagenome (GOLD analysis project Ga0222427, IMG submission 182890) | Enriched microbial communities from leaf-cutter ant dump, University of Wisconsin, Madison, United States - 2B20A (version 2) | ecosystem: Environmental > Terrestrial > Nest > Insects nest... | reverse complement strand
GGGTCGAACTCCGTCGTCAGTCGCGCGCCAGAAGGCGCGGGGCAAGCTCTTTGAGCGCGCGGCGGTACACTTCGCGCTTGAATGTCACCACCTGGCCCAGCGGGTACCAATAGCTGACCCAACGCCAGCCATCGAACTCCGGTTTGCCGGTGAGATCCATCCGTACCCGCTGCTCGTTGGAGACCAGGCGCAGCAGGAACCACTTCTGTTTCTGGCCGATGCATAGCGGTTGGCTATGGGTACGGACCAGACGTTGGGGTAAACGATAACGCAACCAGCCACGAGTACAGGCAAGAATTTCCACGTCCTGACGTTCGAGGCCTACTTCTTCATTCAACTCGCGGTACAGAGCATCTTCCGGTGTCTCGTCGGGGTTGATTCCCCCTTGTGGAAACTGCCAGGCATCCTGGTTGATTCGCCGGGCCCATAGCACCTGCCCAAGATCATTCGTCAGAATGATCCCGACATTGGGGCGAAAACCATCGGGGTCGATCACGGCAGCAACCTCGCAAACGCATGTCGCCGCATTGTTCCACAAAGCCTGCAACGCCAGCAACGCGCCCGCCATACCTTATGTGCAGCGTTGTGAAAAGTCCGTATTCTGTGGGACTTTTCAGATGTTATGCGAGTGACTCTTCAATGCGCCTGGCTTTATTCGATCTGGACAACACCCTCCTCGGCGGCGACAGCGACCACGCATGGGGCGACTACCTGTGCGCCCGTGGCATCCTCGACCCGGTCGAGTACCAGAACCGCAACGACGCCTTCTACCAGGACTACCTGGCCGGCAAGCTGGATCTGCAGGCCTACCTGAACTTCAGCCTGGAAATCCTCGCCACCACCGAGATGGCCCAGCTCGACGAATGGCATGCCGACTTCATGCGCGACTGCGTCGAGCCGATCATCCAGCCCAAGGCCCTGGCCCTGCTGAAGAAGCACCGCGACGCCGGCGACAAGCTGGTCATCATCACCGCCACCAACCGCTTCATCACCGGCCCGATCGCCAAGCGCCTGGAAGTGGAGACCCTGCTCGCCACCGAATGCGAGATGGTCGATGGCCGCTTCACCGGCCGCAGCACCGACGTACCGTGCTTCCGCGAAGGCAAGGTGACCCGCCTGCGCCGCTGGCTGGAAGAAAATGGCCTGAATCTGGAAGGCAGCCATTTCTACAGCGACTCGCTGAACGACCTGCCGCTGCTAGAGGAAGTGGACAACCCGGTGGCGGTCGATCCGGACCCGAACCTGCGCGCCGAAGCCGAGAAACGCGGCTGGCCGGTCATCAGCCTGCGCGATTGAGGTAGCCCGTCAGACCGGCTTGGCACCCATCAGGCCGGCGATGGCGATAAAACAGATGCCGCTGAACAGCGCCAGGGCCAGGGTGAACTGCGGTTTGCCCACGCCCGGGGCGCTGCGCAGGCGGTTGACCCGGGCCAGCAACCAGAGCCAGGCCAGCATGCCGAAGGTGTACAGCAGGCTCGAACCCAGCACCCAGGTCTGCCCCAGCGGCCAGCCCACCAGGTGGACCAGCCACCAGCCGGTGAACGGCAGACTCGCCAGGCAGATACCCATCAACAGCCAGAGAAAGCCCTGCGGACGCGCCAGCAGTCGCCCGTAGACCGCCGCATCGCCCGCGCGCCGGGCTCTCCAGGTCCATACCGCCAGCCCCAGCGCGCTGCCCAGCAGCAGCACGATGGCCAACACGTGGGCGGTTTTCAGGGCGGTCAGCGATTCCATGGGGGCGATTTCCTCGGGGCGTTGCTCAAAGCGTAGCCGCTTAGCCGAGGAACAGCCGGTACGCCGGGTTGTCGGTTTCGTCCCAGTACGGATAGCCGATCTTGGCCAGCGCCGCCGGCACCAGGTGGCGCTCGTCCTCCGGCACCTGCAGGCCCGCCACCACGCGACCATCCGCCGCACCATGGTTGCGGTAATGGAACATCGAGATATTCCAGCGCCCGCCCAGCTTGTTGAGGAAGTTGAACAGCGCGCCCGGACGCTCGGGGAACTCGAAGCGCAGGACCATTTCGTCGCTGACCCCGGCGGCATGGCCGCCGACCATATGACGGATATGCAGCTTGGCCAGTTCGTTGTCGGTCAGGTCGGTGACCGGGAAGCCCTTGTCGGTCAGGTGCTGGATCAGCGCGCTGCGCGGATCGGTCTCCGGGTGGGTCTGCACGCCAACGAAGATGTGCGCCTCGCTGCCGGTGTGGAAGCGGTAGTTGAATTCGGTGATCTGACGCTTGCCGATGGCCTCGCAGAAGGCCTTGAAGCTGCCCGGCTGCTCGGGAATGGTCACCGCGATGATGGCTTCGCGCCCCTCGCCCAGCTCGGCGCGCTCGGCGACATGGCGCAGGCGGTCGAAGTTGACGTTGGCGCCGGAGTCGATGGCCACCAGGGTCTGCCCGGCGATGCCGTGCTGCTCCACGTACTTCTTGATCCCGGCCACGCCCAGGGCGCCGGCCGGCTCGGTGATCGAACGGGTGTCGTCGTAGATGTCCTTGATCGCCGCGCAGATCTCGTCGGTGCTGACGGTGACCACCTCGTCGACGTGTTCCTTGCAGATATCGAAGGTGTGCTGGCCGATCTGCGCCACCGCAACGCCATCGGCGAACAGCCCGACCTGCGGCAGGACCACGCGCTCGCCGGCGGCCATGGCGGCCTGCAGGCAGTTGGAGTCGTCCGGCTCAACGCCGATGATGCGGATCTCCGGACGCAGGTATTTGACGTAGGCGGCGATCCCGGCAATCAGCCCGCCGCCGCCGACCGGCACGAAGATGGCGTCGAGGCGGCCCGGGTGCTGGCGCAGGATCTCCATGGCCACGGTGCCCTGGCCGGCGATGGTATGCGGGTCATCGTAGGGGTGGACGTAGACCAGGCCCTTTTCCTCGACCAGCTTCAGCGAGTGGGCCAGCGCCTCGGGGAAGGAATCACCATGCAGCACCACCTTGCCGCCCCGGGAGCGTACGCCCTCGACCTTGATTTCCGGGGTGGTGCGCGGCATCACGATGGTCGCCTTCACGCCCATTTCCCGCGCCGCCAGGGCCAGGCCCTGGGCATGGTTGCCCGCCGACGCGGTCACCACGCCACGGGCGCGCTCTTCGTCGCTCAACTGCGCCAGCTTGTTGTAGGCGCCGCGGATCTTGAAGGAAAACACCGGCTGCAGGTCTTCGCGCTTGAGCAGCACGTTGTTGCCGAGGCGCTTGCTCAGCTGGCCGGCGGCTTGCAGGGGGGTTTCCACGGCGACGTCATAAACGCGCGAGGTGAGGATCTTCTTGACGTACTGTTCGAGCATCGGGAAAGCATCACGGGCGGCTGGACGGGGGATCGGAGTCTACCCCAGCGCCTTGTCGGGCGACCACAGCAAACCCGGGGTTTTAGCCGCTATAATGCCCGGCTTCACGATACTCCCCCGCTTCGGAGCCCGCATGACCCAGGACCAACTCAAACAGGCCGTCGCCCAGGCCGCCGTCGATTTCATTCTGCCCAAGCTGGACGACAAGAGCATCGTCGGCGTCGGCACCGGCTCGACCGCCAACTGCTTCATCGACGCCCTGGCCCAGCACAAGACCGCCTTCGACGGCGCAGTGGCCAGCTCCGAAGCCACCGCCGCACGCCTGAAGGGCCATGGCATCCCGGTCTACGAGCTGAACACCGTGAGCGAGCTGGAGTTCTACGTCGACGGCGCCGACGAGAGCGACGAACACCTGAACCTGATCAAGGGCGGCGGCGCGGCCCTGACCCGCGAGAAGATCGTTGCGGCAGTGGCCAAGACCTTCATCTGCATCGCCGACGCCAGCAAGCTGGTACCGGTGCTGGGCGCCTTCCCGCTGCCGGTGGAAGTGATCCCGATGGCCCGCAGCCATGTGGCGCGCCAACTGGTGAAGCTGGGCGGCGACCCGGTGTATCGCGAGGGTGTGGTGACCGATAACGGCAACATCATCATCGACGTGCACAACCTGCAGATCACCAACCCGGTGGAACTGGAAGCGCAGATCAACGCGATTGTCGGCGTGGTCACCAACGGCCTGTTCGCGGCGCGTCCGGCGGATCTGCTGCTGCTGGGAACTGCCGAGGGCGTGAAGACCCTCAAGGCCTGAGGATCTTCGCTGTTGCTGCTGGCCCTATCGCTGGCAATGCCAGCTCCCACTAGGATCGCGTGCACCGCTGAATCTGTGGGAGCTGGCATTGCCAGCGATAGGGCCAACAGGTCACTCCGCTGGCTTGCGGAACACATAGAACAGGTTCGGCTCACTCACCAGATACAGCGTCCCGTCGTTATCCATGGCGATCCCCTCCGCCTGCGGCACGCTCTGGCTCAAGCCCTGGAAGCCCTTGCGCAGCGACATGCTGGCCAGCGGCTTGCCCTTCACGTCCAGCTCCAGCACCAGCTTCGACTCATCCGACAGCGCCAGCAGGTGCCCGCTGCGTTCATCGAACTGCAGGCTCGACAGGTCACGCACGAACAGCCGCGAATCGCGCTTGCGGTCCTGCACCACATGCACCGCGTAAGGCTGCTGCGGGTTGTCATGGGGGAAGCCATGCACCTCGTAGATCAGCATCGGATCCCGCTCCTTGGCCACGAACAGGCGCTTGCCCTGCTGGTCGTAGGCCAGCCCTTCGAAGCCCTTGTTGCCATTCAGACCGATGCCCAGGCTCAGTTGCTCGGCATCCTTGGCATCGAGGAACGGCGTGTCGTTGTCCAGGCGCACGCGGATCAGCCGCTGCTGACGCTCGTCGGTGATCACGTAGCTGTCGCGCCCCACATACTCAACCGCCTCCGGATCACCGAAACCGGTCAGCGGCACCCGGCGCAGGATCTTGCCTTCCAGCGACAGCTCGATCAGCTCGGGATTCGCGTTGGTCACGGTAAACAGGCTGTTGCGGTCGGGGTCGTAGGTCAGCGCCGACAGATCGTCTGTCAGACCCTCGATGGGACGGGCTTCGATCACCACCCGGTAGCGATCCAGGCCGATGCTCTGCTCGGCCGGCTGCATCCAGGTTTTCAGGTTGAACCAGCCGCGTTCGAACAGGCGGTAGTGCTGCCCTGCATACGCCAGGACGGCCAGCAGGACTACGAACAGTGCAAGGAGGGGAAGGCGCAGGCGCATCGGCAAGGACTCAGGCGGGGAAACGAAACGGCCTGAATCTAACCATAGCCAGCTGAAGCAAAGCTTAATGCCACTATCAGAAAAATCTTACTTTTTGCGGAAGCGATAGAAGAAGTTCGGCTCGCTGACCATATACAGGGTGCCCGCTTCATCCATGGCCACGCCTTCAGCGCGCGGGATGCGCTTTTTCAGGCCATTGAAGCCGCCCTGCAGGGTCATGAAGCTGACCTGCTCACCGTTCTCGTCCAGCTCCAGCAGCATGTTGGAGTCCGCCGACAGCACCAGCAGATGACCGGTGCGCGGATCGACGCCAAGGGCGGACAGGTTGCGCAGGTCCAGATCATCGTTGGTCAGCTCCTGCTTGGTGCCGGTCAGCGACGAGCGGCCATCGGTGCGCCAGCTGAACAGCTTCGGCGGGCGCTCCTCGCCCAGGATCAGCCGCTGCTGCGCCGGGTCCCAGGCGATGCCTTCGAAGCCCTTGTTCTGGTTGTCCGAGGGACCGAGATCGTACTGCGGGAAGTCCTTGATGTTCAGCGCGGTGGTGGTGTCGTCGAGGCTGACCAGAGTCAGGGTGTGCTGGCGCTCGTCGGTAATCGCCAGGCGGCCATCGGCAAGTACCGCCACGCCTTCGGGGTTGGACCAACCCACCAGCGGCAGCTTGCGCAGGACATCGCCATCGAGGCTCAACTCCACCAGGAAGGGATTCTTGCCCATCACCGCAAACAGGGTCTTGCGCTGGGGATCGTAGGAAAGGTCGGAGGCCTCGTCATCCTCCATGCCCGGCAGCACCTTGGCGTCGATATCGACGAGATAATCCGGCAACCAGACACTGGCCTTCTGCGCCACCTGGCTTTCGAAGCTCTCCTTCAGCCACAGCAGGCCGCGGTCGTCCCAATGCATGGCGATGGCCACGCCGTAACCGATCACGGCAGCGGTCGCCAGCCAGGTGGACCAGCGCAGGGCGATAGGGCGTTTGCGCGCAGGCGACAAGGGGGCGCCAGAAGAGCCAGAAGTGAGGGTGGCCATTGGAGAATTCCTGTTGTTGTACCCAGCTGACGGACGCAGCCGTAGGACCGGAGAGGAATTATCCAGATGATTTGTGAAAAAAACGGTAAAAGCCGACGAAACGATTGACAGTGGGGCAGCCGTTGCGGCTGCCCCATTTTGGGCTCAGAGCACCTTGCTTTCGAAGCGGCTCGCGCCCGGCAGCTCCAGCACCAGCTCATCGCCCGGATTCAACGGGCCGACGCCCACCGGCGTACCGGTAAGGATCACGTCGCCTGCCTGCAGGGAGAACTGCGAGGCCATGTGCTGGATCATAGGCACGATGGGGTTGAGCATCAGCGCGCTGTTACCGTCCTGGCGCACTTCGCCGTTGATGATCAGGCGGATGCCGATATCGGCCAGGTCTTCGAAGGTGCTGCCGACCACGAACGGCGGCAGGACGCAGGCACCGTCGAAGCACTTGGCGCGTTCCCACGGCAGGCCTTTTTCCTTGAGTTGCGCCTGCAGGTCACGCAGGGTCAGGTCCAGGGCCGGGGCGAAGCCGGAAATGGCGTCCAGCACCTCTTCCTCGGACGGCTTCGGCGACAGCGACTTGCCCAGCAGCACGGCGATTTCCGCCTCGTAATGCACCGAACCGCGCTCGGCCGGGATGGCAAAGCCGCCTTCCAGCGGCACCACGCAACTGCCCGGCTTGATGAACAGCAGGGGTTCGGTGGGGATAGGGTTGTCCAGTTCCTTGGCGTGTTCGGCGTAGTTGCGCCCGATGCACACCACCTTGCCCAGCGGGAAGTGGATGCGCGTTCCGTCTACATATTGGTGCTGATAGCTCATTGCCGACTCCTGGAGCACTGGTTGAACGTGGCGGTGGGTCACTCGGGGGCGAAGATCTTGCCCGGGTTCATGATCCCGTTGGGGTCGAACACCGCCTTGACTGCCTTCATATATGCAATTTCCGCCGCCGAGCGGCTGTAGGCAAGGTAGTCGCGCTTGGTCATGCCGACGCCATGCTCGGCGGAAATCGAACCGTTGTACTTCTCGACCACTTCGAACACCTGCTTGTTGACCACGGCGCACTTGGCGAAGAACTCGTCCTTGCCCATGTCGTCCGGCTTGAGGATGTTCAGGTGCAGGTTGCCATCACCGATATGGCCATACCAGACCACGATGAAGTCCGGATAGCTGGTGCTGACGATCACGTCGATATCGCGCAGGAAAGCCGGGACCTTGGCCACGGTGACGGAAATGTCGTTCTTGTACGGAGTCCAGTGCGAGATGGTTTCCGACAGGTATTCGCGAAGTTTCCACAGATTGCGCAGTTGCTGCTCGCTCTGGCTCATCACCCCGTCCAGCACCCAGCCCTGCTCCACGCAGTGCTCGAACAGCGCCAGGGCGTCATTGGCGACATCCTCGGTGGTGGCCTCGAACTCCAGCAGCGCATAGAACGGGCACTCGGTGGCGAACGGTGCGGGCACATCGCCGCGGTCGAGGATCTTGGCCAGGCCCTTGTCGGAGAAGAACTCGAAGGCAGTCAGGTCCAGCTTGCTCTGGAAGGCGTGGAGCACCGGCATGATCGAGTCGAAATCCGGTGTACCGAGGACCATCGCGGTGAGGTTCTTCGGCGCGCGGTCCAGGCGCATGGTCGCTTCGACGACGAAGCCCAGGGTGCCTTCGGCGCCGATGAACAGCTGGCGCAGGTCGTAACCGGTGGCGTTCTTGATCAGGTCCTTGTTCAATTCCAGCAGTTCGCCCTTGCCGGTGACCACCTTGAGCCCGGCCACCCAGTTGCGGGTCATGCCATAGCGAATGACCTTGATCCCGCCGGCATTGGTACCGATATTGCCGCCAATCTGGCTGGATCCGGACGAAGCGAAGTCCACCGGGTAGTACAGGCCCTGTTCTTCGGCAAACGCCTGCAATTGCGCGGTGATCACCCCCGGCTGGCACACCACGGTGCGGTCGAAGGCGTTGAAATCGAGAATGCGGTTCATGTAGTCGAAGGACACCACCACTTCGCCATTGGCGGCCACAGCCGCGGCGGAGAGGCCGGTGCGCCCGCCCGAAGGCACCAGGGCGACCTTGTGCCGGTTGGCCCAGTGGACGATGGCCTGGACCTGTTCGATGGTCTTGGGGAAGACGATGGCAGACGGCGCGGGCGGGAAGTGCTTGGTCCAGTCCTTGCCCCAGGTATCGAGGGAAGCGGGGTCGGTCAGGACCTTGCCAGGCTCGACAAGGGTCATCAGTTCAGCAAGCAGAACAGGATCGGTCATCTGACGGAACTCTCGAACTATTCATGGTCACCCTGAGCACACTTCAAGTGCCGGGGATGGTCTGAGCGCGGCGTCGGTATGCTAGCATACGCCCCCCGCTGATCGTGCTTCCCTGCCGATTCTGCGACAGCTTCACTTCCCTGCCATTTTTCTCCGGGACACAGGTTTACGCAGATGAGCAAGACTTCTCTCGATAAGAGCAAGATCAAGTTCCTTCTTCTCGAAGGGGTCCACCAGAACGCCGTGGACGTCCTCAAGGCCGCCGGGTACACCAACATCGAGTACCTCACCGGTTCCCTGCCGGAAGCCGAGCTGAAGGAAAAGATCGCCGATGCCCACTTCATCGGTATCCGCTCCCGCACCCAACTGACCGAAGAAATCTTCGACTGCGCCAAGAAACTGGTCGCCGTCGGCTGTTTCTGCATCGGCACCAACCAGGTCGACCTGGACGCAGCCCGCGAGCGCGGCATCGCCGTGTTCAACGCGCCGTACTCCAACACCCGCTCCGTTGCCGAACTGGTGCTGGCCGAGGCCATCCTGCTGCTGCGCGGCATCCCCGAGAAAAATGCGTCCTGCCACCGTGGCGGCTGGATCAAGAGCGCGGCCAACTCCTTCGAGATCCGCGGCAAGAAACTGGGCATCGTCGGCTACGGCTCGATCGGCACCCAACTGTCGGTCCTGGCCGAAAGCCTGGGCATGCAGGTGTTCTTCTTCGACCCGCTGACCAAGCTGCCGCTGGGTAACGCCACCCAGGTCACCAGCCTCCACGAACTGCTGGGCCTGGCCGATATCGTCTCGCTGCACGTGCCTGAGCTGCCATCCACCCAGTGGATGATCGGCGAGAAGGAAATCCGTGCGATGAAGAAGGGCTCGATCCTGATCAACGCCGCCCGCGGTACCGTGGTCGAACTGGATCACCTGGCCGCCGCGATCAAGGACAAGCACCTGATCGGCGCCGCCATCGACGTGTTCCCGGTCGAGCCGCGCTCCAACGACGAAGAGTTCGAAAGCCCGCTGCGTGGCCTGGACAACGTGATCCTGACCCCGCACATCGGTGGTTCCACCGCCGAAGCCCAGGCCAACATCGGCCTGGAAGTGGCCGAGAAGCTGGTCAAGTACAGCGACAACGGTACTTCGGTATCGTCGGTCAACTTCCCTGAAGTGGCCCTGCCGGCTCACCCGGGCAAGCACCGCCTGCTGCACATCCACGAAAACATTCCGGGCGTGCTCAGCGAGATCAACAAGGTCTTCGCCGAGAACGGCATCAACATCTCCGGTCAGTTCCTGCAGACCAACGAGAAAGTCGGTTACGTAGTGATCGACGTCGACGCCGAATACTCGGATCTGGCGCAAGAGAAACTGCAACAGGTCAAGGGCACCATCCGTTCCCGCGTTCTGTTCTAAGTTTCAATCGCTGTCGAAGAGGGAGGCCCTGGTGGCCTCCCTTTTTTATTTGCGGGTAAAAACATGAAGTTGCATGATTCCTGCGGAAATATTTCAACTAGGGTTAAACATCTGGGGAAGCCTGCGGTCACAAGGGGCTCTTGACCGGGGCCAAACCAGAAGCCACGGCACCCTGTGTTTAATTGCCAATAAAAAGGGGCTCAGATGCGTTTCATTACCGGGGCACTATTAGCCACCAGCCTGCTTAGCCCGTGGGCACACGCGGATATTTTCGACGAGATCGCCGACCGCAACGAATTGCGCATTGCCATTGAAGCCAATACCCCACCGTTCAACTTCCGTGATACCGCCGGGCAACTCAGCGGATTCGAAGTGGAACTGGGTCAAATGCTCGCCAAGGAGCTGGACGTCAATGCCGACTTTATCGTGGTGGACTCCAGCGAACTTCTGCCGGGCGTGGAAAGTGGCAAGTACGATGTGGCGATCAATCAAATTGCCACTACTCCGGAATTGAAAGAGCGCCTGGATTTCAGTGCGCCGTACAGTTACACCGTTGCCCAGTTGATCGTGCGCCAGGAAGAAAAGCGCCCGTTGCACAACCTCGAAGCCTTCAAGGGGCACAGTCTCGGCGTAGTCCAGGGCAGTTCGTTCGCCGCCCAGGCGCAAAGCGTCGAAGGCGTAGACCTGCGCAGCTACAAGGACGCGCTCCAGCCGATCAAGGAAGTGGCCGACGACCAGATCGACGGCGCAGTGAGTGATCGCTTGCTGATTCCTTATGCGATCAAGGAAAGCAATCTGCCGGTGACCGAGGGGGCCACGGTTGGCCCGGTGCTGAAACTGGCGATTCCGTTCCAGAAGGACAACCCGGCGTTCAAGAGTGCCCTGGATAACGCGCTGCAGCGCATGAAGGACGATGGCCGGCTGGCCGAGCTGTCGAAGAAATGGTTCGGGGTGGATGCCAGCGAGCCGCCCAAGCCTTAGATCCTGGGTGCTGTTGAGGGCCTCATCGCCGGCAACGCCGGCTCCCACAAGGTTCTGTGGTGTACACGGAACCTGTGGGAGCTAGCGTTGCCAGCGATGAAGCCCTGAAACTCAGAGCGAATCCAGTGCCTGGCTCGCCTGTTCCAGCTCCAGCTCACTGAACACCAGCACCCCCTCCCGCCGCAGCAAGGCACTGGTCACCCCCTCGCCCGCGATCTTGTTGCCGCTGAACGCCCCGTCATAGACCAACCGGTTACCACACGACGGACTCCCCGACTTGAGCACCGCCACCCGGATGCCATGCCGCCGCACCAGCTCCAGCGCCAGGCGCGCTCCGGCGAGAAACTCGGCACTGACATCCTCGCCCAGCACCGTCACCACCTGCGCGTCCCCATCCAGCACCGCGCCACCCTGCCCGCCAGGAATCTCCGCAGGCGGACGCGGCGTTGGCAAACCGCCGGCCACTTCCGGACACAGCGGCACCACGCGCCCTTGGCGCTGCCAGGTTTGCAACAGATCGGGATGACCACTGGTGCGACCGTCATAGCGCACCGGCTGCCCCAGCAGGCAGGCGCTCACCAGTACCTTGGCCAGGTCAGAAGGGTTCGTTGCCACGACGGCGGAACCAGCCGGTGACCGAAAGGCGCTCGCGATGAGCCATCAGCACTTCATGGGGCAGGTCGGCGGACATGAACACGATCAGGCTGCCGCCCAGTGGCGGAATATCCCGTTCGCTACCGTCCGCCAGGTAGATGCGCAGCTCGCCACCATCCTCTGCACCCCACGCCTCGTTGAGGTAGATGATCGCCGAGACGGTGCGGCGGTCGTCATCGCGGAAGCGGTCGAGGTGCTTGCGATAGAAAGTGCCCGCCGGGTACTGGGCGAAATGGCACTCGAAATCCTCCAGCCCGAGGTAGAAGTCGCGATTCAACGCCTCGCGCAGGCTGTCCATCAAGGCCAGGTACTGGTCACAGGCCTCGGACTGTCCGGGCTCGATCCAGAGAATATGGTCGCCACGAATGCCCTCGCGGACCTCCTGGCCCTGGCCACGGCCGACCGCCGCCGGGCTCAGCTCGCCTTGCGCGGCGCGCTGCCGGCACTCGGCGGCCAGGGCGCGGGTCAGGGCCTCGGGCAGGAAGACGTCCTGTCGCGACCAGCCCTGGTTGGCGAGGTCGTCGACAATACTGAGGATGTGCGGATCATCGGAGGATATGTGCATGGCGCGCATGGTAACGGGCCGCCGGTCAAACCGACAGCGCCACTTGGTCGCATCGCGTCACGGGCGTCTCGACAAAGCCCCGCAAGGCCACGGACAATAGCCGCCTGCCGACAGGAGTCCTGAATGCGCCGTTTGTTTTTTCTGCTGTTGATGATCTGCACCACGCCTGTCCGGGCAGACTCCCTCGATCAGCTGTACAAGGTCGCCGGCTGGCCTGAGCAGCGGGCCCACTTCTCCGATGCCATCGCCGCCGCCCAGCAGCGCTACCAGAAAAGCCTGCCACCCGCGGTGTTCCAGGCGCTGGTGGACAACAGCAACCAGCGTTTCGAAGCCAAGGCCGTGGATCGCCGCGCCGAAGCCCAGTTGCGCGCCAACCTGAAAGACCCCGCCCCTGCCCTGGCCTTCTTCCAGTCGCCACTGGGACGCAAGATCGTCGCCGCCGAACTGCTCGCCACCCGCCGCGACCAGTTGGCGAAGAACGCCAAGGGCCTGCCGAAGATGCAGGTCAGCGACAACCGCCTGCTGATCGTCGGCCACCTGGCCCAGGCCCTGCCGGCGCGGGAAGCCGGTGCCGAAGTCAGCCTGGCGATTGCCGGAGTTGCTGCCGACAGCCTGAGCCAGATGATTCCCGGCCTGTTCGGCGGCGGCCAGGCCCAGGGCATGCTGGACGGCCAGCGCCAGCGGCTGATGCAGCAGATTGGCGAAGACCTGAACAACACCCTGCTGTATGTCTACCGCGACCTGTCCGACGCCGAGCTGGAGGAGTTTGCCACCTTCGCCGAGTCCGCCGAGGGCCAGGCTTACTACCAGGCCGCTATCGCCGCGATTCGCGCCGGCCTGGCCGTGGGCCAGAGCACCTCGCAGCTGAAATGATCAGCCCAGGCGCTGCTCGATGAACGCGAAGTAGCGCCGGCGGATCTCCGGCAACTCATTGGCCAGGTGATGCCGGGCCTCGGGCAGCATCAGGATCTGCGGCGCGGCGAACTTGCCCTTGAGCACGTCGAGGTTGTAGCGCCAGTCCACCGTCATGTCCTCTTCTCCCTGCACGATCAGCGGCTGGCGCTGGCTACCCGGCGCCGCCTCGATGCGTCGCACCCAGTCGAGTAGCGCGCCGACCCAGGCAGTGGGCAAGCGCCGTGGCTGCAGCGGATCGGCCAGCAGGAACGGCAGGAAAGTCGGATCGTTGCTGTTTTCGCTGAAGCGCCGGGCAATGCCGTTGACGAAGGGCTTGAGCATCCAGTAGCTGAACTTCGACCAGCCCCAGGCCCGCGGCCGCACCAGTGGCGCCAGGAGGATCACCTCGCCAGTCACCGGGCTGCTGTCGCCCCGGTGCAGGAGATGGTCGACCGCAATGGCACCGCCCGTGCTCTGCCCACACAGGTGCCAGGGTTGCGGCAGTTGCAGCGCGGCCGCCTGCTGGAACAGTTCGTCCAGCACCTGCTGGTACACCGCGAAATCATCGATGCTGGCCCGCTCGCCGCTTGACAGGCCATGGCCTGGCAAATCGCAGGAAATCACCGCGAAGTGCTGGCGCAGTGCCCAATCGACCAGATGCCGGTACAGCCCCATGTGATCGTAGAAGCCATGCAGCAGGACCAAGGTCGCCACCGGCTGGTCTGGCAACCACACCTGGCTGACCACGTCGAACCCGGCGCAAGAGAAACCTCCCAGCCAACTGGTCGCGCAGGGCACCCGGTCCAGGCCATAGAAACGCTGGTAGGCCTGGCCCTCGGCCGACAACGGCTGGCGCGCAACCAGCGGTTGCAGGCTGGCACGCAGGGAATCGGCTTGGAACGATGCAGGCATGGAGACTTCCGGAAAGCTGCTGAAGGATTGATCTGCGATATTCATCTGTCGGCGGGGGCATGGCAAGCTGGCCCCCTCTAAATTGCCGGGATTGCCCATGTCGGGGAAAACACTGCTCGCCGCCCTCACCCTGGTCCTCTGCGCCGCTGGCTTGTGGTGGGCCTACGACAACTTCCAAAGCCGCTACCTGCGCCCTTTCGACAACCAGACTGCACTGTTCAGCGGCGACCAGTTGCGCTTGCCGCCCGAACTCGCCGGCCCCGGACCGATCCGCCTGGTGCACTTCTGGGACCCGACCTGCCCGTGCAATGTCGGCAACCAGCAGCACCTTGGCGAACTGATCGAGCAGTACGCCGCGCAAGGCGTGTCGTTCCACGTCGCGCAGAAACCCGGCAGCCACGGCCAACTGCCCGCCAACCTTGCGGCACTGAAACCCATCGCCAACCTGCCCGGCGCCGAGCACCTGCCGGCCAGCCCAGCCGTGGCCATCTGGGACCAGCAAGGCAAGCTCGCCTACTTCGGCCCGTACAGCGAAGGCGCGACCTGCAATGCCAGCAACAGCTTTATCGAGCCGATTCTCCAAGCGCTGGTCCAGCACAGGCCGGTGGCAGTGACACAGACGATGGCCGTGGGCTGTTATTGCCCTTGGAAACCGTGAACCAGGGGGCAACGTCGGCAATCAAGCTGATAACTATTTACATCTTGCAGGAGGCAAGCACCTCGTAGGTTTCGCACATACACGCAAAGGAGCGCCTGTATGTCGAACCACACCAGTGATGTATTACCTGCAACCCACATTCGTGACAGACACGATCTACCCCCATCCGCATACTGGATAGGCCGTTTCGAAGGCCGGATCTACAGCTCGAGCATGCAGTCGGGTGTGATGGTCTTCGAGATCGTTTCGGAATACGAAACGGACAAGGAGAGCATCGATCAGGTCTACGCCGCCAAGCAAAGGTCCCTCAAGGGCGACCTGGATGAGCAGATCCAGAAACTGGCAGGCAACCTGGACGGCCTGCTTCAGGAGCAGATACTCGAACGGCAGGCCAACGCGGCCCAGCATCTGCTGCAGCAGAAATCCTCCGAACTTCCCACCGCACAAACCACCGCAGGACAGTTCTATGGCGGCTCGCCGTTCGGCAAGAGCGCCAATGACTACCTGGGTGTGCTCCTGCGCCCGCACGGCTTCAGCGATCCGAGGCAAAGCTGGCTGGAGTCGTACAGGGCCGCCTATGAAGCCAATCTGCTGACCAGCTCGGTCGACTACCTCACCTCCCGCAGCAAAGGCCTGGCAGTTGCCCGGCAGAACGCCCGGCGACAGGCCGAGCGCGCGACCAAGAAAGAGCAACGACGCGAGCAGCGACTCCACAACGTGGAACTCAGGCTGCTCAACCTTGACCAGGCCCGCCACAAACATGCCTCCAGCCTCCAGGCACTGGAGGAACATCTGCAGCGTTTCACCCGCTACGAAGCGGAAACGCCCCCGACGTCTGCCGAAGAGATCCAACAGGCAATCACGCAGCTTCTGGAGGCGAGAAACGCGCTGCGCACTGCCCGCTTCGAGACCGAGAGCCATGCCTTGCGGCTTGGGGTGGAGCGGCAGGTGTTGCAAGCCGAACTGAGCTTTTCACCACCCGAGGCTGACCGGGCGCGCATCAACGAACAACTGGAACAGAGTGCGCAGGCCATCGCCGCCCATACCGCCGAAAAACCCGAGCTCAATCGCATCACGGAAGATGGCAGCGATAGGGCCATGACGGCAGTGGACAACGCCCAGCGCGAACTTGCCCGCCTGGCAGCCCTGGACGGCAGCGAAGCCCATCAGCGCCCGGTCACGTTCAACCTCTCTACCGGCACGCTACTGCAACCGCAGGTCATCACCCCCGCCGCTTCGTCGATGGCCGCGTTTATCGGCGTGCGCCCGGCACTGAAAACCGCCCTGCAGGCCGTCCGCCCATTGCTCAAGGGAACTCCCAGGGCGTTCGTGGAGGTCGCCTCGCTGCTGCTGTTCTCGCTGCGGCTCGGCCATGACGAGCGTTACGGGCTGAGTATCCCGTTCACCGACCTGCGGGTGGATGTCGACTGGCAAGAGGTGCTGAACCATGTGGGTGAAAGTTTTCCGCTGCCCATGCGGCTCATCTCCGAGCTGATCGGCCAGAACGCCCACGTACAGATTGTTCCGACCGATTCAGAAGACATCTCCGCACAGGTGCCCGTGCGAGCAGCCATCTGGGATCAGGAGCGCGGGGCCTACAGCTTCACCAGCGACGGTCCGGGCGCGATCACCGTGCTCTGGACACCCGAGGTCGAGCCGGGCGACAACTCCACCTCGCTGCCCGTGGAAACGCAGCCCGAGCGGCTTTATCCCGGATTCATCAGCGTTCCATCGACGCCGAAGCTGCTGACCTTTCCCACCGCCTCCGACCTGCATTTCAGCGACTACATCGTCACCTTCCCGGCGGATTCGGGGCTTGAGCCTGTTTACATCATGTTCAAGAGCCCGCGGGATTATGCGGGGGCCAGCACAGGCAGTGGGCGGGATGTTTCAGACTGGGGAGGTGCAGTCTACAGCCCGTCCGGTGCTCCGATTCCCACAAGAATCGCAGATCAGTTGCGGGGGAAGGTCTTCAGCCGGTGGGGCAAGATGCGAGAGGCAATCTGGAAGGCGATTGCCAAGGATCCTGAGCTGAGCAAAAACTTCACTGAAGTAAACCTGAACAAAATGCGTAATGGAGGATCACCGTTTGCAGAAACCGGCTTTGCAGGAAACAAACGAGTCCTGGAGCTGCATCATGTCCATCCAATTGCGGAAGGTGGGGCAGTCTATGACCTGGACAATCTAGCCATCATGACGCCGAAAGCTCATGCCGATGCTCACAAGAAAGGGGAAAAGTAATGGACCTGAAGCCACGCATCGAGGACTACACAGAAGCCGAGTTTCTGTCGCTCGTAACCCTATTGTTCCGGAATGACTCATCACTGGAAGGGCGAGCCTATGAACTGTTCGTAGATAAGGTGCTTCGCCACATCGAAATCATCAGCGAACACCCCAAGGCCTTCCACGTCATATGTTTCCCGGCAGCCGGAGAAGAAGACAGTCCCGAAGGCGTCGTCAAACGCATAAAAGAATGGCGTGTCGCCAACGGCAAACCCGGCTTCAAACCCGCATGAATCAACTCCGCTATCGCTACCTCGCGATGGCGGGGTTTTCTTCCGCTCGAACTTTAACCAGTTGGGACGAATATGAACCTGAAGCCGCACATCGAGGACTATACAGAGGCCGAGTTTCTGCAGTTCGTGACGTTGTTTTTTGACAATAGCTCTGCCCTTCAGGGTGAAGAATATGGGGCATGGATCAAGGGGCTTATGCGCCATTTCCGCACAGTTACCGAACATCCAGGAGGCTCTGACGTTATCTGCCACCCCGGCGAAGGCGAAGAAGACAGTCCAGAGGGTGTGGTTAAGCGCGTGAAGGAATGGCGCGCCGCCAACGGCAAGCCTGGCTTCAAGTCCGCCTGACACAAAAGCGACGCGGGCCCTGTGGGAGCTGGCTTGCCAGCGATGACGGCAGTGAATTCACCGGCGCCATCGCTGGCAAGCCAGCTCCCACAGGGCCCGCGTCGCTCTTTTGATCAAGGCTCGGCGCGGCAACGCGCAGGATTCCCCACCACCGTCGCCCCCGCCGGCACATCCCGGGTCACCACGCTGCCGGCGCCGATGATCGCATCATCCCCCACCGTCACCCCGGGCAGGATGATCGCGCCACCGCCAATCCACACATTGCGCCCGATCTTCACCGGCTTGCCGCTCTCCAGACCGCTGCGTCGCAGGACCGGGTCACGCGGGTGGTCCGCGCCATAGATCTGCACCGCCGGGCCGATCTGACAGTCGTCGCCGATGCTGACGCTGCAGATGTCGAGGATCACGCAGTTGAAGTTGATGAATACGTTGGCACCGATCTCGATGTTGTAGCCGTAGTCGCAGTAAAACGGCGGGCGGATCACCGCACCCGCACCTACCCGGCCAAAGTGCTCGACCAGCAGCCCATGGCGCTGTTCGTTGAGCAGGTCGGTGGAGGCGTTGTAGCGCTGCATCCAGAGCTTGTTGGCGATCTGTTCGGCCTGCAGTTCCGGGCAGGTGGCGCGATACAGCTGGCCAGTGAGCATCTTCTGTTTTTCGCTAAGGTCCATTGGTCATCACTCCTGGCTGATCTATCGGCTGGCAAAGTCTATCCTCTGTCCGATCATGACCGACTCGCTGTCTGAAAGATCCCCAAGGAGCTTCGATGAAACGCAGTCTCACCCTTCTCGCCGTTGCCATCGCCGTCGCGGCGGCCGGTGGCGGTTATCTGTATGTGCAGGGCAAGCAGCCGCAACGCGACGGCGAGATTGCCCTGACGAAGCTCCAGGCGCCGGTCAGCGTGCGCTATGACGAACGCGGCGTACCGCATATCCAGGCGCAGAACGAGAGCGATCTGTATCGCGCCCTGGGCTACGTGCATGCCCAGGACCGCCTGTTCCAGATGGAGATCACCCGGCGCTTGGCCCGCGGCGAACTGGCCGAGGTACTGGGACCGAAGCTGGTCGCCACCGATACCCTGTTCCGCAGCCTGCGCATCGGCGAGCAGGCGCAGGCGATGGTCGCCCGCCAGGACAAGCAGTCCCCCGCCTGGAAAGCCCTGCAGGCCTACCTCGACGGGGTCAACGCCTGGCAGGACAGCCACCCGAAGCCCATGGAGTTCGATGCATTGGGCATCAGCCCGCGCCCCTTCACCGCCGAGGACACCCTGAGCATCGCCGGCTTCATGGCCTACAGCTTTGCTGCCGCGTTCCGCACCGAACCGCTGCTGACCTTCGTTCGCGATCATCTCGGCGAGCCGTACCTGAAAGTCTTCGACCTCGACTGGCACCCCGGCGGCGCGTTGCAGCAGGCCCCGGCCCTGAGCGATGCCGACTGGAAGTCCCTCGGCCAACTGGCCCAGGCCAGCCAGCAAGCCTTCGGCGAGGCCGGCCTGCCGCAGTTCGAGGGCAGCAACGCCTGGGCTGTCAGCGGCAGTCGCACTCGTAGCGGCAAGCCGTTGCTGGCTGGCGATCCGCATATCCGCTTCTCGGTACCCGCCGTCTGGTACGAAGCCGAGCTGTCGGCGCCGGGCTTCCACCTCTACGGCTACCACCAGGCGCTCAACCCCTTCGCCTCCCTCGGGCACAACCGCGAGTTCGGCTGGAGCCTGACCATGTTCCAGAACGACGATGTCGACCTGATCGCCGAGAAGGTCAATCCGGACAACCCCAATCAGGTCATGGTCCATGGCCAATGGCAGGACATGACCCGCAGCGAGCAGCGGATCAAGGTCAAGGGCGAGGCCGAACAGACCGTTACCTTGCTGCGCTCGCCCCACGGCCCGATCGTCAATACGGTGCTCGGCCAGGATGCCGGGCCGACGCCGGTGGCCATGTGGTGGGCCTTCCTGGAAACCGAGAACCCGATCCTCGATGGTTTCTACGAGATCAACCGCGCCAGCTCCCTGGACGCCATGCGCAGCGCGGTACAGAAGGTCCAGGCGCCGGGGCTGAACTTCGTCTGGGCCAATGCCCGTGGCGATATCGGCTGGTGGGCGGCAGCGGCCCTGCCGATTCGCCCGCAAGGCGTCAATCCGGCCTTTATCCTCGACGGCAGCAACGGCCAGGCCGACAAGTCCGGCTTCTACCCGTTCAGTGTCAACCCGCGGTCGGAGAACCCGGCCAGCGGCTATATCGTCTCGGCCAACTTCCAGCCGCCTTCGCCCACCGGCGTACCGATTCCCGGCTACTACAACCTGCCGGACCGCGGCCGCGAGCTGGACCGGCAACTGGCCGACGACCAGGTGAAATGGGACCTGCAAAACAGCCAGGCCCTGCAACTGGGCACCACCACCGACTACGGCCCGCGCACCCTGGGCCCTTTGCTACCGGTGCTGCGCCAGGTGGTCCAGGATGCCAAGGGCCGCGAGCTGGTCGAGCAACTGGCGGCCTGGCGCGGCGACTATCCGCTGGATTCGGTCAGCGCCACCCTGTTCAACCAGTTCCTCTACGAACTGGCCTATGCGGCGATGCACGACGAGCTGGGCGATGCCTGGTTCCAGGCGCTGATCTCGACCCGGGTGATCGACGACGCCCTGCCGCGCCTGGCCGCCGATGCCGACTCACCCTGGTGGGACACCCAGGGCAGCAGCGAACGCGGCAGCCGCACGGCGGTGGTCAAGCAGGCTTGGGACAAGACACTGGCGCATCTGGGCGAGACCTTCGGCAAGGACCCGGCGGGCTGGCAGTGGGGCAAGGCGCATACCCTGACCCACGGTCATCCGCTGGGCATGCAGAAGCCATTGGACAGGCTGTTCAATGTCGGGCCGTTCGCCGCGCCGGGGACTCATGAGGTGCCGAACAACCTGTCGGCGAAGATCGGGCCGGCGCCCTGGCCGGTGACCTACGGGCCGTCGACGCGGCGGCTGATCGACTTCGCCGATGCGGGCACGGCGTTGAGCATCAATCCGGTTGGGCAGAGCGGGGTATTGTTCGATCGGCATTACAGCGATCAGGCCAAGCCGTATGTCGAGGGGCAGTACCAGAGGGCCTGGTTGGGGTTGGCGGGGGAGACGGAGGGGACTTTGCGGTTGGTGCCGGGCAAATAGCCATGCACCGGTGTTGAGGGCCTCATCGCCGGCAACGCCGGCTCCCACAATGCCCGGGTCGCCTCGGACATTGTGGGAGCTGGCGTTGCCAGCGATTGGGCCTCGGATCAGGCCTGGGCCGGACGGCGCACCTCAGGCTGTTTCCAGCCATCCGCCGCAGCTTCCTCGATCGCCTGCTGGATCGCGCGCTTGCGGCGCTCTTCGGCACGGCGGCTGAAGTACCAGACGAAGAAGGTCGCCAGCGATACCGCCAGCAGGATCAGGCTGGCCACGGCGTTGATCTCAGGCTTCACGCCCAGGCGCACCGCCGAGAACACTTCCATCGGCAGGGTGGTGGAACCCGGACCGGACACGAAGCTCGCCAGTACCAGGTCGTCCAGCGACAGGGCGAAGGACATCATGCCGCCCGCCGCCAGCGACGGCGCAATCATCGGGATGGTGATCAGGAAGAACACCTTCCACGGCCGCGCACCCAGGTCCATGGCCGCCTCTTCAATGGACAGGTCCAGCTCGCGCAGGCGGGCCGACACCACCACCGCCACATAGGCCGCGCAGAAGGTGGTGTGGGCAATCCAGATGGTGACGATGCCACGCTCCTGCGGCCAGCCGATCATCTGCGCCATGGCCACGAACAGCAGCAACAGCGACAGACCGGTGATCACCTCAGGCATGACCAGCGGCGCGGTGACCAGGCCACCGAACAGGGTACGGCCCTTGAAGCGGGTGACCCGGGTCAGCACGAAGGCCGCCAGGGTGCCCAGCGCCACGGCGGCGATCGCGGTGTAGCAGGCGATCTCCAGCGAGCGCATCACCGAACCCATCAACTGGGTGTTGTCGAGCAGGCCGACGTACCACTTCACCGACCAGCCGCCCCAGACCGTCACCAGCTTGGAGGCGTTGAACGAGTAGATCACCAGGATCAGCATCGGCAGGTAGATGAACAGCAAGCCGAGGACCAGCATTACATTGGAAAATCCGACGCGCTTCATGCCCGGCCCTCCATCTCTTTCGCCTGGCTGCGGTTGAACAGCAGGATCGGCACGATCAGGATCACCAGCATCACCACTGCCAGGGCCGAGGCCACCGGCCAGTCACGGTTGTTGAAGAATTCCTGCCAGAGGACCTTACCGATCATCAGGGTCTCGGGACCACCGAGCAGCTCAGGAATCACGAACTCGCCCACCACCGGGATGAACACCAGCATGCAGCCGGCGATGATGCCGTTCTTCGACAGCGGCACGGTGATTTTCCAGAAGCTGTTGAAACGGCTCGAACCCAGGTCCGACGCGGCTTCCAGCAGGCTCTGGTCATGCTTCACCAGGTTGGCGAACAGCGGCAGGATCATGAACGGCAGGTACGAATAGACCACGCCGATATACACCGCCAGGTTGGTGTTGAGGATCTGCAGAGGCTGGTCGATCAGCCCCAGCCACATCAGGAAGGCATTGAGCAGGCCGTTGTTGCTGAGAATGCCCATCCAGGCATAGACGCGGATCAGGATCGCGGTCCAGGTCGGCATCATGATCAGCAGCAGCAGGACGGTCTGGATGTCCTTGCGTGCATTGGCGATGGCGTAGGCCATCGGGTAGCCGATCAGCAGGCACAGCAAGGTGCTGAAGAAGGCCATCTTCAACGAGCCCAGGTAGGCCGAGATGTACAGCTCGTCCTCGGTCAACAGGCCGTAGTTGGCCAGGTTGAGCACCACCTGGATCTTGTCCTCGACGTAGCTGTAGATCTCGGTGTACGGCGGGATCGCCACGTCCGCTTCAGCGAAGCTGATCTTCAGGACGATGAAGAACGGCAGCATGAAGAACAGGAACAGCCACAGGAACGGAATACCGATGACGACATGGCGTCCCTCGGGCGTTATGCGGTTGAGCGCTCGCTTGAGCTTGCGCGGGCTCATGAGCGCAGTACCACGCCGCTGTCGTCTTCCCACCAGACGTAGACTTCATCGCCCCAGGTCGGACGCGAGCCCTGGCGTTCGGCGTTGGCGACGAAGGACTGGACGATCTTGCCGCTCGGCAGCTCGACGTAGAACACCGAATGGCCGCCGAGGTAGGCGATGTCGTGGACCTTGCCGCGCGACCAGTTGTATTCGCAGGTCGGTTGCTGCGCGGTGACCAGCAGCTTCTCCGGACGCAGGGCGTAGGTGATCGACTTGTCTTCCACCGAGGTGGTGACACCGTGGCCGACGTAGATCGGGCGCTCCAGCTCCCGGCTGGCGATCAGCGCATGGCCTTCGGCGTCGTCGACCACTTCACCCTCGAACAGGTTGACGTTGCCGATGAATTCGCAGACCAGGCGGCTGGTCGGGGTCTCGTAGACGTCGATCGGGCTGCCGATCTGGGCAATCCAGCCGAGGTGCATGATGGCGATGCGCTGGGCCATGGTCATGGCCTCTTCCTGGTCGTGGGTCACCATCACGCAGGTCACGCCGACGCGCTCGATGATCTCGACCAGCTCAAGCTGCATCTGCGAACGCAGTTTCTTGTCCAGCGCACCCATCGGCTCGTCGAGCAGCAGCAGCTTCGGCCGCTTGGCCAGGGAGCGGGCCAGGGCCACACGCTGGCGCTGACCGCCGGAGAGCTGGTGCGGCTTGCGCTTGGCGTACTGGGTCATGTGCACCAGCTTGAGCATCTCGGCCACGCGGGCTTCGATCTCGGCCTTGGGCATCTTGTCCTGCTGCAGGCCGAAGGCGATGTTCTGCGCCACGGTCATGTGCGGGAACAGCGCATAGGACTGGAACATCATGTTGATCGGCCGCTCGTAGGGCGGCATGTCGGTGATGTCGACGCCATCGAGGAAAATCCGCCCTTCGGTCGGACGCTCGAAACCGGCGAGCATGCGCAGCAGGGTCGATTTACCCGAGCCGGAACCACCGAGCAGGGCGAAGATCTCGCCCTTCCTGATTTCGAGGGAGACATCGTCCACCGCGACGGTTTCGTCGAACTTCTTCGTGACCCGATCGATCTTGACCAGCACCTGCTTGGGTTGCTGGTCGCCTTCGAGGGCTTTCTTATAGGCGCCGGAGGCAACTGCCATGTGTGAAACTCCCAACAGAATGTTCTGCACCCGCCCCTGCCGTGGCGGGTCCGGATTTGTTATTTACCCGACTTGACCTTGGTCCAGATGCGGGTCATCAAACGCTGCACTTTGGGCGGCAACTCGGAATTGACGTACAGCTTGTCGATCACTTCCTGCGGTGGGTAGACCGCCGGATCCTTGCGGACATCCTGGTCCATCAGCTCGCCAGCCCTGGGGTTCGGGTTGGCGTAACCGACGTAATCGCTGACCTGGGCGATAACCGCAGGTTCGAGCAGATAGTTGATGAAGGCATGGGCCTCCTTGACGTTGCCGGCATCCTTGGGGATGGCCAGCATGTCGAACCAGAGGTTGCCTCCTTCCTTGGGAATCACATAAGCCACGTCCACTCCCTTGCCCGCCTCTTCGGCGCGGGCCTTGGCCTGGAACACATCGCCGGAGAAGCCGGCGGCCACGCAGATGTCGCCGTTGGCCAGGTCGGAGATGTACTTGGAGGAGTGGAAGTAGGTCACGTAGGGGCGAATGGCGAGGAGCTTGTCCTCGGCCTTCTTGTAATCCTTGGGGTCTTCGCTGTTGGGGTTGAGCCCCAGGTAATTGAGCATCGCCGGCAGCATTTCGTCCGCCGAGTCGAGGAAGGCGACGCCGCAGCTGGAGAGCTTCTTGATGTTCTCCGGCTCGAACAGGGTGGCCCAGGAGTCGATCTTGTCGGTGCCCAGCACCGCCTTGACCTTCTCGACGTTGTAGCCGATGCCGTTGGTGCCCCACAGGTAGGGCACGGCGTACTGGTTGCCCGGGTCATTGCGCTCAAGGCGCTTGAGCAGGGCGGGATCGAGGTTGGCAAAGTTCGGCAGCTGGGCACGGTCGAGCTTCTGGAACGCGCCGGCCTTGATCTGCTTGCCGAGGAAATGGTTGGACGGCACCACCACGTCATAGCCGGTGCGACCGGCCAGTAGCTTGCCTTCCAGAGTTTCGTTGGAGTCGAAAACGTCATACAGCGGCTTGATGCCGGTGGCCTTTTCGAAGTCCGCGAGGGTGGTCTGGCCGATGTAGTCCGACCAGTTGTAAATGTGCACCGTGGGCGCCGCTTGGACGCTGCAAGCCAGCGTCAGACCCGCTCCAGCCAGAACGGCCTTGCGAAGTAGGGAAATAGACAAGTGGGAGGTCCTCTACATTTAGTGCCCGTGTGGCGAGCGGCAGACATGACTGCCGGATCACCGAACCGGCGCGCAACTTACCTTCGATACACCCATCCAGCAAAAAAAATTTCTGTCGCAGCCGTCAAGGACGCGGCTTGCGCCGCGCCCCATGGCTCAGATCGGCTTATTTGCCCGACTTGATCTTGGTCCAGCTGCGGGTGATCTCGCGCTGGGCCTTGGCTTCAGGCGCGGCGATCGCGTACAGCTGTTTCTTCACTTCAGCCGGCGGATAGATGCTCGGATCGCTGGTGATGTCCTTGTCGACGAACTCGGTCGCCGCCTTGTTGCCGTTCGGGAAGCGCACGGCATTGGTGATGCCGGCCATGATTTCCGGCTGCATCAGGAAGTCCATGAACTTGTAGGCAGCTTCGACGTGCTCGGCATCCTTCGGAATGGCGACCATGTCATAGAAGGTACCGGCGCCTTCCTTCGGAATGACGTAGTTCAGCTTGACCTTGTCGCCGGCTTCGTGGGCACGGGCCTTGGACTGTTCCAGATCACCCGAGTAGCCCACGGCCACGCAGATGTTGCCGTTCGCCAGGTCGGAGATGTACTTGGAGGAGTGGAAGTAGGTAACCGATGGACGAATGCTCAGGAACAGCGCCTCGGCCTTCTTCAGGTCGTCGGACTTGGTGCTGTTGCTCGGCAGGCCCAGGTAGTGCAGCGCGGCCGGGATCATCTCGGTCGGCGCATCGAGGAAGCTCACGCCGCAGCTCTTGAGCTTGGCGATGTTCTCGGGCTTGAACACCACGTCCCAGGAGTCGATCTTGTCGACGCCCAGCGCGGCCTTGACCTTCTCCGGGTTGTAGCCGATGCCGATGCTGCCCCACATGTACGGGAAGGCGTGCTTGTTGCCCGGGTCGCTGGCGTCGCCGACGGCCTTGAGCAGGTCTTCGTCGAGGTTCTTCCAGTTCGGCAGCTTGGAGCGGTCCAGCTCCTGGTAGACGCCGGCCTTGATCTGCTTGGCCAGGAAGTTGTTGGACGGAACCACGATGTCGTAGCCCGACTTGCCGGCCAGCAACTTGGCTTCGAGGGTTTCGTTGCTGTCAAAGACGTCGTACTTGACCTTGATGCCGGTCTGCTGCTCGAACTTTTCAATGGTGTCCGGAGCGATGTAGTCCGACCAGTTGTAAACGTTCAGCACCTTGTCTTCAGCTTGAACAGCAGAGGCCATGGCACCCATGAGGGCCGCAGCCAGCAACGTCTTGCCCATTTTCTTCATGCGTTAATGCTCCAGAATTTTTATAAAGCCATCTGTTCCGCGGCCGGCCCTGTCGGCGCCAGGGAGCGACTGAAACAGTCGCTAGTCTGGCAAGATCCAAGGCGCTCTTTCAACGCCTTGGCATGCCGCAAAGCCACCATGCCAGCCTAGCAGCTCGTCAGCCCAGCGCTTCCAGGGTCAGATCCAGACATTTACGGGCTTTTTCCACCAGTTCGTCGATCTCGTCACGACTGATCACCAGCGGCGGCGCGATGATCATGGTGTCGCCCACGGCGCGCATGATCAGGCCGTTGTCGAAGCAGAACTGGCGGCAGATCATGCCGACGGCCTTGCCTTCGTAACGGCTGCGGGTGGCCTTGTCCTTGACCAGTTCGATCGCGCCGAGCATGCCCAGACCGCGAACCTCGCCTACCAGCGGGTGGTCGTTCAGCTCGCGCAGACGTTTCTGCAAATAGGGTGCCGTTTCCTCGTGAACCCGCTCGACGATCTTCTCGTCGCGCAGGATCCGCAGGTTTTCCAGGCCCACCGCCGCCGCCACCGGGTGGCCGGAATAGGTGAAGCCGTGGTTGAAGTCGCCGCCCTCGCTGACCACCTTGGCCACTTCGTCACGGACGATCACGCCGCCCATGGGGATGTAGCCGGAGGTCAGGCCCTTGGCGATGGTCATCAGGTCGGGCTTGAGGTCGTAGTAGTCGGAGCCGAACCACTCGCCGGTACGGCCGAAGCCGCAGATCACTTCGTCGGCGACGAAGAGGATGTCGTAGCGGGCGAGGATTTCCTTGATCTTCGGCCAGTAGCTGTCTGGCGGGATGATCACGCCGCCGGCGCCCTGGATCGGCTCGGCGATGAAGGCGGCAACGTTGTCGACGCCGACTTCGAGGATCTTCTTCTCCAGTTGCTCGGCGGCCCAGATACCGAATTCTTCCGGGCTCTTGTCGCCGCCCTCGCCGAACCAGTATGGCTGCGGGATATGGACGATGCCCGGGATCGGCAGGTCGCCCTGCTCGTGCATGCCGGACATGCCGCCGAGGCTGGCACCGGCCACGGTGGAACCGTGGTAGCCGTTGACGCGGCCGATGATCACCTTCTTCTGCGGCTTGCCTTTCAGTGCCCAGTAGTGGCGGACCATGCGCAGCACGGTGTCGTTGCCTTCGGAGCCGGAACCGGTGAAGAACACATGGCTCATGCCCGCCGGCGCCACATCGGCGATGGCCTTGGCCAACTCCAGGGCTGGCGGGTGAGCAGTCTGGAAGAACAGGTTGTAGTAGGGCAGCTCGCGCATCTGCTTGCTTGCCGCCTCGGCCAGCTCTTCACGCCCGTAGCCGACCGCCACGCACCACAAACCGGCCATGCCATCGAGGATCTTGTTGCCCTCGCTGTCCCACAGGTGCACGCCCTGGGCCTTGGTGATGATCCGCGGGCCCTTTTCCTGCAACTGTTTATAGTCGCTGAACGGCGCCAGGTGATGATCACGACTCAGGTCCTGCCACTCGCGGGTTTGCGGGTTCTTGACGCTCATGTGCTTCTCCGATTTCTGGCGGCCGCGCTCCTGCGGCCCCGGGGGTTATCAGACTGCGAACAGCAGGAACTCACGTTCCCAGGAACTGATCACGCGCTTGTAGTTTTCATGCTCGGCGCGTTTGGTCGCGACGTAGCCGGCAATGAATTTCTTGCCCAGGTAGGCTTCCAGCGCCCGGCAGTTTTCCATGCGCTCCAGGGCGTCCTCGATGGTCAGCGGCAGGCGCAGGTTGCGCCGCTCGTAGCCACGGCCCTGGACCGGTGCGCTGGCATTGACGCCCTCGACCATGCCGATATAGCCGCACAGCAGGCTGGCGGCGATGGCCAGGTACGGGTTGGCATCGGCGCCGGGCAGGCGGTTTTCCACGCGGCGGTTCTGCGGGCCGGCATCCGGGACGCGCAGGCCGACAGTGCGGTTTTCCTCGCCCCACTCCACGTTGACCGGCGCCGAGGTGTCGGGCAGGAAGCGGCGGAACGAGTTGACGTTGGGGGCGAACAGCGGCAGCACTTCGGGGATGAATTTCTGCAAGCCGCCGATGTGATAGAGGAACAGCTCGCTCATGCTGCCGTCTTCGTTGGAGAAGATGTTCTTCCCGGTTTTGACGTCGATGATGCTCTGGTGCAGGTGCATGGCGCTGCCCGGCTCGCCGGTCATGGGCTTGGCCATGAAGGTGGCGGCGACGTTGTGCTTGAGCGCGGCCTCGCGCATGGTGCGCTTGAACACCAGGATCTGGTCGGCCAGGGACAGGGCGTTGCCGTGACGGAAGTTGATCTCCATCTGAGCGGTGCCGTCCTCGTGGATCAGCGTGTCGAGGTCGAGGTTCTGCAGCTCGCACCAGTCGTAGACGTCCTCGAACAGCGGGTCGAATTCGTTGGCGGCTTCGATGGAGAACGACTGGCGACCGGTTTCCGGGCGGCCGGAGCGGCCGATCGGTGGTTGCAGCGGGAAGTCCGGGTCTTCGCAGCGCTTGGTCAGGTAGAACTCCATTTCCGGCGCGACGATCGGCTGCCAGCCCTTGTCGGCATAGAGTTTCAGCACCTTCTTCAGCACGTTGCGCGGCGACAGCTCGACCGGGTTGCCCTTCTTGTCGTAGGTGTCGTGGATCACCTGGGCGGTCGGCTCGATGGCCCATGGCACAAGGAATACCGCGTTCTCGTCGGGGCGGCAGACCATGTCGATGTCGGCCGGGTCGAGCAGCTGGTAATAGATGTCGTCATCGACGTAGTCGCCGGTCACGGTCTGCAGCAGGACGCTCTCGGGCAGGCGCATGCCCTTTTCGGCGATGAACTTGTTGGTCGGCGAGATCTTGCCCCGGGTGATACCGGTCAGGTCGCTGATCAGACATTCGACTTCGGTGATCTTGTGCTCTTTCAGCCAATCGGTGAGCTGGTCGAGATTGCTGCTACTCATACATACCTCGGGAGGTAAACACCTGGACTATGGTCGGGACGCCCGTTACAGGCTGTCTCCAGCATTCTGGATGCCCTGTCGGCCCAAAGCAAAAGGCGCGCAGGGAGAATGCCGCTCCGGCATCGACGGGATGCACGGGGAGCCGACTATAGTCATGAATGGCAGTACGAGAAGGTGAATCTTTCGGGAACACGTCGCCTTGGCCGTCAACTATTTTGGCCGGCGCCAACGCCACTGAAAGGTAGCGATCGCAGCTCGCGGAAATGGCGGACAGGCCTGCCCACACTGGGCAGCCGCTATCGCCGATGATCGGCAGGCGTAACATGTAACCCCCGGTATTATTGATGTTATGGGTTGCGACCGAGCTTAGCCTTGTTCATTTTTTTACACAACACCCCCGTAAAAAATAAAATACGGCACTCGTCTTCCAGGCCCCGGGCGACGAAAGCATCCCTTGTCGACGCCCTCAATTGCAGCAAAAATGCCGTCATGGTGCCTTTTTAGGGCATCATGGGGCTTGCTTGACTTCACACCGGCTTTCCGTTTGACTGGGCCTGCAAGCCCCAATTGATTGATATTTTTAACAACAAAGGTGTTGCATCATGTCGGTACCCCCGCGTGCCGTTCAGCTTAACGAAGCGAACGCGTTCCTTAAGGAACATCCTGAGGTTCTCTACGTTGACCTTCTGATTGCAGATATGAATGGTGTGGTGCGTGGCAAGCGCATCGAGCGCACCAGCCTCCACAAGGTTTACGAGAAAGGCATCAACCTGCCTGCCTCCCTCTTCGCTCTGGATATCAACGGTTCCACCGTCGAGAGCACCGGCCTGGGCCTGGACATCGGCGATGCCGACCGGATCTGCTACCCAATCCCCGGCACCCTGTCCAACGAACCCTGGCAGAAGCGCCCTACCGCGCAGCTGCTGATGACCATGCATGAAATCGAAGGCGAGCCCTTCTTCGCCGACCCGCGGGAAGTCCTGCGCCAGGTGGTGAGCAAGTTCGACGAGCTGGGCCTGACCATCTGCGCCGCGTTCGAACTGGAGTTCTACCTGATCGACCAGGAGAACGTGAACGGCCGTCCGCAGCCACCACGCTCGCCGATCTCCGGCAAACGCCCGCAATCGACCCAGGTCTACCTGATCGACGACCTCGACGAATACGTCGACTGCCTCCAGGACATCCTCGAGGGTGCGAAGGAACAAGGCATTCCGGCCGACGCCATCGTCAAGGAAAGCGCCCCGGCGCAGTTCGAAGTCAACCTGCACCATGTCGCCGACCCGCTGCGGGCCTGTGATTACGCGGTGCTGCTGAAACGCCTGATCAAGAACATTGCCTACGACCATGAAATGGACACCACCTTCATGGCCAAGCCTTATCCAGGCCAGGCGGGCAATGGTCTGCACGTCCATATCTCGGTGCTGGACAAGGATGGCAAGAACATCTTCACCAGTGAGGATCCCGAGCAGAACGCCGCGCTACGCAACGCGATCGGCGGTGTGCTCGAGACCCTGCCCGCATCGATGGCGTTCCTCTGCCCGAACGTCAACTCGTACCGTCGTTTCGGCGCACAGTTCTATGTGCCGAATGCGCCGAGCTGGGGTCTGGACAACCGTACCGTGGCCCTGCGCGTACCGACCGGTACACCGGACGCCGTGCGTATCGAACACCGCGTGGCCGGTGCCGACGCCAACCCGTACCTGCTGATGGCCGCCGTGCTGGCGGGCGTGCACCACGGGCTGACCAACAAGATCGAGCCGAACACCCCGATCGAAGGCAACGCCTACGAACAGGTCGAGCAAAGCCTGCCGAACAACCTGCGCGATGCCCTGCGCGAGCTGGACGACAGCGAGATCCTCAACAAGTACATCGATCCGAAGTACATCGACATCTTCGTCGCGTGCAAGGAGAGTGAACTGGAGGAATTCGAGCACTCGATCTCGGACCTTGAGTACAACTGGTACCTGCATACCGTGTAAATGAAAACACCGCCAAATCAGGCGGTGTTTTTCATGGCCTCATCGCCGGCAACGCCGGCTCCCACAGAGACCGCGTGCACCGCAGTACCTGTGGGAGCCGGCGTTGCCGGCGATAGGATCTTGAGCCCTACAAAGCTTTCTCGAAGATCTTCGAATTACGCTGGTAGTTGTACAGCGAAGCCCGCGCCGCCGGCAGCCGCTCCACACCACTGGGCACGAAGCCCCGCTCGCGGAACCAGTGCGCCGTCCGGGTCGTCAGCACGAACAGGGTTTTCAGCCCCATTGCCCGCGCCCGCTCCTCGATCCGCTCCAGCAGATCATCCCCGCGCCCGCCGTGGCGATACTCCGGGTTCACCGCCAGGCAAGCCAGTTCCCCCGCGTCGGAATCAGCAATCGGATACAACGCCGCACAGGCAATGATGGTGCTTTCCCGCTCCACCACGCTGAACTGCTCGATCTCCCGCTCCAGCACCTCGCGGGAACGCCGCACCAGGATGCCCTGCTCTTCCAGCGGGCTGATCAGTTCCAGCAAGCCACCGACATCCTCGATCGCCGCCTCGCGGACCAGCTCGAACTGCTCCTGCGCCACCAGCGTACCGCCGCCGCCACGGGTGAACAGCTCGTTGAGCAGCGCACCGTTTTCCACGTAGCTGACGATATGGCTGCGCGGCACACCACCACGGATGGCCTGCGCCGCCGCGTCCAGCAACTCGCCCTGATAATCGCTGCCCAGACGAGCCAGATGCGGCGCCACCTGCTGCGGACGGATTTCCTTGACCAGCCGACCTTCGGCATCCAGCAGCCCCGGCTCGGCGCCGAACAGCAGCAGCTTGTCCGCCGCCAGGTCGATGGCCGCGCGGGTGGCGACGTCTTCACAGGCCAGGTTGAAGATCTCGCCGGTAGGCGAGTAGCCCAGCGGCGACAGCAGGACGATGGAGCGCTCGTCGAGCAGGCGATTGATGCCCTTGCGGTCGACCCGGCGCACTTCACCGGTGTGGTGGTAGTCGACGCCTTCGACCACGCCGATCGGCCGCGCGGTCACCAGGTTGCCCGAGGCCACCCGCAGGCGCGCGCCCTGCATCGGCGAGTTGGCCATGTCCATGGACAGCCGCGCCTCGATGGCGATACGCAGTTGGCCCACCGCGTCGATCACGCACTCCAGGGTCGCCGCATCGGTGATGCGCAGGCCGTGGTGATAGTGCGCACTCAGGCCACGGGCGGCCAGGCGGCTTTCGATTTGCGGGCGGGAACCGTGCACCAGAACGAGGCGTACCCCGAGGCTGTGCAGTAGCACCAGATCGTGGACGATATTGCCGAAGTTGGGGTGTTCGACCCCGTCTCCCGGGAGCATGACCACGAAGGTGCAGTCCCGGTGGGCATTGATGTAGGGAGAAGCATGACGCAGCCAGTTGACGTATTCGGGCATGACCTGAGCCTGTAGAAAGTGAATCAAGAACGGAACGGCACACAGCGCTCGAGGGTTATCGTCGCAGCAGGCAAGACGTCACACGCGTTCTCCTCTGGCAGAAAGGGATGGACCTCAACGGGCGATCGCCGAGTCGAGGCAGTAATGCTGAATCAATTCACGCAATAGATGCACTGTAGGCTCCAGGCGTGACAGTTCAAGGTACTCGCCGGGCTGGTGGGCACAGGCGATATCGCCGGGACCAAGCACCAGGGTCTCGCAGCCCAGCCGCTGAAGATAAGGCGCTTCGGTGCCGAAAGCTACGGCCTGGGCCGCATGACCGGTAAGACGTTCGGCCAGTTGCACCAGTTCCGCATCCGCGCTCTGTTCGAACGGCGGCACCTCGGGGAACAGCGGCGCATAGTCGATCTTCACCTGGTGCTGCTCGGCCAGCGGCGCCAACTTGCTGCGGATCGCCGCCCGCAGTACCTGCGGGTCCATGCCCGGCAGCGGCCGCAGGTCGAACTCCAGGGCGCACTGGCCGCAGATGCGGTTGGGGTTGTCGCCGCCGTGGATGCAACCGAAGTTCATGGTCGGTTGCGGCACGCTGAACTGGGCGTTGTTGTACTCGCGCTGCCATTGCCGGCGCAGGTCCATCAGCGCGCCCATCACCTGGTGCATCGCCTCCAGGGCGCTATGGCCGAGGGACGGATCCGACGAATGACCGCTGCGCCCGAGGATATCCACACGTTCCATCATCACGCCCTTGTGCAGGCGGATCGGCTTGAGCCCGGTCGGTTCGCCGATCACCGCCGCACGCCCCAGCGGCCGTCCGGCCTCGGCCAGGGCGCGGGCACCGGACATCGAACTCTCTTCGTCGCAGGTGGCGAGGATCAGCAACGGCTGCTTGAACGGCTGGTCGAGCAAGGGGCGGACCGCCTCGATGATCAACGGAAAGAAGCCCTTCATGTCGCACACGCCCAGGCCGATCCAGCGGTCGCCTTCCTCGCTGAGCTTCAGCGGGTCGGTTTTCCACAGTTGCGGATCGTACGGCACGGTATCGCTGTGTCCGGCCAGCACCAGCCCACCTGGGCCGCTGCCGAAGCTGGCGAGCAGGTTGAACTTGCCCGGGGTGACCTGCTGGATCTCGCAGGAAAAGCCCAGGTCGCCGAGCCAACCGGCAAGCAGATCGATCACGGCACGGTTGGACTGGTCCAGGTCGGGTTGGGTACAGCTGACCGAAGGCACCGCGATCAGCGCGGCGAACTGGTCCTTGAGCGATGGCAGCGACATGGCTGTTCTCCTGGAAACGGCCCCCATCATAGGGCCATCGGGCTGCATGAATAAACCGTGGGCGGTTCAGTCCTGTACACTGCACGGCCAAGACGTACCCCGCCCTTCCAGCCTGGTTACCCGGCAATGAATAAAGAAACCGAAATCAAACTGCGCATCAGCCGCGAGACCCTCGCCGCCCTGCGCGAACACCCGCTGCTGAAAAAGCGCAACAAGTCCGGCTGGCAGCAGCGCGAACTGCTCAACCAGTACTTCGACACCCCGGAACGCGATCTGTCCTCGGCCAAGGTTGCCCTGCGCCTGCGCCGTGACGGCGACGTGGTGATCCAGACCCTGAAGACCCGCGGCAACAGCGTCGCCGGCCTGTCCGAGCGCAACGAGTTCCAGTGGGAACTGCCCAAGGCCAAGCTGGACCTGAAGAAGCTCGACGACACCTGCTGGCCGGCGTCCCTCGCCGAGCTGGACAAGAAAACCATCAAACCGCTGTTCACCACCGATTTCGTCCGCGAATTCGCCGATATCGCCTGGGGCCGGGGCAAGTCCAAGGTGGTCATCGAAGCCGCTCTGGACCTCGGTACCGTCAGCGTTGGCAAGCAGAAGGAAGAAATCTGCGAGCTGGAGCTGGAACTGCGCGAAGGCGAGCCGGAAGCCCTGCTGGAACTGGCCGCCGAGCTGGCCGCCAGCCTGCCGCTGTTCCCTTGCGACATCAGCAAGGCCGAGCGCGGTTACCGCCTGCTCGACCCGTCCAGCTACCACGTCAACCTGGCAGCGCCCGAGCTGAACCCGGAAATGTCCCTGGACGACGCCTTCTCGGCCATCGCCTGGCACCTGCTCGCCAGCAGCCAGCGCCTCGCCGAGCAATACCAGCACACCGGCCAATGGCGCCTGCTGCAGGACTGGGTGCAGTGCCTCGGCGAACTGCGCGCCCTGGCCAGCAGCCTTGGCCAGGCCGCACCACGGGCTACCACCCGTGACCTGCGCAGCCGCCTCGACGCCCTGCTGGAAGACTGGCGCACCCTGGTCCTGGCCGGTAACGACGACGAAGACGTACGCCGCGCCGCCCCCGAGCAGTTCGCCGACGAGCTGCTGGACAACCGCTGGGGCCAGTTCTCCCTGGACACCTCGCGCTGGCTGCTGGCCCGCGGCTGGACCGCCGAGCGCAACAAGCGCGGCGAACGCCAGGGCGCGGCCGCGCTGGCCAACTGGCTGAACGTGGAGCTGGGCGACGAAGCCAAGGCCCTGCAACTGCCGCTGTACCAGCAGCAGCCGGAAGACCTGGCCGAGCAGCTGCCGCGTATCGAGCGTCTGCTGACCTGGCTGCACTACGCGCGCAACGTGCTGCTGGAAGCACCGGAACTGGACCGCCTGTACGGCGAGCTGAGCAAGCTGCAACAGCTGGCCAACCAGCCGATCAGCGACGAAGTCCTCGACGCCCGCGTCCAGCAGGCCTTCGCCGTGGCCCAGAGCCGCGGCTGGAAGCACCTGGTACGCAAGTAAGCGGCTGTCTCGCGGGCGGAGCGCAATGCCCGCCCGCGAGGTGTTTCAGCGCAGGACCGGGAGGCTGGTGGTGGACTTGATCTCCGACAGCGCCACGGTCGAGTTGACCTCCTGGATCCCCGGCACCAGCGACAGCTTCTCGAAGAAGAAGCGCTCGTAGGCCTCGATATCCGGGGTGACGATGCGCAGCAGAAAGTCCACCGCCCCCATCAGCACATAACACTCCAGCACTTCCGGAAAACCGCGGATCGCCTCGGTGAACTCGGCGAAGTTGGAGCGCCCGTGAGCGTTGAGTTTGACCTCGGCGAAGATCTGCGTGTTGAGGCCGATCTTCTTGCGATCCAGCAGGGTCACCTGGCCGCGGATCACCCCCTCGTCCTTGAGCCGCTGGATCCGCCGCCAGCACGGCGATTGCGAAAGCCCGACCTTCTCGGCGATCTGCGCGCTGGACAGCGATGCATCGTCCTGCAGCAGGGCCAGAATGCGGCGGTCATAGGCGTCCAAGGCGCTCTGCATGATTTTTCCCTCATATTGGCCATCAGCGAATTAAACAATTCGAAAAAAAGTCGCAGAGGCCAATGATAGGAAAATAATCTCCCCTTCGCCGTGCAAAGATTCCTTCACTGCTTTCGGAGGATTCCCATGACCGCACTTGAACGTCCTGACCACTTCGCCGCCGCGCAACTTCCCCATGCCGACATCGTCGGCGGCGAAAACAACAAGGTGCGCTACCACTATCAGCTTCAGGTCGAGCCGGAATCCGACAGCCTTTGCCGCATCCTCAATCTGTTCGCCCTGCAATGCCTGCTGCCGCAAGGCGTGCAGATGCGCCAGCAGGCCGACCTGCTGCAGGTGGAGATCGCCATCGATGGCTTGAGCTGGCACCGCGCCCAGTTGATCGCACAGAAGATGCGCAACCTGATCTGTGTCTGCGAGGTGGTGCTGCGTACCGCACTGCTCACGACACAGAACCATGGACAAACGTCGCAACGCTTCTGACCCGACGAGCTCGCATCTGGTGACTAGCCTTGGCAATTTCTCCATTGCACAAGGACGTCGCCAATGGACCGCCGACTGGAGCTGTTCCAGGTGCTGGACAGCCTGATCGCCCAGCGCCTTATCACCGCCGAATCCCGGCAGCGCTTCAAGCACGAAGCGCCGGGCGAACACCCACTGGAAACCATCGCCGAGCAGCAGCTCGACGACCTGCGCCATCCCGGCCGGCGCCTCGACCTGGACAGCCTGTGCCAATGGCTGGCGCACCAGGCCGGCCAACCCTTTCTGCGCCTCGATCCGCTGGCCATCGACCTGCCGGGCATGACCGGCCTGATGTCCGCAGCCTTCGCCCGCCGCCACGGCATCCTGGTGGTGGCGCACAGTGCCGACAGCGTCACCGTCGCCAGTGCCGAGCCGTGGGTCTGTGCCTGGGAAGCGGACCTGGCCCAGGTCCTCAAGCGCCAGGTCAGGCGGGTCGTGGCCAGTCCGCTGCGCATCCGCCAGATCAGCCAGGACTTCTTCCGCCTCGCCCGCTCGGTCAGCGACGCCAGCGCGCAGGACACCCCGGCCCCGGCCAGCGGCAACCTGGAACAGCTTCTGGAACTGGGCGACGGCCAGGCCGAGGCAGATGACGCGCATATCGTCAGCATCGTCGACTGGCTGTTGCAGTACGCCTTCGAACAGCGCGCCAGCGATATCCACCTGGAACCACGCCGCGATCAGGGCCGGCTACGCCTGCGCATCGACGGGGTGCTGCACGATGCCTACCCCTTTCCGCCGGCGGTGACCCTGGCCATCACCAGCCGCCTGAAAAACCTCGGACGGATGAATGTCGCGGAAAAACGCCGCCCCCAGGACGGCCGGATCAAGACCCGCACCCCGGCCGGCGATGAGGTCGAACTGCGCCTTTCGACCCTGCCGACCACCTTCGGCGAAAAGCTGGTCATGCGCATTTTCGATCCACAACTGCTGCGCCAGGACAACCGCGCCCTGGGCTTCGACGGCGCCGAACTGACCCGCTGGCAGGCCATGCTGCACCAGCCCCACGGCATCATCCTCGTTACCGGGCCGACCGGCTCGGGCAAGACCAGCACCCTGTACAACGCGCTCAAGCAACTGGCGACGCCGCAGGTCAACGTCTGCACCCTGGAAGACCCCATCGAGATGGTCGAGCCGGCATTCAACCAGACCCAGGTGCAGCCCGGCATCGGCCTGGACTTCGCCAGCGGCGTGCGGGCGCTGCTGCGTCAGGACCCGGACATCATCATGGTCGGCGAGATCCGCGACCTGGAAACCGCGCAGGTGGCGATCCAGGCCGCGCTGACCGGGCACCTGGTGCTGGCCAGCCTGCACACCAACGACGCCTGCTCGGCCATCGGGCGCTTGCTGGAACTGGGGGTTGCGCATTATCTGCTCAAGGCGACCCTGGTCGGCGTGCTGGCGCAGCGGCTGGTGCGGACCTTGTGTGAGTCCTGCAAACAGCCCAACGGCGCCGTGGGCTGCCGCGAGTGCCGGCAGACAGGGTATCGCGGGCGTACCGGGGTGTACGAGGTGCTGGAGCTGAATGAGCGGCTCAGGGGGATGATCGGGGCTGAGTGCGATGTACTGGAACTGCGCCGGCAGGCGCGCAGCGAGGGGATGGAGGGGTTGCGAGAGAATGGCTTGCGCAAGATTGCGGCGGGGGTGACGACCCAAACGGAGGTGGACCTGATCTCAGTATGAACATCGAGGGCCTCATCGCCGGCAACGCCGGCTCCCACAGGTTCAGCAGCGCCGCAGACACTGTGGGAGCCGGCGTTGCCGGCGATAGGGCCCTGAAGGACAACCAAGAGCTCAGCGATAGTCCTCCACCGGCACGCAAGCACAGAACAGGTTGCGGTCGCCATACACGTTGTCCACCCGATTCACCGCCGGCCAGTACTTGTGCTGCCGGGCATGCTCGCTGGGCGCCACCGCCTGGGCGATGCTGTACGGCCGGTCCCATACGCCCAGCACGTCCGCCAGGGTATGCGGCGCGCGCTTGAGCGGGTTGTCCTCGGCCGACCAGTTGCCGTTCTGCACCTCGGCGATTTCCGCACGGATGCTCAGCATGGCTTCGACAAAGCGATCCAGCTCGGCCTTCGGCTCGCTCTCGGTGGGCTCGACCATCAAGGTCCCCGGCACCGGGAACGACATGGTCGGCGCATGGAAGCCGTAGTCCATCAGGCGCTTGGCCACATCCTCCTCGCTGATCCCGGTCTGCGCCTTGAGCGGACGCAGGTCAAGGATGCATTCGTGGGCCACTCGCTCGTTGCGCCCGCGATAGAGCACCGGGAACGCGCCACCCAGACGCTCGGCCAGGTAGTTGGCGGAAAGGATCGCCACCTCGCTGGCATCCGCCAGTTGCGGCCCCATCATGGCGATATACATCCAGCTGATCGGCAGGATGCTCGCACTGCCCCAGGGTGCAGCACTGACCGCCGTGTTCTGCGGGTCCGGGCCAGGCACCGGGATCACCGGATGGCTGGCGACAAAGGGCGCCAGGTGCGCGCGCACGCCGATCGGGCCCATGCCCGGGCCGCCGCCACCATGGGGAATGCAGAAGGTCTTGTGCAGGTTCATGTGCGAGACATCGGCGCCGATATCCGCCGGTCGCGCCAGGCCGACCTGGGCATTGAGGTTGGCACCGTCCATGTAGACCTGGCCACCATGCCTGTGGATAACCTCGCAGATCTCGCTGATGCCCTCTTCGTACACGCCATGGGTCGACGGGTAGGTGGCCATCAGACACGACAGCCGCTCGCCCGCTTCCTTCGCCTTGAGCTTGAGATCTTCCAGGTCGACGTTGCCGGCGTTGTCGCAGGCCACGATCACCACCTGCATCCCGGCCATCTGCGCCGAAGCCGGATTGGTGCCGTGGGCCGAGGCCGGGATCAGGCAGATATCGCGCTGCCCCTGTTGCCGGCTGCGGTGATACTTGCTGATCGCCAGCAGCCCGGCGTATTCACCCTGGGCCCCGGAGTTGGGCTGCATGCAGATGGCATCGAAGCCGGTGATCGCGCACAGCCAGCTTTCCAGTTCGTCGATCAATGCCTTGTAGCCGGTCGCCTGCTCCACCGGCGCGAACGGATGCAACTCGGCGAAACCGGGCCAGGTGATGGGGATCATCTCGCTGCTGGCATTGAGTTTCATGGTGCAGGATCCCAGCGGGATCATCGACTGGTTCAGCGCCAGGTCCTTGTTTTCCAGTTGCTTGAGATAACGCAGCATCTCGGTTTCGCTGTGGTGCAGGTTGAACACCGGGTGGGTCAGGTAATCGCTGCGGCGCAGCAGGGCATCGGGGATACCGGCGGGCAGGTCCTCACCGTCCAGTTCCTCGACCTTCAGGCCGTGATCGACGCCGAGGAAGATATCGAACAGGCGCAGCACCGTGCTTTCGTCGCAGGTTTCGTCGAGGCTCACGCCCAGATGGCCACGCCCGAGGATGCGCAGGTTGATCCGCGCCGCCTCGGCGCTCTGGATGATCGCAGTCTGGCTGCCGCCGACTTCCAGGGTCAGGGTGTCGAAGAAGTGCTGGTTGAGGCGCTTGACGCCGTTGCGTTCGAGGCCGGCGGCGAGAATGGTGGTCAGCCGGTGCACCCGCTGGGCGATGCGGCGCAGCCCGTCCGGGCCGTGGTAGACGGCGTAGAAGCCGGCGATATTGGCCAGCAGCACCTGGGCCGTGCAGATATTCGAGTTGGCCTTCTCGCGGCGGATGTGTTGCTCGCGGGTCTGCAGGGCCATGCGTAAGGCCAGGCTGCCGCGGGCATCCTTGGACACGCCGATGATGCGCCCGGGCATGGCCCGCTTGAATTCGTCGCGGCAGGCGAAATACGCCGCGTGCGGACCGCCGTAGCCCATTGGCACGCCAAAGCGCTGCGACGAGCCAAGCACCACGTCGGCGCCCTGCTCGCCCGGCGGGGTCAACAGCAGCAGGCTGAGCAGATCGGCGGCGACGCAGGCGATGGCCTGCTGGCTGTGCAGGTGCTGGATGGCCGGGCGCAGGTCATGCACGCCGCCGTGAGTATTGGGGTAATGCAGCAGGGCGCCGAACACCTCGTGCTGGTCGAGGTTGGCCAGGGCGTCGATCACCAGCTCGAAACCGAAGCCTTCGGCGCGGGTCTGCAGCACCGAGAGGGTCTGCGGATGGCAATGCTCGTCGGCGAAGAAGCGATTGCTGCGCGACTTGCTCACCCGCTTGGCCAGGGCCATGGCTTCGCCGGCGGCGGTGGCTTCATCGAGCAGCGAGGCATTGGCCAGGCCCAGGCCGGTGAGGTCGATGATCATCTGCTGGAAGTTCAGCAGGGCTTCCAGGCGGCCCTGGGCGATTTCCGGCTGATACGGCGTATAGGCGGTGTACCAGCCCGGGTTTTCCAGGACATTGCGCAGGATCACCGTCGGCGTGCGGGTCGCGTGGTAGCCCATGCCGATCAGGCTGGTCCAGCGCTGGTTCTGTTCGGCGTAGCCACGCAGGCGCTCGAGTGCGGCCTGTTCATCCAGGGCCGGCGGCAAGTCGAGGGGGCGATTGAAGCGAATGCCCGGCGGCACGGTCTGCTCGATCAGCTCGGTACGGCTGGCGACACCCAGGACATCGAGCATGGCTTGCTGCTCGGCGGCATCGGGGCCGAGATGACGGCGCAGGAAAGAATTGGGGTCGTGCAGTTGGCTCAGGGACGGCAACAAGGACATGGCAGCTCTCTCTTCCTAGACCAAGCCCCGGTGGATGCCGGGGCCATTAGAGTCTAGGAAGGGATCGCCGATCGTGCGGGAAAAACTGCGAAAGGCTTACTCGCCAATGAAGGTGGCGTACTGCTCAGCGCTCATCAGCTTGTCCAGGTCCGCCTTGTCGGCTGGCTTGAGCTTGAAGATCCACGACTCGTAGGGTTCTTCGTTGAGCAGCTCGGGGTTATCGGCCAGCTCATCGTTGACCGCGATGACTTCGCCGGCAACCGGGGCGTAGATGTCCGAAGCGGCCTTCACCGACTCGACAACACCTGCCGCGTCGCCCTGTTCGAACTCCTTGCCGACTTCGGTCAGCTCGACGAATACCACATCGCCCAGGGCTTGCTGGGCGTGATCACTGATACCGACGGTCACGGTGCCATCGGCTTCCAGACGGGCCCACTCGTGGCTTTCGGCGTAACGCAGTTCGGCAGGGATTTGGCTCATTAGGTTGTTCCTCAACAGGGTCAGCGGTCGGCCCGCAAAAATAAGTTAGACCAGGATTCGGCCGTGGCGCACGAAGGTCGGTTTGACCACACGCACCGGGTACCATTTGCCGCGGATTTCCACCTCGGCCCGGTCGGCGGTCGCCATCGGAAGGCGCGCCAGAGCGATAGCCTTGCTCAGCGTAGGCGAGAAACTACCACTGGTGATCTCTCCTTCGCCAATTTCCGCTACACGCACCACCTGGTGAGCGCGCAATACACCGCGCTCCTCCAGCACCAGGCCGACCAGCTTCAGCGATATGCCACGGCTCTTTTCGGCTTCCAGGGCCCGGCGCCCGATGAAATCACGCTCGGCAGGCTCCCAGGCGATGGTCCAGGCCAGGTTGGAGGTGAGTGGCGAATGGGTTTCGTCGATATCGTTGCCGTACAGGTTCATGCCGGCTTCGAGGCGCAGGGTATCGCGGGCCCCCAAACCGCTCGGGGCGATACCGGCACCGACCAGGTCGTTGAAGAAGGCCGGGGCCTGCAGGGCGGGAAGAATGATTTCCAGACCGTCCTCGCCGGTATAACCGGTACGGGCGATGAACCAGTCGCCTTCGAAGCGGCCTTCGAACGGTTTCAGCTCACGGATCAGCGCCGCGCGGGAGGCGCTGAGCAACTCGGCGACCTTCTCCCGCGCCTGCGGGCCCTGGATGGCCAGGATGGCCAGCTCCGGACGCTCGCGGAATTGCACTTCGAAGCCACTGCGGCGGGCTTCAAGCCAGGCCAGATCCTTGTCGCGGGTGGCGGCGTTGACCACCAGGCGATAACCCTCGTCCAGGCGATAGACGATCAGGTCGTCGATCACCCCGCCCTCATCATTGAGCAGGGGGCTGTAGAGGGCCTTGCCGGGGGCGTCCAGGCGGACGATATCGTTGGCCAGCAAGTGACGCAGCCAGACACCGGCATCGGTGCCGGCGATATCGATGACGGTCATGTGCGACACGTCGAAGACGCCGCAGTCGCGGCGCACCTGGTGGTGCTCCTCGACCTGCGAGCCGTAATGCAGGGGCATATCCCAACCGCCAAAATCGACCATCTTGGCGCCAAGCGCCAGGTGCAGGTCATACAAAGGCGTACGCTGTCCCATGGGTTTCTCCTTCCGGGCGTGGCGAAGCTACGGCTGAGGGCAGCGTTCCGGCTACCCGGTGCTGGACCGGCCGCAGCGAATGCCGCGCATTGTATCCGCAAGGAAGCCGGGTGGCATCCGTCAGTGACTCTGACCCGGATGGCGGGCGGAACGCCGTATCAGTCCGATGACCGGCAGCAGGCCGACCAGCACCAGGGTCAGGGCCGGCAGCGAAGCCCGCGCCCACTCGCCTTCGCTGGTCATCTCGAACACCCGCACCGCCAGCGTGTCCCAGCCGAAAGGCCGCATCAGCAAGGTGGCCGGCATCTCCTTGAGCACATCGACGAACACCAGCAGCGCCGCGCTCAGCGCCCCGGGCACCAGTAGCGGGAGATACACCTTGAAAAACAATCCAGGCCCACTGACACCCAGGCTGCGTGCTGCCTCCGGCAGCGACGGACGGATGCGCCCCAGGCTGTTTTCCAGCGGCCCGTAGGCCACCGCGATGAAACGCACCAGGTAGGCCAGCAGCAGGGCCGACAGGCTGCCCAGCAGCAGCGGTTTGCCAGCTCCACCCAGCCAGCCGGACAGCGGGATCACCAGTTCACGGTCGAGGTAACTGAAGGCCAGCATGATCGCCACCGCCAGCACCGAGCCCGGCAACGCGTAACCGAGGTTGGCCAGGCTGACCCCGGCGCGGATGGCCGGTGCAGAAGACTGGCGCCGGGCGAAGGCCAGCAGCAGGGCGACGCAGACGGTGATCAGCGCCGCGGCGGCACCGAGGTAGAGGGTGTGCAGGATCAGCGCGGTATAGCGCTCGTCGAGGTCAAAGCGGCCGCGCTGCCAGAACCAGGCCAGCAATTGCAGCACCGGCACGACGAAGGCACAGGCGAACACCAGCAGGCACCAGCCACTGGCCGCGGCAGCCTTGATCCCGCGCAGGTGATACAGCGCCTTGCCCCGCGGCCGCTCGTTGCTGCTGCGCACCGCACCCCGGGCACGGCGCTCGCCGTAGAGCACCAGCATCACTGCAAGCAATAGCAGGCTGGCCAGTTGCGCGGCGCTGGACAGGCTGAAGAAGCCGTACCAGGTCTTGTAGATGGCGGTGGTGAAGGTGTCGAAGTTGAACACCGAGACAGCACCGAAGTCCGCTAGGGTTTCCATCAAGGCCAGGGCCACGCCGGCAAGAATGGCCGGCCGCGCCATGGGCAGGGCAACGCGCCAGAACGCCTGCAAGGGCGATTGCCCGAGCACCCGCGCCGCCTCCATCAGGCCCTTGCCCTGGGCCAGAAAAGCATTGCGCGCCAGCAGGTAAACGTAGGGATAGAACACCAGCACCAGGACGATGATCACCCCGCCGGTGGAGCGCACCCGTGGCAGGCGCATCGGCCCGAACCACTCACGCAGCAGGGTCTGCACCGGGCCGGAGAAGTCCAGCAGGCCGACGAAGACGAAGGCCAGCACATAGGCGGGAATGGCGAAGGGCAGCATCAGCGCCCAGTCCAGCCAGCGTCGCCCCGGGAACTCGCAGAGGCTGGTGAGCCAGGCCAGGCTGACGCCGAGCAGGGTAACACCGACGCCGACACCGAGTACCAGGGTCAGGGTGTTGCCCAGCAGGCGGCTCATCTGGGTATCGAGCAGGTGCGACCAGATCTGCATGTCGATGTTCTGCCAGGACAGCAGCAACACGCTGAGGGGCAGCATCACCAGGGCAGCGATGGCGAAGACCAGGGGGTACCAGCGGCGTTGGGTGGGGCGGGACAAGGGGTGGGTCTCTAGAGATGTGGTGTTTTTGCGGGCCCTATCGCTGGCAAGCCAGCTCCCACAAGATCAGCACAAACCTGAGGCTTGTGCTGTACCTGTGGGAGCTGGCTTGCCAGCGATGAGGCCCTCAAGGACCCAGCGAGGATAAGGGCTGAACCTCAGTTCCAGCCAGCCCGATCCATCAGGCGAATCGCTTCGGCCTGGCGCTTGCCCGCCACTTCCACCGGCAGGTCGTCGGCCTTGAAGCTACCCCAGGCAGCCACTTCCTCGGACGGTGCGACCTTAGGATTGGCCGGGAACTCCTGGTTGATACCGGCGAACATCTTCTGCGCCTCCTCACCGGTCATCCACTCCACCAGCGCCTTGGCCGCCGCCGGATGCGGCGCATGCTTGGTCAGGCCGATGCCGGACAGGTTGACGTGCACGCCGCGATCACCCTGGTTGGGCCAGAACAGCTTGACCGGCAGCTTCGGATCGTCCTTGTGCAGGCGGCCGTAGTAGTAGGTGTTGACGATACCCACGTCGCACTGGCCGGCGGCGATGGCGTGGATCACTGCGTTGTCGTCGGAGAACACGTCGGTGGACAGGTTGTTGACCCAACCCTTGACCAGCTTCTCGGTCTCGGCCTCGCCGTGGGTCTCGATCATGGTGGCGGTCAGCGACTGGTTGTAGACCTTCTTCGCCGTGCGCAGGCACAGGCGGCCTTCCCATTGCTTGTCGGCCAGTGCTTCGTAGGTGGTCAGCTCGCCGGGCTTGACCCGCTCGGTGGAGTAGACGATGGTCCGCGCGCGCAGGCTCAGGCCGGTCCACTCATGGGAAGACGCGCGGTATTTCTGCGGGATGTTGGCATCGATCACGTCCGACTTGATCGGCTGCAGGATGCCCATCTGCTCGGCTTGCCAGAGGTTGCCGGCATCGACGGTGAGCAGCAGGTCGGCCACGCCGTTCTCGCCCTCGGCCTTGATCCGCTGCATCAGCGGGGCTTCCTTGTCGGTGATGAATTTGATCTTCACCCCGGTCTTGGCGGTGTAGGCGTCGAACACCGGCTTGATCAGCTCGTCGATGCGCGAGGAATACACCACCACTTCATCGGCCGCCTGGGCAGCCCCGCCGAACAGGGTGAGGGTCAGGGCAGCCAGTAAATGCTTGCGTGGCGACATCGGTAGCGCTCCTCGGAATCTGAATGAGGCGCAAATGGTAGTTAATGTCATTTGCCACCACAAACCGAACGCCCGACCCAGCCGTTACCAGATGTTGCAAGACGCTCAGGCCTTCGCCAGCTCCGGCAGATCGCCGCTCAGACCCAGGGCCTGACGGACGAACAGCGCCTTGGCTTCGGGCATCTGCTCGACCCATTTCAGCCCGCTGTTGCGCAGCCAGCGCAGTGGCAGCGGATCGGCCTGGAACAGGCGCTCGAAGCCTTCCATCGCCGCCATCAGGGCCAGGTTGTGCGGCATGCGTCGGCGCTCGAAGCGGCTCAGCACGCGCACATCGGCCAGGCGCTCGCCACGGTCATAGGCGCTTTGCAGCACCTCGGCCAGCACGGCGGCATCGAGGAAGCCGAGGTTGACGCCCTGCCCGGCCAGCGGGTGGATGGTGTGGGCGGCATCGCCGATCAAGGCCAGGCCCTCGGCGACATAGCGCTTGGCATGGCGCTGGCGCAGCGGCACGCACAGGCGCGGATCGGCTTGCAGTACCGACCCCAGGCGGCCTTCGAAGGCGCGCTCCAGCTCGGCGCAGAACTCGGCGTCCGGCAAGGCCATCAGCCGTTCGGATTGCTCCGGTGTGGTCGACCAGACGATCGAGCACCAGTCCTGCTGGCCGTCGCGCAGCAACGGCAGGAAGGCCAGCGGGCCGTCGTCGGTGAAACGCTGCCAGGCCGTGGCCTGGTGCGGCTTGTCGCACTGCACGCTGGTGACGATGGCGTGGTGCAGGTAATCCCATTCGCGGGTTTCGCAGCCGGTCAGGCGGCGTACCGCCGAGTTGGCACCATCGGCGGCGATCACCAGCGGCGCGCGCAGGTTGCGGCCGTCGGCGAGGGTCAGCAACCATTCGTCACCGGAGCGGCGCATGCGCTCCAGGCGGGCGTTGGGCAGCAGGCCGATTTCGCTGTCGTGCAGGCGCTCCAGCAGGCCGTCCTGGACCACCCGGTTCTCGACGATATGTCCGAGCACCTCGGCATGCACGCTGGCCGCCGAGAAGTGGATCTGCCCGGTGCCGCTGCCGTCCCAGACGTGCATGTCGGAGTACGGGCTCGCACGCCGTTCACTGATGCCCTGCCAGGCGCCGAGACGCTCGAGAATGCGCTGGCTGGCCGCCGACAGCGCGCTGACCCGCGGCTCGAACGGCGCGTCGCCGTCGAAGCGCTGCACCGACAGCGGGCTGCCGTCGATCAGGAGGATTTCCAGGCCGCTGTGCTGCAAGGCCAGGGCCAGGGCGCTGCCGACCATACCGGCACCGACAATCAACAGATCCGCGCGCATGTCCATGCTTCAAGCCTGTTCCACGTAGAAGAAAGAAAGGGTCATGCCTTGCCCTGGAGATCGGGGCGGGTGCCCAGGCCCATGGCCTGGCGGGCGAACCAGCGCTTGGCTGGTGGCAGCAGGTCGAGGCCGAGCAGGCCGAGGTTGCGCCCGGTGGCGACCAGCGGCTGCGCGGTGCCGAACAGCCGGGTGACCTTGTCGGAGAAGCCGACGGTGAGGTCCTGGTCCAGGCGCTGGCGTTCGCGGTAGGCATCGAGGGTGGCGAAGTCGCCCGGGGTGTCCGGGCCGGCGAGCAGGCCGTCGGCCAGCGACTGCACGTCACGCAGCGACAGATTGAAGCCCTGTCCGGCAATCGGGTGCAGGCTGTGGGCGGCGTTGCCGAGCACCACAAGATGCGGCCGTACCTGCTCCTGGGCCTCCACCAGCGACAGCGGATACAGATGCCGTGCGCCGACCTGGCGCAGCGCCCCCAGACGATAGCCGAAGACACCCTGCAGCTCGTTCAGGAAGCTGCGCTCGTCCAGCTCGGCCAGGCGCTTCGCATCCATCCCGGCGCGGGTCCAGACCAGCGCGCAGCGGTTTTCCGGCAGCGGCAGCAGGGCCATCGGGCCGTCGTCGGTGAAACGCTCGAAGGCTTGCCCGCAATGGGCTTCGCCCGGGGTGATATTGGCGATCAGCGCGCTCTGGTGATAAGGGCGCTGATTGACGTGGATACCCAGTTGCTCGCGCAGACCGGAGCGGCCGCCATCGGCCAGCACGGCCAGGTCGCACTCGACCTGGGTTTCATCGTTGAGGGACAGGCGATAACCGTCGCTCAGGGGCTGCATCGCGGTGACTTCCGCCGGGCAGCGCCAGCTCACCACTTCACTGTCCAGACCTTGCCACAGGCACTGGCCGAGCCAGGCGTTTTCCACCACGTAGCCCAGGGCCGGCACGCCTTCTTCCAGGGCATCGAGGCGGGTAGCGCCGAAGCGACCGCGATCGGATACCTGGATCTGCCGGATCGGCTCGGCGCGGCGGCTGATGCTCTGCCACAGGCCCAGGCGTTCGTAGATCTGCCGGGTGCCGAAGGACAGCGCCGAGGAACGCGCGTCGTAGCTGGGCTGGAAACTGTCGCCGGGAGCGAAGGGCTCGATCAGCAGGATCTTCCAGCCTCGGGCGCGAGCACCGGCCTGCAGGGCCAGGGCGAGGCTGGCGCCGACCAGGCCGCCGCCGATGATTGCCAGATTGACCCGGCTCATGCGGCCTGGCTTCTTGCGGCGGCCATCAAGGCTTCGATTTCGCCGACCGTCTTCGGCACGCCGGAGGTGAGGATTTCACAACCTTGCTTGGTGACCACTACGTCATCCTCGATTCGTACACCGATACCGCGCCACTTCTTGGCGACGCTCTGGTTGTCCGCGGCAATGTAGATGCCCGGCTCGACCGTCAGGGCCATGCCCGGTTCGAGCACGCGCCATTGGCCGCCGACCTTGTACTCGCCGACATCATGCACATCCATGCCCAGCCAGTGTCCGGCGCGGTGCATGTAGAAAACCTTGTAGGCCTCGCTTTCGATCAACTGGTCGACCTCGCCCTTGAGCAGGCCGAGCTCCACCAGACCTTCGGTGATCACCCGAACCGTGGCTTCGTGGGCCTGGTTCCAGTGCTTGCCCGGGGCGATCTCGGCGAACGCCGCTTCCTGGGACTTGAGCACCAGTTCGTAGATCGCCTTCTGCTCCGCCGAGAACACGCCGCTGACCGGGAAGGTGCGGGTGATGTCGCTGGCGTAGCAGTCGATCTCGCAACCAGCGTCGATCAGCACCAGGTCGCCGTCCTTCAACGGCGCATCGTTCTCCTGGTAATGGAGGATGCAGCCATTGCGCCCGGCGGCGACGATCGACCCATAGGCCGGCATCTTCGCCCCGCCCTTGCGGAACTCGTAGTCCAGCTCGGCTTCGAGGCTGAACTCGTGCAGGCCGGCGCGGCAGGCTTGCATGGCACGAACGTGGGCCCGCGCGGAAATCGCCGCGGCCTCGCGCATCACCTTCACTTCCGCCGCCGATTTATACAGGCGCATGTCGTGCAGCAGATGATCCAGGGCAACGAATTCGTTCGGCGGCTGCGCGCCCATGCGCGCCTTGGAACGGATCACGTTGATCCACTCCATCAGCCGGCGGTCGAACTCGGCATTGCTGCCCATGGCCGAGTAGACCCGGTCACGACCTTCGATCAGGCCGGGCAGGATGTCGTCGATATCGGTGATGGGGAAGGCATCGTCGGCGCCGAAATCGCGGATCGCGCCGTCCTGGCCGGCGCGCAGGCCGTCCCATTGCTCGCGCTCGGGATTGCGTTCACGGCAGAACAACACGTATTCGCCATGCTCGCGCCCGGGAATCAGGGCGATCACCGCCTCGGGCTCCGGGAATCCGCTGAGATACTGGAAGTCGCTGTCCTGGCGATACAGGTATTCGACGTCGCGGTTGCGGATGGCAACCGCGGCAGCCGGCAGGATGGCGATGCTGTTGGGTTCCATCTGCGCCATCAGCGCCTTGCGGCGCCGGGCGTATTCCGCTTTCGGGATATGGGTGACTGCCACGGGGAACCCCTGTTCGGCCTCAGTGCAAGGAAGGTTTGGCAGCGGCGGCGACCGGCTTGCCCAACTCCGTGTAGAGCAGCAGCGGTGCAACGCGCAGATACTCCATCACTTCCATATAGTCGCTTTCGCCGTCGTCGGACTCTTCCAAAGCGTCCTGGACTTGCGAAATAGCGGTGAGGTCCTGCAGCACTTCCTTGGCTTCGTCGCTCAGGTCCTTGCCGCCGGCATTCAGGCCGAACCCGGCGAGGAAGCCCTGGCACCACTGGCCAAGGGCACCGGCGCGCTCGCTCAGTGGCTGCTCGTCACCGGGCAGGAGGAGGACGATGGTGATGTCTTCGCCGGTCAGTTCGCCCTTGACCATTTCCTGCAGACCGATCAAAGCGTTGCGAACGTTGTCTACCGGTTCGGTTTCCAGCAGGTGGGCGGCATCGGCCAGCCAGCTGTCGGCGTCGAAACCGGCGCCGGCGCAGCTGCGACCCAGCAGCAGGCCATGCAACTCGGCAGGAGAAACAGGGTGGCCATTGCTGTTGAGCAGGGAGGCGAAGGCGGTGTACGGCGATTGGGTATTGGACATGGCAACTAGGCGCCAGACGGCGCAATGACTAGAATGAAGGCCTTGTATCCTAGCATCGGCAGACGCGCCAAGACCATCGGAGCGGGCAATTGCGCCGGTAGTGGAGGCAGGATGACAAGCGGTCAGGGTCGAACGAATCGAGTGGCGAGTCATGCAAGAAAACGAGCTGCAAACGCTGCAAAGCCGCCTCGAACTGCTGATTGAGCGGGTCGAGCAACTAAAACGGCAAAACGCACTCCTATCCGTGCAGGAGAAGTCCTGGCGTGAGGAACGCGCCCACCTCATCGAAAAAAACGAAATCGCGCGACAGAAAGTCGAATCGATGATTTCGCGGCTCAAGGCCCTGGAGCAAGACTCATGAGTTCACCGAACAACGTCACCGTGCAGATCCTCGACAAAGAGTATTCGATCATCTGCCCGCCGGAAGAACGCAGCAATCTGATCAGCGCCGCCCGCTACCTCGACGGCAAGATGCGCGAGATCCGCAGCAGCGGCAAGGTCATCGGCGCCGACCGCATCGCCGTGATGGCCGCCCTGAATATCACCCACGACCTCCTGCACAACCAGGAGCGTCCGGACACCCAGAGCGGCGGTGCCACCCGCGAGCAGGTGCGCGAGCTGCTGGACCGCGTGGACCAGGCCCTGACCGACGACGCTGATACAAAAAGCAACTAAGTTTCTGTATACTCCGCCCCACTCCCTGGAGTGCTTGCCAGTCGGTCATGTCCCTGAGCCGATACGCACAACCACGGGGGTTGCACGTGGGGCCGGTGTGCATGTCCGCTTGACGGAAAGCCTTAACGCCCCCTGCAATCTCCACCTTGAACTTTCGGGTTCAAGGGCTACACCGACAGCGGTTCGTCGGGGAGCCTGTTTCTCATTGTTCGCGCCCTTTTTCCCTTCTGCGCGAACATCCGCGACGTCAGTCCCTGACGCTCGCCCCAAGGGATCGCCCGTGCCATGACCGACACCGCGTCGCTGACCCGCCCCCAACTCCGCCGCCTGCTCCGAGATGCCCGTCGTGCCCTGACCCCGGCCGAGCAACGCCGTGCCGCTCGCGGCCTGTACCGGCAACTGGCGCAGCATCCGCTGTTCCGTCGCGCCCGGCACATCGCCCTGTACCTGCCCAACGACAGCGAGATCGACCCGCGCCTGTTGCTGCGTGAGGCCCAGCGTCGCGGCAAGTTCACCTACCTGCCGGTGCTGCATGCCTGGCCGCGGACCAAGATGGCCTTCCAGCGCTTCGAACATGGGGAAAAGCTGCGTCCCAACCGTTTCCGCATTCCCGAGCCAAAGGTCAGCCTGGCGCGACAACGGCCGGTCTGGGCGCTGGACCTGATCCTGCTGCCACTGGTGGGATTCGATGAACTGGGTGGTCGCCTGGGAATGGGCGGCGGTTTCTACGATCGCAGCCTGGCCTATCAGGGCCGGCGCAAGGCATGGAAGAAGCCCTTGCTGCTGGGACTGGCACACGAATGCCAGAAGGTGGAGCGCTTGGCGCAGGCCAGTTGGGATGTCCCCTTGCAGGGAACGGTATCGGATAAAGGCTGGTATCTGGCGCGCTGAATCAGCGCTGGGTCTGGGCCTGGGCAGGAGCGATCGGCATCTGATACGCCGCATCAGCCTTGCGTTCCCAGAAGCTCTGGGCGTAACCGGTGGTGACCACACCAAGGCCGAAAACGAAAACGAGTACCCAGAACAGATCCGGTTTGCGATTCATCGATTGCCCCCCTCAGGCAAACTCATCACGATGTCCGCAGCGGTTCTTCTTATAGGCCGTGCAGCAGCGTCAAGCTCAAAATTGGCGCATTTTCCGACAACATGCGTCCGCACGCAAACCTTGACGTCAGCCAGTCGTCGGTTTGATGCAACAGGTTGTTTCAGAGCATTGAAGGAGCTGAACCCATGGCCTATTGGCTGATGAAATCCGAACCCGACGAACTCTCCATCGAGGATCTGGCACGCCTCGGCGAAGCGCGCTGGGATGGCGTGCGCAACTACCAGGCGCGCAACTTCATGCGCTCGATGGCGGTGGGCGACCAGTTCTTCTTCTACCACTCCAGCTGCCCCGAACCCGGCATCGCCGGCATCGCCCGGATCAGCGCCGCCGCCTATCCGGACCCGACCGCGCTGGACCCGCAGAGTCATTACCACGATGCCAAGGCCAGCGCCGAGAAGAACCCCTGGAGCGCGGTGGACGTGGCTCACGTGGAGACCTTCCGCAAGGTCCTCGGCCTCGGCTACCTGAAACAGCAGGCCGCCCTCGACGAGCTGCCACTGGTGCAGAAAGGCAGTCGCCTGTCTGTGATGCCGGTCACAGCGGAACAATGGGCGGCAATACTCAATCTCCGCTGAACGGGGTAGGATCGGGGCTCATTTGACGCGAATCAATCCACCAGGGCAGGTGGTACGTCACACTCTGACGCGTAAGTAGCAGGATGCGAAACCATGTCGATGAGCCAACACACACCCAAGATCTTCGCCGGCGCACTGATCGCGCTGCTGCTGGCCGCCGGTGGCCTGGGCTACTGGAAATCCCTGCATGACCGCCTCCCGGAAGGCCTGGCCATGGGCAACGGGCGCCTCGAAGCGACCGAAGTGCAGATCGCCAGCAAGGTCCCCGGACGCCTCGCCGAGGTGTTGGTCAACGAAGGTGACAAAGTCGCCCGCGGCCAGCTCCTCGCCCGCATCGACACCCGCACCCTCGAAGCCCAGCGCAGCCAGGCCGAAGCCGAAGTGCTGCGCGCCCGGGAGAACTTCGCTGCCGCCCAGGCCACCGTGCAGCTGCGCCAGAGCGAGCAGTTGCTGGCCAGCCAGGAACTGAAGCGGATCAAGGAACTGTTCCAGCGCAAATACGCCAGCCAGCAGTTGCTCGACCAGCAGCAGGCGCGCTTCGACACCAGCAATTCGGCAGTGGTCGCCGCCCGTGCACAACTTGCAGCGATCAAGGCGGCGATCGGTGCCGCCGAGGCCCAGGTCGCCCAGTTGACCAGCGAAATCGACGACAGCAGCCTGCGCGCCCCGCTCGACGGGGTGATCCAGCTGCGCCTGGCCGAGCCGGGCGAAGTGCTCGGCGCCGGCGGCCGCGTGCTGTTGCTGATCGACCCCAGCGACCAGTACATGAACCTCTACCTGCCCGCCTCGACGGCCGGTCGCCTGACCGTCGGCGACGAGGCCCGCATCGTCCTTGACGCACTGCCCGAACAGGCCCTGCCGGCGAAGATCGCCTTTGTCGCAGCCAAGGCGCAGTTCACCCCGAAACAGGTGGAAACCCGCGACGAGCGGCAGAAGCTAGTGTTCCGGGTCAAGTTGCGCCTGACCGCCCCCGACGCCGTGCCCCAGGCCAAACCCGGCATGCCCGGCGCCGGCTACGTGCGCGGCGCCCCCGTGGACTGGCCGGCCAACCTGCAATGAGCGCGCTGGCGCTGCGGGCGAGCGGAATCAATCACCGCTACGGCGCGCTGCAAGCCCTGCACGATATCGCCTTCGACCTGCCCGCCGGCACCCGCTGCGGCCTGATCGGCCCGGACGGCGCCGGCAAGTCGACCCTGCTCGGGCTGATCGCCGGGGTCAAACGCCTGCAACAGGGCGAACTGGAAGTGCTCGGCGGACCGATCCGCAAGCGCTCGCACCGCGCCAGTCTCTACCCGCGCATCGCCTTCATGCCCCAGGGCCTGGGCGGCAACCTGTACCCGGACCTGTCGATCAGCGAGAACATCCGCTTCTTCGCCACCCTGTTCGGCCTGTCCCGCAGCGAGTGCGACGCGCGCATGCACACCCTGCTGGAGGCCACCGACCTCGCCCGCTTCGCCGAGCGCCCGGCGGGCAAGCTGTCCGGCGGCATGAAGCAGAAGCTCGGGCTGTGCTGTGCGCTGATCCACGAGCCGGACCTGCTGATCCTCGACGAGCCCACCACCGGCGTCGATCCGCTGTCGCGGCGGCGCTTCTGGGAGCTGGTGGAGCACGTACGCCAGCAGCGCCCGCAACTGACCCTGCTGGTGGCCACCGCCTACATGGAGGAGGCCGAGCAGTTCGAGCATTGCCTGATGCTCGATCGCGGCAAGCTGATCGCGGCGGGCCTGAGCAGCGAGCTGGCCCGCGCCACCCCCAGCGGCAAGCTGGACGAAGCCTTCACCCACTACCAGGGCGATAGCCGGCATGACAGCCAGCCGCTGCAGATCCCGCCCCGCGATGCCAGCGACGGCAGCATCGCCATCGAAGCCCATGACCTGACCCTGCGCTTCGGCGACTTCACTGCGGTGAACAAGGTCAGCTTCGCCATCGGTCGCGGCGAGATCTTCGGCTTCCTCGGTTCCAACGGCTGCGGCAAGACCACCACGATGAAGGTCCTCACTGGGCTGATGCCGGCCAGCGAGGGCAGCGCCACCCTGCTCGGCCGCCCGGTGGACGCCAAGGACCTGGCCACGCGCAAGCGGGTCGGTTTCATGTCGCAGAGTTTCTCGCTGTATGGCGAGCTCAGCGTGCGCCAGAACCTTGAGCTGCACGCCCGCCTGTTCGACCTGAGCAAGGCCGACAGCACCCCGCGGATCGCCGAGCTGATCGAGCGTTTCGACCTGGGCGAGGTCGCCGACCAGCAGTCCGGCGCCCTGCCCCTGGGCCTGCGCCAGCGCCTGTCGCTGGCCGTGGCGGTACTGCATCGTCCGGAGGTGCTGATCCTCGACGAGCCGACCTCGGGCGTCGACCCCGCCGCCCGCGACGATTTCTGGCGCCTGCTGATCGAGCTGTCGCGCGAGCAAGGCGTGACCATCTTCCTCTCCACCCATTTCATGAACGAAGCCCTGCGCTGCGACCGCATCTCGCTGATGCACGCCGGCCGGGTGCTGGCCTGCGACACCCCGGCGGCGCTGCAGGTGCAGTACGGTGGGGACACCCTGGAAGACGCCTTCGTGACCTGCCTGGAACAGGCCCAGGGCAGCGCTCCGGAAACACCCGAGGCCAGCCTCGACAGCCCTGTCGCACCCGCCAGCCCGCCACCGCGCCGGGGCTTCAGCCTGATCCGCCTGCTCGCCGTCGCCAGCCGCGAAGGCAAGGAACTGCTGCGCGACAAGGTGCGCCTGGCCTTCGCCCTGGCCGGGGCGCTGTTCATGATGGTGATCTTCGGCTTCGGCATTTCCCTGGATGTGGAAAACCTGGCCTTCGCCGTCTACGACCAGGACCAGAGCCCGCAAAGCCGCGCCTATCTCGAAGCGTTCCGCGGTTCGCGCTATTTCGCCGAGCAGCCGCCGATCCGCGATCCACGCCAGTTGCACCAGCGCCTGCAACGCTCGGAGATCAAGCTGGCCCTGGAGATCCCGCCGGGCTTCGGCCGCGACCTGATGGCCGGCCGACAACCGGTGGTGGCCGCCTGGCTCGACGGCGGCATGCCGTTCCGCGCCGAGACCAGCCGCAACTACGTCGAGGCGGTGCACCAGGCCAACCTCGAACAGCTGGCAGCCCTGAGCAGCCCGGCGCAGCCACGGCAGGCGGCGGTCAAGCTGGAAACGCGCTTTCGCTACAACCAGGACGTGATCAGCGTGAACGCCATCGGGCCCGGGGTGATGGCGCTGATCCTGGCCTTTATCCCGGCGATGCTCACCGCCCTCGGTATCGTTCGTGAGAAGGAACTGGGCTCGATCACCAACTTCTACGCCACGCCGCTGACCCGCCTGGAGTTCCTGCTCGGCAAGCAGATGCCCTATCTCGCCGTGAGTCTGGTCAACCTGGCGCTGCTGGTGGCGATGAACCGCTGGCTGTTCGGCGTGCCGTTCAAGGGCAGCGCCCTGGCCCTGGCCTGCGGCGGGGTGCTGTACCTGCTGGCGACCACCAGCCTCGGCCTGCTGATTTCCGCCTTCACCCGCACCCAGATCGCCGCGATCCTCGGCACCATGATCCTCACCAGCCTGCCGACCATCCAGTTCTCCGGGCTGATCGTGCCGCGCTCGTCCCTCGACGGCTCGGCGGCGCTGATGGGCCAGCTGTTCCCGGCGGGTTACTTCCTCGATATCGCCGTCGGCACCTTCACCAAGGCCCTCGACCTGCGCGAGCTGTGGCCGCAGTGCCTGGTGCTGCTGGGCTTCTTCGCCGCCTTCACCGGGTTGAGCCTGGTGATGCTGAAGAAACAGGAGGCCTGATGCAGCGTCTTGCCCATATCCTGCGCCTCGGCCTGAAGGAACTGACCAGCCTGCGCCATGACAGCGTCTTGCTGCTGTTCCTGCTCTACGCCTTCAGCGTGGCCATCTACATGCCGGCAGCGGGCTCGGTGATCGGCGTGCACAACGCCAGCGTGGCGGTGGTCGACGAGGATCACAGCCAGATTTCCCGCAAGCTCGCCGAGGCCCTGCAACCGCCGGAGTTCCAGGCCGCCGTGCCGCTGGCCTACGACCAGATGGACCGCAGCCTGGACAGCGGCCTGTTCACCTTCGTCATCAATATCCCGGTGAATTTCCACAGCGACCTGCTGGCCGGGCGCTCGCCGGAGGTCCAGATCAACGTCGATGCCACGGCAATGAGCCAGGCGTTCATGGGCGCGGGGTATATCGGGCGGATCTTCGAGCGCGAGCTGCTCGACTACGCCAATGCCGCCAACCGCACGCCGGTCCGGCTGGAACCCCGCGCGCTGTTCAACCCCAACCTGGAAGGCGGCTGGTTCCTGGCGGTGATCCAGATCGTCAACAACATCACCATCCTCGCCATTATCCTCACCGGCACCGCCCTGTTGCGCGAACGTGAGCACGGCACCCTCGACCATCTGCTGGTGCTGCCGCTGACGGCGCTGGAAATCATGCTGGCAAAGATCGCCAGCAACGCCCTGGTGGTGGTGCTGTGCACCTGGGTGTCGCTGGAAGTGATCGTGAAGTGGGCACTGGGTGTGCCGCTGGCGGGGTCGCTGGGGCTGTTTCTCGGGGTGACGGCGCTGTACCTGTTTGCCAGCACCGCGCTGGGAATCTTCCTCGCCACCCTGGCGCGCTCGACGCCGCAGTTCGGCCTGCTGGCGATCCCGGTGATCATCCCGATGCTGTTGCTCTCGGGCGGCAGCACGCCGCTGGACAGCATGCCGCAATGGTTGCAGTGGGTGATGCAGCTGTCGCCATCGACCCACTTCGTCAGCCTCGGCGCCGCGATTCTGTTCCGCGACGCCGGGGTAAGCGTGGTGTGGCCGGACCTGCTGGCCCTGGCGGCGATCGGCCTGGCGTTCTTCGCGATCGCCCTGGCGCGTTTTCGCCGCAGCCTGGCCTCGTGATTACTGGACGATCAGGTTGTTGAACAGCAGGTCTTCGACGACCGGACGGCCTTCTTCGTTCTCCAGCACCTGCTGGACCTGCTTGAGGGCTTCCTGACGCAGCTTTTCCTTGGCCTCGACGTTGCTCATGGCGTCCAGGGTCTGCTGGGTGAACAGCGCCACCAGCTGGTTGCGGATCAGCGGCTCGTGGTGCTTGACCGCTGCGGCGTCGGCATCGCCTTCGACCTTCAGCGCCACATCGGCCTTGTACACCCGCAGGCGCGGGCTGCCATCAAGGGCGTAGTTGCCAACGAAGGGCGGGGTCAGGCTGATGTAGGACACCTTGGGTGCCGCCGCTTCCTTCTCTTCTTCGGCCATTGCCGCCGCTGGCAACATCAGCGCCAGTACCACCAGGATCCACGCTTTCACGAATTCGCTCCTCGAAACAATTGGTCGCCAGCATACCCAGCGCGCCTTGCAAACCCAAGCCCGGACTCGCTTATGCCGGCCTATTCAGGCCAGGCCATGCTCGTTGACCCGGCACTTCGCACACCTACACTTATCGGCCACCACTCGCAAAGGAATAGCCTAGATGAAAGCCGTGTTGTGCAAAGCCCATGGTCCGGCCCGCGACCTGGTGCTGGAAGACGTCGCCAGCCCGACGCCGAAGAAGAACGAAATCCTCCTGGACGTGCATGCGGCCAGCGTCAACTTCCCGGACACCCTGATCATCGAGGGCAAGTACCAGTTCCAGCCGCCGCTGCCGTTTTCCCCGGGTGGCGAGGCGGCCGGCGTGGTCAGCGTGGCCGGCGAAAGCGCCGGAGCCTTCAAGGCCGGCGACCGGGTCATGGCCCTGACCGGCTGGGGCAGCTTCGCCGAGCAGGTGGCGGTGCCGGCCTATAACGTGATGCCGATTCCCGAGGGCATGGACTTCGTCACCGCCTCGGCCTTCGGCATGACCTACGGCACCTCGATGCATGCCCTGCGCCAGCGCGGCCAGTTGCAGCCGGGCGAAACCCTGCTGGTCTTGGGTGCCTCGGGTGGCGTCGGCCTGGCGGCGGTGGAAATCGGCAAGGCCATGGGCGCCCGGGTGATCGCCGCAGCCAGCAGCGCCGAGAAGCTGGAAACGGCCAAGGCAGCGGGAGCGGATGAGCTGATCGACTACAGCCAGGCCAGCCTGAAAGACGAAATCAAGCGCCTGACCGGCGGCAAGGGCGTGGACGTGATCTATGACCCAGTGGGCGGCGACCTGTTCGACCAGGCCGTGCGCGGGCTGGCCTGGAACGGGCGCTTGCTGGTGGTGGGCTTTGCCAGCGGGCGGATCCCGGAGCTGCCGGTGAACCTGGTGCTGCTCAAGGGCGGCGCGGTGCTCGGGGTGTTCTGGGGTTCGTTCGCCCAGCGCCAGCCGGCGGACAATGCCGAGAACTTCCGGCAGCTGTTTGCCTGGTATGCCGAGGGGAAATTGAAGCCGCTGGTGTCGAAGACCTATCCGTTGGCGGAGGCGGGAGAGGCCATCGGGCAACTGGCCAACCGTAAGGCTTTGGGCAAGTTGGTAGTCAAGGTCAGGTAAGACTTGAGGGCCTCATCGCTGGCAACGCCAGCTCCCACAGGGTCAGCGGTGCACGCGATCACTGTGGGAGCCGGCATTGCCGGCGATAGGGCCCTCGACAGCAACATCAATTTTCTTGCTGCGAATGACAGCGCCGATACCGCGCCTCCAGATTGCGATCCGGCATCGCATGGCTGCGCAGCGCTTGCAGGGTCTGCTCCACATATTCCCGGGTGGTGCCATAGCGCCCTTTGGCGCTGGCCAGGATATGGCTCAGCAAGCTATCCGGCAGATTCCCCGCATAGCAAGGCAAGTGACGCTCCAGCACAAAGCCCAGGGCCTGCACCTTGCTGCCATCCTCAAGGCGGCAACTCAGCCAGTGCGGGCGGTAGGCCGGGTACGGCATCTCCCTCTGCCACAAGGCCAGCAACGAATCCTGAAGCTTTTCTTCCGGCAGTCGGTAGGCGAAACCGCTGCACGAGCCACCGCGGTCCAGCCCGAACACCAGCCCCGGACATTCCGGCGTGCCGCGATGCTCATGGGACCAGAGGTACAAGCCACGGTGATAACCATGCACACGACCACGGCGGCGTTCAGTCGACTGGCACTCCGGCCGCCAGATCAGCGAACCGTAGGCGAACAGCCAGACCGGCCCGCCCTGGTGCAGGGCCATGGTTTTATCGACCGATTCAAGAAGTTGTTCCCGAGACAATTGCTGTCCGAAATCCAGCACCGGGGGATAAGCCTGGGGGAAAGGTGCAGGTTCAAGTACCGACATAGCCGCCGCCAAAGATCCTCGTGAAATACCGAAGTACCTCACTATAAAGCCAACACTCTCGTTGAACACTTACCGTACGGCAGATAGCGGTGCGTTAACAAGCCCCGTTGCGCTCAAAGCCCGTGAATCCGGGCATTTCGGAATATTCGACTGTACTTTTGCAAGTGTAGCGATACTTTTTCGCGGCGCTCGCAACAATTAAAGGAAGGCGGCGCTTATAAGCTTTACTTGCACGCTTGGTTATTTAAACGAGGCGCGTCATTGCAACGCGCCTTATTACCGAAGTTACCTGCGTGGGGCATAAGCGAATACATCGGCACGCATCTGGTGCGCATCCATACCGGCTTCGACCAATGCATCGAGGGTGGCATAGACCATGTTCGGCGAGCCGCTGGCGTAGACGTGGACCGGCGACAAATCGTCGATATCCTCGCAGACCGCCTCGTGCAACAGGCCGCAGCGCCCGGCCCAGCCGCATTGGTCGCTGACCACCTGATGCAGGAACAGGTTCGGCAGCTGCTCCCACTGCGCCCATTCTTCGAGCACGTAGAAATCTTCCGGCCGCCGCACGCCCCAGTACAGGTGCACCGGATGGGCGAAGCCACGCACCCGGCAGTGCTCGATCAGGCTATGCATCTGCGCCATGCCGGTGCCTGCAGCAATCAGCACCAGCGGGCCGTCGGGCAGCTCGGCCAGGTGGGTATCGCCGAAGGGCATTTCGATGCGCGCCATGCCGTTGCGCTGCAACTGGGCGATCAGGTCCACGGCGCTTTTCTCGCGAGCCAGTACATGCAGCTCAAGGTCGCGACCACGGTGAGGTGCCGAGGCCAGGGAAAATGCAGCCTTGTCGCCGCCCTCGCGTTCGATCATCAGGTATTGCCCGGCGTGGTAACGCGGCGCCTTGCCGGCCGGCGCACGCAGGCGCACGCGCCAGACATCGCCGCCCACCGGACTGCACTCGCTCACCTGGCAGGCCAACTTGCGCACCGGCAACTCGCCCAGGGCGAGCACACCGTCCCAGAGCAGGACGCAGTCCTCCAGCGGCTCGGCGATGCAGGTGAACAGCTCACCGTGATCGCGCACTTCGCCGTTCTGGCGCACGCTGCCTTCGACCAGCAACGCGGCGCAGACATGGCAGTTGCCGTTGCGGCAGCTCTGCGGGCAGTCGTAACCCAGGCGCTGCGCCGCTTCCAGAATCCTCTCGCCGGGGTTGAGGGTCATCACGGCCCCGGACGGCTGCAAGGTTACCTGCATCAATCTATTCCCAACTGGTTCCACAGCTCATCGATCCGCTTGGTCACGGCTTCGTCCTTGACGATGACCCGGCCCCACTCGCGGGTGGTCTCGCCCGGCCACTTGTTGGTGGCGTCCAGGCCCATCTTCGAGCCGAGGCCGGAGACCGGCGAGGCGAAGTCCAGGTAGTCGATCGGCGTGTTGTCGATCAGCACCGTGTCGCGCTTGGGGTCCATGCGCGTGGTGATGGCCCAGATCACGTCGTTCCAGTCCCGCGCGTTGACATCGTCGTCGGTGACGATAACGAACTTGGTGTACATGAACTGTCGCAGGAACGACCAGACACCGAGCATTACGCGCTTGGCGTGGCCCGGGTACTGCTTCTTCATGGTCACCACCGCCATGCGGTAGGAGCAGCCTTCCGGCGGCAGATAGAAGTCGGTGATCTCGGGGAACTGCTTCTGCAGGATCGGCACGAACACTTCGTTCAGCGCCACGCCGAGGATCGCCGGTTCATCCGGCGGCCGGCCAGTGTAGGTGCTGTGGTAGATCGGTTTGGTGCGGTGGGTGATGCGCTCGATGGTGAACACCGGGAAGCTGTCGACTTCGTTGTAGTAGCCGGTGTGGTCGCCATAGGGGCCTTCCGGTGCGGTTTCGCCCGGATGGATCACGCCTTCGAGGATGATTTCCGCAGTGGCCGGGACCTGCAGGTCGCTACCACGGCATTTCACCAGCTCGGTACGGTTGCCCCGCAGCAGGCCGGCGAAGGCGTATTCGGAAAGGGTGTCCGGGACCGGAGTGACCGCGCCGAGGATGGTCGCCGGGTCGGCGCCCAGGGCCACGGCCACCGGGAACGGCTTGCCGGGGTTCTTTTCGCACCACTCACGGTAGTCGAGGGCGCCGCCGCGATGGCTCAGCCAGCGCATGATCACCTTGTTGCGGCCGATCACCTGCTGGCGGTAGATGCCGAGGTTCTGCCGCTCCTTGTTCGGACCGCGGGTGACGGTCAGGCCCCAGGTGATCAGCGGCGCCACATCGCCCGGCCAGCAATGCTGGATCGGCAACATGCCGAGGTCGACGTCGTCGCCTTCGATGACCACTTCATGGCACGGCGCGTCCTTGACCACCTTCGGCGCCATGGACACGACCTTCTTGAAGATCGGCAGCTTGGACCAGGCGTCCTTGAGGCCTTTCGGCGGCTCCGGCTCCTTGAGGAAGGCCAGCAGCTTGCCGATCTCGCGCAACTCGTCGGTGGACTCGGCGCCCATGCCCATGGCCACCCGCTCCGGGGTGCCGAACAGGTTGCCGAGCACGGGAATGTCATAACCGGTGGGACGCTCGAACAACAGTGCCGGCCCCTTGGCCCGCAGTGTGCGGTCGCAGACTTCAGTCATTTCCAGGACCGGCGAAATGGGGACCTGGATGCGCTTGAGTTCGGAGCGCTGTTCCAGGCCACGGATAAAGTCGCGCAAATCGCGATACTGCATGCAGAAGCCTCGTGTTGGCCGTATCGGTCGGGGTTGGCAGTGTAGCGCCGAACCGGGCGAGTCAGAATAGTCTGAAAGACAGATAGCAAAAAGCCGGGTTTCCCCGGCTCTTGCGTGTGGCGAGTGCTTACTTGCGCTTCATCGACAGGAAGAACTCGTCGTTGGTCTTGGTCTGCTTGAGCTTGTCGACCAGGAACTCGATGGCGGCGATCTCGTCCATCGGGTGCAGCAGCTTGCGCAGGATCCACATGCGCTGCAGCTCGTCGTCGGCGGTCAGCAGCTCTTCGCGACGGGTACCCGAACGGTTGATGTTGATGGCCGGGAATACGCGCTTCTCGGCGATGCGACGGTCCAGGGGCAGTTCCATGTTGCCGGTACCCTTGAACTCTTCGTAGATCACTTCGTCCATCTTCGAGCCGGTTTCGACCAGCGCGGTGGCGATGATGGTCAGCGAACCGCCTTCCTCGATGTTACGCGCGGCACCGAAGAAACGCTTCGGCTTCTCCAGGGCATGGGCGTCGACACCACCGGTCAGGACCTTGCCGGAGCTCGGGATCACGGTGTTGTAGGCGCGAGCCAGACGGGTGATGGAGTCGAGCAGGATGACCACGTCCTTCTTGTGCTCGACCAGGCGCTTGGCCTTCTCGATGACCATCTCGGCCACTTGCACGTGACGGGTTGGCGGCTCGTCGAAGGTGGACGCGACCACTTCGCCGCGCACGGTGCGCTGCATCTCGGTCACTTCTTCCGGGCGCTCGTCGATCAGCAGGACGATCAGGTGGCACTCGGGGTTGTTGCGGGTGATGTTCGCCGCGATGTTCTGCAGCATGATGGTCTTGCCCGCTTTCGGCGGGGCGACGATCAGACCGCGCTGGCCCTTGCCGATCGGAGCGCACAGGTCGATCACACGACCGGTGAGGTCTTCGGTGGAGCCGTTGCCGGCTTCCATCTTCAGGCGCACATTCGGGAACAGCGGCGTCAGGTTTTCGAACAGGATCTTGTTCTTCGCGTTTTCCGGACGGTCGAAGTTGATGGTGTCGACCTTCAGCAGTGCGAAGTAACGCTCGCCCTCTTTCGGCGGCCGGATCTTGCCGACGATGGTGTCGCCGGTGCGCAGGTTGAAACGACGGATCTGGCTTGGCGAGACGTAGATGTCGTCAGGGCCGGCCAGGTAGGAAGAGTCCGCCGAACGCAGGAAGCCGAAACCGTCCTGGAGAATCTCCAGCACGCCGTCACCGGAGATTTCCTCGCCGCTTTTCGCGTGCTTCTTCAGCAGGGAGAAAATCACATCCTGCTTGCGCGAACGGGCCATATTTTCTATGCCCATCTGTTCGGCCATTTCGAGCAGATCGGTAATCGGCTTTTGCTTGAGTTCAGTCAGGTTCATAAGGGGAATGGAGTAATCATGTAAGAAGGGAGAGATTAAGCATCTGGCTTAATGAAGCCGCGCCGCGGGAGGCGAATGATCGCGTACTGAATTCGAATTGGAATGCGGCGACGGGCGTGCAGGGGGCACTGGAGAATCAGTGCGAGGCCGAATGTAACACCTGCTTTTTCTGGCGTCTAGTCACCAGAAAGAGAAAAGCCCCGACAAATGCGGGGCTTTTTCGACACTCAGAGATTGGCGTCGAGGAAGGCTGCCAACTGGGACTTCGACAGCGCACCGACCTTGGTCGCTGCAACCTGGCCGTCCTTGAACAGCATCAGGGTCGGGATACCACGGACACCGTTCTTGACCGGGGTTTCCTGGTTTTCGTCGATGTTCAGCTTGGCGATGGTCAGCTTGCCTGCATATTCCTCAGCGATGTCGTCCAGTACCGGAGCGATCATTTTGCAAGGACCGCACCATTCAGCCCAGTAGTCCAACAGTACAGGGCCTTCGGCCTTCAATACGTCAGCCTCGAAAGAGGCGTCGGTGACGTGTTTGATCAGATCGCTCATGGAAATCTCCAAGTTCGTAAGCAAAAAAACGTCGCTCATCATAGCGGTCCCGCCTGCCAACAGGAAGCTGCAACCGATTGAGTGTATCTATGATAGATGATGAATTTGCGAATCGACTGTCACACAAAAGACACATTTCCTACGCGAAACTGCGCCATATCAAGCCCTGGCTTGTCGCGCGTTGGCGTAAGCCGACTATCGTGGCACGATTGCCAGGTTAACGACCGAGAAGCCATTACCATGCCCCACTCCCCTGCCAAGAACCTTTCCCTGATCGCTGCCATCGACCTCGGCTCCAACAGTTTCCACATGGTTGTCGCCAAGGCCCATCACAGCGAAATCCGCATCCTCGAGCGAAACGGCGAAAAGGTCCAACTGGCGGCGGGCATCAATGAAGAACGGCAGCTCAGCGAAGAGTCCATGCAGCGCGGCCTCGATTGCCTGAAGCGCTTTTCCCAGCTGATCAACGGCATGCCGCCAGGCGCGGTGCGCATCGTTGGCACCAACGCCCTGCGTGAAGCGCGCAACCGCGGCGAATTCATCCGCCGGGCCGAAGAGATCCTCGGCCACCCGGTGGAAGTGATTTCCGGTCGCGAAGAGGCCCGCCTCATTTACCTGGGCGTTTCCCATACCCTCGCCGACACCCCGGGCAAGCGCCTGGTGGCGGATATCGGCGGCGGCAGTACCGAATTCATCATCGGCCAGCGCTTCGAACCGCTGCTGCGCGAAAGCCTGCAGATGGGCTGCGTCAGCTTCACCCAGCGTTATTTCCGCGACGGCAAGATCACCCCGGCGCGCTACGCCCAGGCCTACACCGCCGCGCGCCTGGAACTGATGAGCATCGAAGGCGCCCTCCACCGCCTGGGCTGGGATGAAGCCATCGGCTCGTCCGGCACCATTCGCGCCATCGGCTCGGCAATCAAGGCCGGCGGCATGGGCAGCGGCGAAGTCAACGCCGAGGGCCTGGCGTGGCTCAAGCGCAAGCTGTTCAAGCTGGGCGAGACCGACAAGATCGACTTCGACGGGGTCAAGCCCGATCGCCGGGCGATCTTCCCGGCCGGCCTGGCGATCCTCGAAGCCATCTTCGACGCCCTTGAACTGCAACGCATGGACCATTGCGACGGTGCCCTGCGCGAAGGCGTGCTGTTCGACCTGCTCGGCCGCCATCACCACGAAGATGTACGCGAGCGCACCCTGACCTCGCTGATGGAGCGCTACCACGTCGACCAGGGCCAGGCCGCCCGGGTCGAGCGCAAGGCCTTGCACGCCTTCGACCAGGTGGCCAAGGCATGGGATCTGGAAGACGGGATCTGGCGCGAACTGCTGGGCTGGGCGGCCAAGGTGCATGAAGTGGGCCTGGACATCGCCCACTATCACTACCACAAGCACGGCGCCTACCTGATCGAGCACTCCGACCTGGCCGGCTTCTCCCGCGAAGACCAGCAGATGCTGGCCCTGCTGGTGCGCGGCCACCGGCGCAACATTCCCAAGGACAAGTTCGCCGAATTCGGCGACGAAGGCGTCAAGCTGATCCGCCTGTGCGTGCTGCTGCGCTTCGCCATCCTGTTCCACCACATCCGCGGGAACCAGCAGATGCCGAAAGTGGAACTCCACGCCAGCGGCGACAGCCTGGCCGTAGCCTTCCCGGACGGCTGGCTGGAAGAGAACCAACTGACCCGGGCCGACTTCGAGCAGGAAGCCGAGTGGTTGACCCGGGTCGGCTTTATCCTCAGCGTACGCTGAGGACCGGGTTGCTCAGGCGCTCCAGCAGGGTCGCCTGGGCACTGCGCGGGTTCTGATTGCCGGTCGGCGAGCTGCGCACGTAGCGGCCGTCCGGTTGCAGGATCCACGCGTGGGTATTGTCGGTCAGGTACCCTTCCAGCTCCTTCTTCACCCGCAGCAGCAATTTCTTGCCTTCCACCGGGAAGCAGGTCTCGACGCGCTTGTCGAGGTTGCGCTCCATCCAGTCCGCACTGGACAGGAAGATCTGCTCTTCACCGCCATTGAGGAAGTAGAACACCCGGGTGTGCTCCAGGAAGCGGCCGATGATCGAGCGCACCTGGATGTTGTGCGACACGCCAGGGATGCCCGGACGCAGGCAGCACATGCCGCGCACCACCAGATCGATGCGCACGCCGGACTGGCTGGCCTTGTACAGCGCGCGGATGATCTTCGGATCGGTCAGCGAGTTGAACTTGGCAATGATGTGCGCCGGTTTGCCGTCGAGGGCGAACTGGGTTTCCCGGGCGATCATGTCGAGCATGCCTTTCTTCAGGGTGAAAGGCGCGTGCAGCAGCTTCTTCATGCGCAGGGTCTTGCCCATGCCGATCAGCTGGCTGAACAGCTTGCCGACGTCCTCGCACAGGGCGTCGTCGGAGGTCAGCAGGCTGTAGTCGGTGTACAGGCGAGCGTTGCCGGCGTGGTAGTTGCCGGTACCCAGGTGTGCGTAGCGGACGATCTCGCCGGCTTCGCGACGCAGGATCAGCATCATCTTGGCGTGGGTCTTGAAACCGACCACACCGTAGATCACCACCGCACCAGCGGCTTGCAGACGGCTGGCCATCTGCAGGTTGGACTCTTCGTCGAAGCGCGCCCGCAGCTCGATGACCGCGGTGACTTCCTTGCCGTTACGCGCGGCGTCCACCAGCGCATCGACGATTTCCGAGTTGGCACCACTGCGGTACAGGGTCTGGCGCACGGCCAGGACATGCGGGTCCTTGGCGGCCTGGCGCAGCATGTCCACCACCGGGGTGAAGGACTCGAACGGGTGCATCAGCAGGATGTCCTGCTTGCCCACCACGCTGAAAATATTCTCGCTGTTCTGCAACAGCTTGGGGATCGCCGGGGTGAACGGGGTGTATTGCAGTTCCGGGTGGCTATCCAGACCGGTAATGCTGAACAGTCGGGTCAGGTTGACCGGACCATTGACCTGGTAAAGCTCGCTCTCGCTCAGGCTGAACTGCTTGAGCAGGTAATCGGACAGGTGTTTCGGGCAGGTATCGGCGACTTCCAGGCGCACCGCGTCACCGTAGCGACGGGAGAACAGCTCGCCGCGCAGGGCGCGGGCCAGGTCTTCGACGTCTTCGGAGTCCAGCGCCAGGTCGGCGTTACGGGTCAGGCGGAACTGATAGCAGCCCTTGACCTTCATGCCTTGGAACAGGTCGTCGGCGTGCGCGTGGATCATCGACGAGAGGAATACATAGTTGTCGCCAGGTCCACCGACGTCCTCCGGCACGCGGATGATCCGTGGCAACAGGCGTGGCGCCGGGATGATCGCCAGACCGGAATCGCGACCGAAGGCATCGACGCCTTCCAGCTCGACGATGAAGTTCAGGCTCTTGTTCACCAGCAACGGGAACGGGTGGGTCGGGTCGAGGCCGATCGGGGTGATGATCGGCGCGATCTCGTCGCGGAAGAAGCGACGTACCCAGGTCTTCAGCTTGGCAGTCCAATGGCGGCGGCGGATGAAGCGGATCTGGTGCTTTTCCAGCTCCGGCAGCAGCACGTCGTTGAGGATCGCGTACTGGCGCTGCACTTCGCTGTGCACCAGGTCGCTGATGCGCGCCAGCGCCTGGTGCGGCTGCAGGCCGTCGGCGCCGGCCTGCTCACGGGCGAAGGTGATCTGCTTCTTCAGGCCCGCAACACGAATCTCGAAGAACTCGTCCAGGTTGCTGGAGAAGATCAGCAGAAACTTCAGCCGCTCCAGCAAGGGGTAGGACTCATCCAGCGCCTGTTCCAGCACGCGGATGTTGAACTGCAGCTGCGACAGCTCGCGATGGATATAAAGGCTGCTGTCGTCCAGGCCCGGTACCACCAACGCCGGCGCCGGGGCGACGGCCGGTGCTTCGGTGGCCACCACCGGAACCGCAGCGGGCTCCGCCGGGGTTTCCAGCATCGGCTCGGGAACGGCCACCTCGTCCTTCACTTCCTTGACTTCCTTAACCGCAGCTTCGATCAGTGCTTCGTTATTCATCTTGCGTTCCTGAAGGGCGTTACTGCCCTCTCATCAATTGTGCGGCACGTACGGCGAAGTACGTGAGAATGCCGTCGGCGCCCGCGCGCTTGAACGCCGTGAGCGATTCGAGAATGACGCCCTCGGAAAGCCAGCCGTTCTGGATCGCCGCCATGTGCATCGCGTATTCGCCGCTGACCTGGTAAACGAAGGTCGGTACCTTGAACTCGTCCTTGACCCGCTGAAGGATATCCAGATACGGCATGCCTGGTTTGACCATGACCATATCGGCGCCTTCGGAGAGGTCGGCCGCCACTTCGTGCAGCGCCTCGTTGGTATTGGCCGGATCCATCTGGTACGAAGCCTTGTTGGCCTTGCCCAGATTGAGTGCCGAACCGACCGCATCGCGGAACGGACCATAATAGGCGCTGGCGTACTTGGCCGAGTAGGCCATGATGCGGACATTCACATGGCCGGCCAGTTCCAGGGCCTCGCGAATCGCCTGGATGCGACCGTCCATCATGTCCGATGGCGCAACCACCTGGGCGCCGGCGTCGGCATGGGACAGCGCCTGGCGGACCAGCGCATCGACGGTGATGTCGTTCTGGACGTAGCCCTCTTCATCGAGGATGCCGTCCTGGCCATGGGTGGTGAACGGGTCGAGGGCGACGTCGGTGATCACTCCCAGTTCCGGGAAGCGGGCACGCAGGGCGCGGGTGGCGCGCTGGGCGATGCCCTCGGGGTTCCAGGCTTCGGCACCGTCGAGGGACTTCTTCTCGGCCGGGGTCACCGGGAACAGGGCCAGGGCCGGAATGCCCAGTTCGACCCACTGCGCTGCCGCTTCCAGCAGCAGATCGATGCTCAGGCGCTCGACGCCCGGCATGGACGCGACTTCCTCGCGACGGTTTTCACCATCGAGGACAAAGACCGGCAGGATCAGGTCGTCGACCGTCAGAACATTCTCACGAACCAGGCGACGGGAAAAATCGTCGCGACGGTTGCGACGCAGGCGGGTAGCGGGGAACAGGCGATTGGCAGGGGTAAAGCTCACGGCAGACTCCTGAGCCCGCGCGGACAGGCGGGCGCGACAGTTATAAGCGGCCATTATGACGCTTGTGTGACAGGCGGGGATAACCCTGCGACCTACAGACGCAGGCATTGTCCCCTGTAGGAATTGTTCACGTCGAGACACATTTGGACACTTTCCCCGAAGCCCCTGACGGAGTAGGCTGCGCGTTCATTTCGCCAGCATCCAGAAAATGCTCCAACAATTCCTGCAAGATTTTGGCTACTTTGCCCTTTTTCTAGGTACGTTCTTTGAAGGCGAGACCATCCTGGTGCTTGCCGGATTCCTGGCGTTCCGCGGCTACATGGATATCAACCTGGTGGTGCTGGTGGCCTTCTTCGGCAGCTACGCCGGCGACCAGCTCTGGTACTTCATGGGGCGGCGCCATGGGCGCAAGCTGCTGGCGCGCAAACCGCGCTGGCAGATGATGGGCGACCGCGCGCTGGAGCATATTCGCCGCCATCCGGACATCTGGGTCCTGAGCTTCCGCTTCGTCTACGGCCTGCGCACGGTGATGCCGGTGGCCATCGGCCTGTCCGGCTATCCACCGCGCCGCTACCTGCTGCTCAACGGCATCGGCGCGGCGATCTGGGCCCTGGCCCTCGGCGCTGCCGCCTATCACTTCGGCGCCATTCTCGAAGGCCTGCTGGGCAACGTGAAAAAGTACGAGCTATGGGTGCTCGGCGGTCTGCTGGTGCTCGGTGGCTGCCTGTGGCTGCGCCGACGCTTCAAGGCCGCGCGCATCGCCAGGCAGGAAGCGGCTCACGGCCAGGCCGACCAGGCTGAGCAGGCTGTAGGCGAGCAACAGGACCCACCCCAAGGTGGTGACCGGCGCTAACCCGGCCCACCCGGCCAGGGCAAACGCGGGAAGGTTCAGCGCCAGCCGCAGCAACTCCAGCTTCAGCGCCCAGGGGCGGTTCTCCAGCGCCGCCCCCAGCACGAACAGACCAAAGCCCATCACCAGCGCCCCCAGCAGCAACGCCGACATCGGCAATTGCGGCCCCGCCTCCATCAAGCGACTGCCCAGCGCCACGTACACGGCGAACTGCAACAGCACGTAAAGCTGCTGCGGCCAGGCCAGGGGCACCTCGAACTTGCGGAAATTCGCCAGATCCTGCCCGGCCTGTGGATAACGTCGCGCTACGTCCTCGGGGCGCCAGCCGGTGGGCATGAACCAGATCCGCAACTTGTCCTGCCAGCGCTGCGCACGGCAGGCGTCCTGCCATAGATGGGCATAGAACTGCAGGTTGGCCCACAGCGGGTTCCAGCTCGCCAGCGGCGTGGTCACGCCGAAGATCACCGGCTCCGCGTCGTCTTCCGGCTGGAAGGTACCGAACAGGCGGTCCCAGAGAATGAACACGCCACCGTAGTTGCGATCCAAGTACAAAGGATTCTGTGCATGGTGGACGCGATGATTGGACGGCGTGACGAAGATCCATTCGTACCAGCCAAGCTTAGGGATATGCCGGGTATGCACCCAGAACTGGTACAGCAGGTTCAGGGCACCGACGCTGACGAACACCAGCAGCGGCACGCCCAGCACCGCCAGCGGCAGGTAGAAGATCCACGACAGGAGGAAGCCGGTGCTGGTCTGGCGCAAGGCCGTGGAGAGGTTGTAGTCCTCGCTCTGGTGATGCACCGAGTGCGCTGCCCAGAGGATGTTGCGCTCATGGCCAAAGCGGTGCAGCCAGTAGTAGCAGAAGTCGTAGGCGATGAACGCCAGCACCCAGACCCACCAGGCCTGAGCCGGCAATTGAAAAAGTGCCAGGTGCTCCACGGCAATGGCGTAGGTCACCAACCCCACGCCCTTGGTCAACAGGCCAAAGGTGGTGGACAGCACTCCGGTGCTCAGGCTGTTGATCGCATCGGCCAGACGGTAATTGCGCTGGCCCCGCCAGCGATCGGCCAGCAGCTCCACCGCGATCAATACGAAGAAGAACGGCACGGCAAGCAGGATGAAATCCATGGCAGGTCCATTTTCAGGCGATGGATCAAGATTAGGCCTACGATCCAGTAATCCCTATGGCGACAACTGCCAAATTAGACGACATTTAGCGCCTTGAATCGGGAGTAGGAAGCATGACCAAAAAAGTTGCTGTGATTCTGTCCGGCTGCGGCGTCTACGACGGCGCGGAAATCCACGAAAGCGTGATCACCCTGCTGCGCCTCGATCAGCGCGGCGCCCAGGTGCAATGCTTCGCGCCGAACATCGCGCAGATGCACGTGATCAACCACATCACCGGCGAGGAAATGCCCGAAACGCGCAACGTGCTGGTCGAGTCGGCGCGGATTGCCCGCGGCAACATCAAGGACCTGCGCGAAGCCGACGTCGACGACTTCGACGCCCTGATCGTCCCCGGCGGTTTCGGTGCGGCGAAAAACCTCTCCAGCTTCGCCGTCGACGGCCCGGGCTGCAGCGTGCATCCGGACGTCCTGGCCCTGGCCGAAGCCTTTGCCGAAGCGGGCAAGCCGGTAGGCCTGATCTGCATCTCGCCGGCCCTGGCGGCGAAAATCTATGGCCCGGGTGTGGTCTGCACCATCGGCAACGATGCCGGTACCAGCGCGGCCATTGTCAAGATGGGCGGCACCCATGAAGAATGCGATGTCCACGACATCGTCGAAGATACCCAGCGCAAGCTGGTCAGCACCCCCGCCTACATGCTCGCGCAGTCCATCAGCGAAGCGGCTGGCGGGATCTACAAGCTGGTTGACCGGGTTCTGGAACTGACTCACGAAGGTGAGTGAACCTGAGGGCCTCATCGCCGGCAACGCCGGCTCCCACAGGTACCGCGAACACCGCCGGACCCTGTGGGAGCCGGCGTTGCCGGCGATGAGGCCGGAACAGACTCCGCGTCAGCCTGAAAACTGCCTGGCCAGCCGGGTCAGAATCCGGTCCAGCGAATTGGCGAACGCCTGCTTTTCCTTGTCGCCATAGGGCGCCTGCCCTCCTCCAACCTGCCCTTGCTCGCGCAGATCGGTGAACAGATTGCGCACCGCCAGCCGCTCGCCCATGTTCTTCTCATCGAACTCGCGCCCGCGAGGATCCAGCGCCGCCACGCCTTTCTTCACCAGCCGGTCAGCCAGCGGCACATCACTGCAGATCACCAGTTCGCCCGGCACGGCGTACTCCACCAGATAGTCATCGGCAGCATCCGGCCCGCTGGGCACCACGATCAGCTTCACACAGGCGAACGGCGGCTTGGCCTGCGGCCCACCGGCCACCATCACTACCTCGAACTGACGCTTGAGAGCGAATTTGACCACCTGGTCCCTGGCCAGCTTCGGACAGGCATCGGCATCGATCCAGACACGCATGACAGAGTTATCCACAACTTGAAACGGGCGGGCAGTATCGCCGCTCGCCCGCCCCGCTTCAAATCAGGACGCGGTCACTCGCCGCGAGGCCAGCCAGCTACGGCCGTAGAGGAACAGGATCGCCAGCAACGCGACGGCCTGGGCAGACAGGGAATAGAGGTCGGCGTGGATGCCCAGCCATTCGAATTCGAAGAACGGGACCGGATGGGTGCCGAAGATCCCGGCTTCCTGCAACGCCTTGACCCCGTGCCCCGCGAACACCACCGACAGGGCACAGAGCAGCGCCGCGTTGATGCTGAAGAACAGCGAGAGCGGCAGCTTGGCCGAGCCGCGCAGGATCACCCAGGCCAGGCCCACCAGCAGCACCAGCGCCGTGGCGCCACCGGCGAGCACCGCCTGATGGCCTGCCGGACCGGCCTGCAACCACAGGGTTTCGTAGAACAGGATCACCTCGAACAGCTCGCGATAGACCGAGAAGAACGCCAGCACGGCGAAGCCGAAGCGACCACCGCCACCGACCAGGCTGCTCTTGATGTAGTCCTGCCAGGCTGCGGCATGGCGCCGGTCATGCATCCACACGCCAAGCCAGAGCACCATGACACTGGCGAACAAGGCCGTGCAGCCTTCCAGCAGCTCTCGCTGGGCGCCGCCGACATCGATCACGTAGGCGGCGATCGCCCAGGTGGCGAAGCCTGCCACCAGTGCCAGGGCCCAGCCGACGTTGACACTGCGCACCGCCGCCTGCTGGCCGGTGTTGCGCAGGAAGGCGAGGATCGCCGCCAGCACCAGGATTGCCTCAAGGCCTTCACGCAGCAGGATCAACAGGCCGGAGATGTAGCTCAGCGACCAGCTCAGGCCGTCGCCACCCAGCAGTCCGGCGCAGTCCTTGAGCATGGTCTTGGCAATCGCCAGCTTCGCCTCGACCTGCTCGAGCGGCAGCCCATCCTGCAGTGACTGGCGGTAAGCCATCAGCGCCTTCTCGGTGTCCTTGCGCAGG
>Ga0222427_100383_pt1 | contig 73254 bp, 65 predicted proteins | sample 2B20Ametagenome_FD_182890 | JGI IMG/M metagenome (GOLD analysis project Ga0222427, IMG submission 182890) | Enriched microbial communities from leaf-cutter ant dump, University of Wisconsin, Madison, United States - 2B20A (version 2) | ecosystem: Environmental > Terrestrial > Nest > Insects nest... | reverse complement strand
GCAATATTTTCTTACCTTTGTATCCCGTACAAAAAGCAACAAAATGTATTTGTTGCACCAAAAATTCATTCATGACTAAGTATATTTTTGTTACGGGCGGTGTTACTTCCTCATTAGGAAAAGGCATCATCTCCGCTTCTTTAGCTAAACTTTTACAGGCCAGAGGTTACCGAGTAACCATCCAAAAATTCGATCCATATATCAATATCGATCCAGGAACTTTGAACCCTTATGAGCACGGCGAATGTTTTGTTACTGAAGACGGCGCTGAAACAGACTTGGATTTGGGGCACTATGAGCGTTTCTTGAATGTTCCTACTTCGCAGGCCAACAATATTACCACTGGTCGTATTTACCAGAACGTCATCAATAAAGAACGTCAAGGTGAATTTTTAGGGAAAACAGTACAAGTTGTTCCACACATTACCGATGAAATCAAACGCAACATGCGTATTTTAGGTGAAAGTGGCGATTATGATATCGTCATTACTGAAATTGGCGGAACTGTTGGCGATATTGAATCATTACCATTTGTTGAGGCTGTGCGTCAGTTCAAATGGGAAGAAGGTAACAACAATGCCATTGTGATCCATTTAACCCTAGTGCCATTTTTGGCTGCTGCAGGTGAGCTGAAAACTAAACCAACACAACATTCGGTTAAAGCATTACTGGAATATGGTATTCAACCGGATATTTTGGTTTGTAGAACAGAACATCATATTAGTCAGGATATTAGAAGAAAAATTGCACTATTTTGTAACGTTAACATCAACGCGGTAGTCGAATCGATGGATGCATCAACTATTTATGATGTGCCTTTGTTGATGTATAAGGAGCAGTTGGACAAAACGGTTTTGAGTAAATTAAAGCTTCCTACCAAGGCCGAGCCTGATATGGAAAGCTGGAAAGATTTCTTAGGTCGTTTGAAAAATCCTACTTCTGATGTGAAAATCGGTTTGGTGGGTAAATACGTTGAATTGCCAGATGCTTATAAATCTATTACGGAGGCTTTTATTCATGCTGGTGCTAAAAATGAATGTAAAGTTCGTGTAGAATATATTCCATCGGAGAGTATTTATGCGGAGAATGTAAAAGAAAAATTGGGTCATTTAGATGGTGTGTTGGTGGCTCCAGGATTTGGTAGCCGCGGCATTGAAGGTAAAATTGATGCCATTAAATATGTAAGGGAAAACAATGTACCTTTCTTTGGTATTTGTTTGGGTATGCAATGCTGTGTAATTGAGTTCGGTAGAAACGTGTTAGGTTTAGCTAATGCGAACACTACGGAAATTGACGAAAATGCTCCACATCCGGTAATTAATATGATGGAAGAGCAAAAAAGCATTACCACTAAAGGCGGTACCATGCGTTTAGGTGCTTATCCTTGCGATGTTAAAAAAGGAACGAAAGCCTTTGCTGCTTATGGTAAGCAACATATTTCTGAAAGACACCGTCATCGTTATGAGTTCAATAACAAATATTTAGCACAATATGAAGCAGCTGGAATGATTGCTTCGGGGGTTAACCCAGAGAGTAATTTAGTGGAAATTGTAGAATTGAAAAACCATCCTTTTTTCGTTGGTGGGCAGTTTCACCCAGAATTAAAATCGACAGTTGCTAATCCTCACCCACTTTTTATTAAATTTGTCGCCGCTGCAATGGAGTATGCAAAAAAGAAAACGAATTAATAGTAGTATCAAAACAATATAATGGATAAAAATACCTTCACGGGTCTGTTCCTGATCATGATTATTTTGGCCGCTGGTGTGTTCTTTATGAGACCATCAGAAGCTGAAGTTAAAAGAGAACAACAGGTTCAGGACTCGATTAAAAGAGCAGGCGCTAAGTCGGCTAACAATCAAGCAAAGTCACAAACGCTTACAGCTGCTACTGCCCCAACGGTAGATTCAGCTGCTTTAAAAGGACCTTTTGGTGGCAACGTCAATGGAACTGAGCAAACTACTACCTTAGAAAACGAGAATCTAAAAGTTACTTTCAGCAATTTAGGTGGTAAAATCCAATCGGTACAGGTTAAAAACCAAGAAACTTACGGTAAACAACCCGTAGTTTTATTTAGCGGTAACCAAAATAAATTTGGCTTAAAGCTTAACATCAACGGTAAAATTGTAAACACCAACGATTTATATTTCACGGCCACCAAAACTGGTAACGGCATTACTATGCGTGCTAATTATAGCGCTGATAAATATGTTGATTTTATTTATACGGTTCCAGCTAATACCTACAATGTAGATTTTAATATTAGCCTTAATGGTTTAAACCAAGTATTACAGGGAAATAACGTTGCGTTAAACTGGGAAACTACCTTATTGCAACAGGAAAAAGATGCTAAAAAAGAACAGGAACACTCAGGTCCGTATTTTAAATATACGGAAGAAACGCCTGATCACTTGAACCTTCATAAAGACGAGAAAAAAGAACTTACGGAAGGAAAAATTGAATGGTTCTCTTTCAAACAGCACTTTTTTACTTCGGTTTTAATTCCTGCCGTACCTTTTGAAAAAGGAGACTTAGAAGTTAAAGTGGCTACCGAGCCTGGAAAAGTAAAATGGTATAATGCCAATATGCAATTGCCATTTAATCAATTGGCTGCTCAAAACTACAGCTTCAAGTTTTATTTTGGAACCAACAAGTTCAACATCTTGAAAGATCAAGGTCATGAATTGGAGAAACAAATTGACTTGGGCTACTGGCCTTTGAAATACATCAACCGTTTTGTGGTTTTACCTGTATTTAACTTCTTGGAAGGCTTTGGCTGGGGCTATGGTCTGATCATTTTAGTATTGACCATTCTTTTAAAACTTGCCATGTCGCCATTAACTTACAAATCGTACGTTTCTATGGCTAAAATGAGGGTTTTAAAACCTGAAATGGACGAAATCAAAGCAAAAGTTGGTGAGGACAATCCTACCCTTTTACAACAGGAATATTTAAAATTGTACAAGCAAGTGGGCGTTAATCCATTAGGTGGTTGTTTGCCAATGTTGCTACAATTACCTTTTGTAATGGCTTTCTTCTTCTTCTTCCCTAACTTATTTGAATTAAGGGGTGAGAGTTTCCTTTGGATGAAAGACCTTTCAACTTATGACAACTTCATCAACTTCGGATTTAACGTACCGTTTATTGGTGACCACTTGAGTTTGATGTGTATTTTGATGACTATTTCTACATTGATTTACACATACTTTAACAACCAAATCTCAGGTGCTACAGGCCAAATGAAATACATTGGTTACATTATGCCAATCATTTTCTTAGGGGTGTTGAATAGCTATCCTTCTGGTTTGAACTACTATTATTTCTTGGCTAACATGTTGACCTTCTTGCAACAGTTTATCATTAGAAAAATGGTGAATGATGATAAAATTCATGCGATTTTGCAGGACAATAAAGCAAAACCAAAGGTGGAGAAAAAGAAATCTGGTTTCCAAGCTCGTTTAGAAGACTACATGCGTCAGCAGCAGCAACAAGCTAATCAGAAAAAGAAATAAGAAACATCACAACAAAACAAATCAATAGAAATCCCGCTTTTGCGGGATTTTTTTTTGATGTTAATTTAAAATAGCTTTATTTTAACGTTAATGAAGCCCATTCAATTAGAAACCGAACGCCTATTTCTAAAATCTGTCACGCCTAAGTTCGTTCATCACCTGTTTGAAACAAAATCTAAAGCGCAAATCATGTCGATATTAGGACTTGACGAAACTGGATTTGAAAAATATAAAGAAATGCATGAAAGCGGTATGGAAACTTATCAGCTTTCCTTTCATTTTTTTGTCCTTGTTGAAAAAGCGAGTCAGCTTTCAATTGGCGAATGTGGGTTCCATACATGGAACAAAAAACATGCTAGAGCCGAACTATTCTATTCCCTCAAAAATGAAGAATTTAAGCAAAGGGGCTTTATGAAAGAAGCTTTAGGCGAAGTCCTGAAATTTGGCTTTGTACAAATGCAATTGCATCGGATCGAAGCATTGATTGCTGCATGGAACACTCCCTCTTTAAAGCTAGTTTCTCGTTTTGGTTTTACTTTTGAAGGTACCATGAAAGAGGATTATTTTTATCAGGGTAAATATGAAGATTCCAATTGCTACGCATTGCTTAGAAGAGATTGGGACTGTTGTTAACCTCAACGTACGGTGGTAATATTCTTATTTGGTTTATCAAAAGTATTCATCATTTTCTTTGTAAAATTTACCTTAACATTTGTTTAACGGCACTTTTATTATCATTTTTAGCTTAAATTAACCAACAAATTAAACTGACTTTTTAAAAATAACATGCAAAAGAAACTCTTTTTGTTTTTTGTGCTATTCAGCGGTGCTGTCTATGCACAAAAAAAACCTTTAGATCATAGTGTTTATGATGGATGGGAATCTGTGGGAAGCAAACAATTGTCCAACAATGGTGTATGGGCGGCTTATGCCATTAATCCACAGGAAGGTGATGGCAATTATTACTTCCAAGAAACGATTACACCAAGTGGCCGTAAAATTAAAGTGTCTAGAGGTACAAATCTTACTTTTAGCAACGATTCTAAATTTGCGGCACTGGCTATCAAATCGCTTTTTAAAGAGGTGAGAATGGCTAAAATCAAAAAGAAAAAACCAGAAGAACAGACTAAGGATACCTTGGCTATTTTAAACTTAACGACGCTAAATGTGACCAAAGTTCCTCGTGTGAAATCATTTTCATTTCCAGAAAAAGGTGCTTCTGTGATTGCTTATAATTTAGAAAAGCCATTAGACACCGCAAAAAGAGCTAGACCATCAACACCTCCAGCAGAGCAAAAAAATGATTTAGATTGGCTTTTTGCAGACGAAACTCCAGGTGCCGGAGCTGCTAAAGAAGGTTCTGACCTGGTCGTTAAAAATTTAACTACAGGTATTGAAAAAACTTACAAATATGTAACTGATTATGCTTTCAGCAAAAATGGCAAGTTATTGGTTTTTGCTTGTTCAGGTTCTAAAAAGGATAAAGACGCTAAACATGGTGTGTTTTTATTAGATACAGAGAAATGGACTTTGAAAACCCTAGTTAAAGATAAGGGTAACTTTAAAAGCTTCACTTTCGATGATGAGAGCGAGCACTTGGCATTTTTAGGAGAAACTGATCCTGAAAAGAAGGAAATTAAAGATTATAACATTTATTATAATTCGTTAACGTTAGACACTGCCCAAATTTTAGTAGATAATGAAATTGCTGGAATTCCAGATAAATATGCGGTAAGCGGCGACGGAAGAATTAATTTTAGCAAAGATGGTTCAAAGTTATTTTTTGGCATTGCCCCTATCAAAAAACCTAAAGACACGACCTTGGTGGATTTCGAAAATGCTAAGCTTGATATTTGGGGATATAAAGATGATTACTTACAAACTGTACAGCTTAAAAATGCAGACAGAGAGTCTAAAAAAACCTATTTATCAGTAATTGATGTTTTCAGTTCTGATCCAAAGGTAATCCCGCTAACAGACGTTAAATTGCCTGATGCAGGCTTGGTAAATGAGGGTGACGCTTCTTATGTGTTGGCCTCAACAGATTTTGGCAATCGTATTGCTTCACAGTGGACAGGTGGTACCAAAAGAGATTATTATTTGGTAGATGTTAAAACAGGTAGCCGCAAAAAAATCATTGAAGGTTTAAACGGAAATGTTCAAGCGTCGCCTAATGGCCAATATATCCTTTATTTCAATAGAGAGAATGGCAATTGGTATACTTATCAAGTGGCTACTGCAAAAGTAACTTTGTTAAATAATAACATGTCGGTGAAATTTGCCGATGAAGAAAATGACGTTCCTGATTTTGCTAGCAGCTATGGAATGGCCGGTTGGACCGAAGATGATAAATTGGTATTGATCAATGATCGTTATGATGTTTGGGCGTTCTCTCCTGATGGAAAATCAGCTCCTAAAAACATCACCATTGGTTTTGGTCGTTCAAATAATATTACCCTTCGTGTAGAAAGAATTAGTGTAGGTGGCGATCGATTGATGGGTATGAGAAATACTGGCGGTAATAGCGATGATCGTTTCTTTAAAAAGAATGAAGTGCTATATTTCGATGGTTTCAATAATGCGACTAAGGAGAATGGTATTTTCCGCAAAGCGATTAATGATAACAAGTTGCCTGAACAATTAGTGATGGAAAAAGCTAAATTCTCTTCATTAGGTAAAGCAAAGGATGCTGATTTGTTTATTTACGATAAAGGAAGCTACGTTAACTCTCCAGACGTTTACATTTCGAAAGATTTTAAAACAGCTACCAAATTAAGCAGCACCAATCCTCAGCAAGCTAACTATAACTGGGGAACTTCTGAATTGGTAAAATGGACTACGCCAAAAGGTTATAAATCTGAAGGTATTTTGTATAAACCTGAGAACTTTGATCCTAACAAGAAATATCCGATGATTGTGTATTTCTATGAGAAACTTTCTGATGGATTGTATACTTATCAAGCTCCTGCTCCTACGCCATCACGTTTAAATATCCCTTTCTTTGTAAGTAATGGTTATTTAGTGTTCACACCTGATATTAGTTATGAAGTTGGTCATCCAGGAAAATCTGCTGAAGAATTTATCAATTCTGGGGTTGAATATTTGAAAAAGAATGCTTGGGTAGATGGAACCAAAATTGGTATTCAAGGTCAAAGCTGGGGAGGTTATCAAGTGGCACACCTAATTACAGTTACCAACATGTATGCTGCTGCTTGGGCTGGTGCACCTGTAGTAAACATGACTTCGGCTTATGGCGGTATCCGTTGGGAAAGTGGTATGAACCGTCAGTTCCAATACGAAAAAACACAAAGCAGAATTGGTGCTACTTTATGGGAAAAACCTGAGTTGTATATCCAAAACTCGCCTTTATTCAACTTCCCTAAAGTAAATACACCGGTAGTGGTCATGGCAAATGATGCTGATGGAGCAGTGCCATGGTATCAAGGTATTGAAATGTTTACTGGCTTACGTCGTTTGGGCAAACCTGTTTGGTTATTGAACTATAATAATGAGGCACATAATTTGGTGCAACGCCAAAACAGAAAAGATATCCAAATTCGTGAGCAACAGTTTTTCGACTATTATTTGAAAGGTGCTAAGGCGCCAGTTTGGATGGTGGGCGGTATTCCAGCTACCGAAAAAGGTAAAACTTGGGGTTTTGAACTAACTGATGATAAACCATAGTAACTTTGTTATTTCGAGCGAAAGCGAGAAATCTTAATAACATTTTTAAATCGTCATTGCGAGGTACGAAGCAATCTATCTCTTATTAGAAAGATTACTTCCCCTACTCGCAATGGCGATTTTTCTTTAACTTCGATTTCAAATGAATATCCAAACCATCCTAACCAATTATTCAAGCTTCGAAGAAAAAACATTGACTAATCGTTTTTTTAAACACGAAGACCTACTTCCGTTAATTGATTATTTACCTTCCGACTTTAAAGTGGAACTACTTGGCAACTCTGTAAAAGGAAAAAGTATCCAAGCCATAAAATGGGGCAATGGTGAAACCAAAGTGATGTTATGGAGCCAAATGCATGGCGATGAAGCCACTGGAACCATGGCTCTGTTTGATTTGTTCAACTTTTTGCAACAGGATAATGAACTCGTGAAGCTACTTTATCAAAACTGCGAATTGTTGATGATTCCCATGGTCAATCCAGACGGTGCAGCAGTGTTTACTCGAAGAAATGCGCAACAGATAGACATCAACAGAGATTTTATACAAACTGCTACGCCAGAAGGGAAAATACTAAAACAAGCAAGGAATGATTTCGAGCCAGATTTCGGTTTTAATCTGCATGACCAAATGACTTTATGGAGCGTAGATGAAACGTTGAAACCTGCTACCCTTTCCTATTTGGCACCAGCTTATGATAAAGCGCTTTCAGTAAATCAAACCCGTGAAAAAGCCATGTTGGTGATCGCCGATATGTTTAAAGAACTTGATCCGTTACTGCCACAACATATTGGGCTTTTTGATGATGAATATGAGCCCAGAGCTTTTGGAGATAATTTTCAAAAGGCAGGCACTTCTACCATTTTAATTGAAGCTGGAGGTTATTTAAATGATCCGGAGAAACAACAAATCAGAAAGTATTACTTTGCTTCTATCCTATCAGGATTGATTTCAATTGCAAGTAGAAGTTATGAAAAACAGAACACGGCTAATTACTTCGCTATCCCTCAAAACAACAAGCAGATTTTTCACATCCTTATTAATAATTTGTTTTTGGATGGTATTAAAGTTAGTGTGGGTATTAATTACGATGAATGTCCAAATACCGATGGCATGAGTACTTATAAATCTTACAGTATACAAGATATTGGTGATTTGAGTTTTTGTGATGCCTATCATGTTTATGACGCTAGTAATTGCGAATTAAACGGAACGATTGTTTTTAATAAAGCCGCTGATTTTGAATTGCTATTAGACAGGCAAATTATTTTAGCTTTTAAAAACGGAGAATTACTGCAAAAACACTAAATTCAACGCATAAAACTAAACAACAAATGGCATTAAGTAGAATTTGGTCTGCATTTATTATTGTGGCTATCGTAGTGGCAGCAATTAAATGTTTCTTTTTTGGACAAACTGAAATTTTTAGCTGGATGGTCATTGGCAAAGCTGATGATCCTACCAACTTAACCAAAGTTGATGGCGTGATCCAAACTTGTTGGAATGCTGTAGAGATGTGTTTGAAACTTATTGGTATTCTGGCATTCTTTATGGGCTTGATGAGCATTGCCGAAAAAGCAGGCGGTATTCGTTTATTGTCGAGAATTGTGGGACCATTTTTCTCCAAATTATTCCCAGAAGTACCTAAAGGACATCCAGCTACGGGGCACATGGTAATGAATTTTTCTGCCAATTTATTGGGTTTGGATAATGCCGCAACACCTTTTGGTTTAAAGGCTATGGAAAGCTTACAGGAACTTAATCCTAATAAATCAACAGCAAGCAATTCGCAAATTATGTTTCTTTGCTTGCATGCTGCTGGACTAAGCTTAATCCCCGTAAGTGTGATTGCCTTGAGAGCTTCTTCCAATGCTTCAGATCCTACTGATATTTTCATTCCTTGTTTAATTGTCACTTTTGTGGGTACGTTGACCGCAATGTTAATCGTTTCTTTCAAACAAAAAATCAATATTTTCCAACCCGTTATTTTAGGATGGATTTTAAGCATTAGTGCAGTAATTGGCTTATTGGTTTGGTATATTACTACTTTAGGTTCCAAAGAAATCACTTCGTTTTCTGGTTTACTAAGCAGTGGTGTTATTTTGTTTATCGTTTTGGCCATTTTACTGGGTGGAGTGTATAAAAAGATTGATGTTTTTGATGCTTTTGTAGATGGCGCCAAAGGCGGATTTGATACTGCGGTGAAGATTATTCCTTACTTGGTGGGAATGTTAGTAGCCATCAGCATGCTACGCACCAGTGGTACTTTTGATGTCGTAATTTTAGGGATCAAGAACTTCTTTACCTTTTTGGGTGCGGATACTAGGTTTGTAGAAGCTTTGCCTACGGCATTGATCAGACCTTTGAGTGGTGGCGGTGCCAGAGGCATGATGGTGGATACGATGACCGCTTATGGACCTGATTCTTTTGCTAGCAGATTATCGGGTATTTTCCAAGGTGCAGCGGATACCACTTTTTACGTAATTGCAGTTTATTTTGGTTCGGTTTCGGTTAAAAACACTCGTTACGCTGTTGGAACTATGTTGTTGGCTGATTTAGCTGGCGTTTGTACGGCCATTGGTTTGGCTTATTTATTTTTCGGAAATAGTTAGGAATAAATCTTATTCCATAAAAAAGCCGCACTAAAAACTAGTGCGGCTTTTATTTTAGCTAAATATACTAATTCGCATATCCAGGATTTTGTTGTGCTCTAATCGGAGGATTAGCATTCATTTCACCAAGGCTAATTGGTAATATTGTTTTATAGAAAGTTCTATCTATTGTTTTAGCTCTCTGTTGTGGAACTGATATACTTCCAAGCTCGTCATTAAAAGTTATTGATTTATTTGTTCTCATCATATCAAAGAAACGCTGACCTTCACCATATAACTCTTTGCTACGTTCGTCTAAAATCATATCTAAGGTTATTGTGCCTACTGTTGCAGGAGCTAAATTAGGTGCACGCTTTCTAATCTGATTTAGATATCCAACAGCTTTGCCAGGATCTGAGGTTAAGGCAGCTTCTGCGGCAATCAAATAAACTTCCGACAATCTGATCACTTTGATATTTACAGCTGTATTAGTTGCTTTTCCATCACCTAAAAGTGCGGTATTTCCACTGTACTTATAAAGCGCACCTAAACGGGTGTTAGAAGTCTCGTCGGCTGCCATTACACCCCATCTTACGTCAGCTGCATCTTGTCCCAATCGTGCCAAGAAATAATCACTGGCCAGAAAGAAGCCCAATGCTTGAGTAACACCATGGTTTCTTCTTCTGTGATAAATTCCTAAAGAAGCAGTTGTTAAATCATTTTCCAATGGTACCATACCTAATTCAAATATTGACTCTGAACCAAATTGAGTTGTCCAAGAACTTACCCAATTGGCATTGGTATACAAAGTATATAATGAAGTCGCATTAATTACTTCTTCCGCTGCTGTTAACGCATTACCATAAGATTTCATATACAGATACACCTTAGCTAAAATTGCCTTGTTAGCATAATAGTTAATGTATCCGTTAACTTTTGTCTTAGGTAATAAAGGTGCCGCATCAGTAAGATCTTTCACTATCTGCGTATAATTTTGTTCTACAGTGGCTCTAAGTGGCTGTGCATCTGTAGATAATTTGCTAAGTATTAGAGGTACACCATAAGCATTTTTGTCTTGATCATAGACTTTTCCGTACAAACGTACTAAATCAAAATACATTAACGCTCTTGCTGTTAAGGCTTGCCCTTTGGCTGTATTAAACCCGGTAACACCTAGCGCCTCCTGCTTTTGTATATTTTCCAACAAATTATTTACTTGTAACAAGCAATAATAAATTTGAGACCAAAAGCCAGAATAACTACCGTTATCTGCCGCATGATTAAATGTATATAAGCCGTCTAGCCCTCTTCCTTGAGAGTAAACTGTAAAATCTCCACCTTTGGCATCGCCATAGATTAGAAAATTCCTTCCATAATAATCAGACGATGTCATCGCTCTCATTATGCCATTAATGGCTACAGAAGCATCTTTTGGAGTTTTAATCGCCTGATCTGCATCTGCAGAGTTCGTAGGCGTCATATCTAAAAATTTCTTACATGAGGATAAACTGATCAACAGTAAAGCCATCAATAATATATTAAATCTTTTCATCACAATGTTTCAGTTATCATTTAAAAACTAAATTCTAAGCCAAAGGTATAGGTCTTTCCAAACGGTGTTTCCCATCCTCTTGTACTATATTGATTAACCTCTGGATCTGCTTCTTTGTATTTAGAAAACGTAAGTAAGTTAGTTCCGTTAAAATAAATTCGAGCATTAGATGCTCCTACTTTGGAGATTAATTTATTTGGCAAACGATAAGCCAGCAAAACATTTTTTAATCGTAAAAACGAAGCACTATGTAGTTGACGCGTACTGTATTGCATAGGATCTGTTAAATCTGTACCTTTTAGTTGAGGTAAAGATCCACCTGTATTTTGTGGTGTCCACATATTGTCGTAGGTACTTTTCGCTCTTATTCTTTCCCAGTAATATCCATCATCCGCCGCATCTTTATAGGCTCCGTCATAAAGGTCACCGCCAATTTTATAGTTGAAAACTAAACCCAGCGTTATGCCTTTATATTCAAAACTAGTATTAACACCACCATAAACGTCTGGAATACCATCACCTATGATCTTTCTGTTTGCGTTGTTAAAATTGTAAGTAATTCCCCTACCGTTAATTACCTCCTCTCCAGCGGCTGGGTTGCTTGGGTTATTCACATACCACATATTTCTTCCGTCTTTTGGATTAACGCCAGCCCATTCGTAGCCCCAGAAACTTAAGGTAGAAGCGCCTTCTCTGTAAATAAACTGTGCTCTAGCATCACCCCCAGTTGGGTCGTTCCAAATTACGTCATTGCCAGTTGCCGAACCTTCTACACCATATAATTTAGTAACCTTAGATGATAAGAAAGTCGCATTTACTCCTAAAGTCCATTTAAAGTCTTTTTTTGCTAGCAACTCTGCATTCAAATCAATCTCTATACCTTTATTGTTAATGCTTCCAACATTTTTAAGTACTGAGCTGACACCCGTAGTGGTTGATATAGGTACACTTTGCAATAAGTCTTCTGTATTTCTATTGAAGTATTCAATAGTACCAGTCAAGCGTTTAAACAGACCAAATTCTAAGGCAATATTTGTTGCTAAATTTTTCTCCCATTTCAAGCTTTTATCAGGAATACTTCCTAAGGCTGATCCGGCTTGGCTAATGTATTTAGAGCCGTAAGATACCAATGCTCTCCATCCATAGTTTGCACTTGGAAAGGTTCCATTTGTACCATAAGAAGCTCTAAGTCTTAGATTATCTAAAAATGGAGTTCCTTTTAGAAAATCTTCATTGCTCATTATCCAAGAACCACCTACTGACCAAAAATTACTCCATCTCGCATCTGGATGTAATCTTGAAGAACCATCTCTTCTGTAGGATCCAGAAAGAAAATACTTTTGTTTATAGTTGTATTCCAGTCTGGTTAATCCAGATACAAGCGAATTTCCCCATTCGTATGAACTTGCACTTTGTATGCCTGCGGTTACCACTGTCGGCAAAGTACTTGCTGGTAAATCAGTTCCTGTTGATCGTTGGAAATCAGTTACATTTTTTTCCGTTTCAAATCCTGCCAAGAAGCCTAGTGAATGATCACCAAAAGTTTTATTATAGTTTAATGTGGTTGTAGAAACTATTTTGTTATCGTTTGTAGTGATATCATTCACAGATCCATTTGTTGCTGATCCATTATAATGTAACGCACTATAATAGATATGATCGGTAATTTGAGAATTATCATAAGAAAAGATAGACTTCACGTTTAACTCAGGAAGTATGTTGAATTGAACGTAAGGACTAGCTAAGATCCTCTTAGTTACCGATTTGTTATCCCACTCGTTATCATAGTAAATGTTGTTTTGAGCCAAACTACCATATCTAGCGGTAAAAGGCTGACCAGTTTTATAATCTGTTGGCCAGTAGAACGGCCATAATAGATTTCTGGTTTGCATAAAATAATTAGAACCAGTATTTCTAGTATCATTAAAACCAGTTTGCTGTGAACGGGCAAAAGTCATATTTGCACCAAATTCGAAAACCTTGCCTACTTTTTGTAGCAAGTTGATACGACCTGTAATGCGATCAAAATCATTAATTTTTATTCTGCTTTGATCTTTTGTATACGAAAGTGAGGCATAGTATTTACTTTCATCTGTACCTCCACTTACTGCTAAATCATTGGTTTGATATTGTGCAGTTCGAAATAAGGCACCTTCCCAATCATAATATTTCCCGTCACGATTTTCAACGCCATCAGTCTTGCCTTTAATAATGACATTTTCGTTCATACTAGTTCCTGAGGTTGAAAATTCGTAACCATGCATTCCAAATCCGTAAGCTGTCGTAGGTGTGCCATAAGATGCTCCAGGTGTCCAGTTTCTGGAGTTTAATCGCATTAGTGTTTGTTCATTAGCTTGTTGTGGTGTCCTACCTGCCGCAATACGAGAGTCGTAAAGTATGCTATATAACATATTTATCTGCTCCTGTGGATTTGCTGCCTCATAATTATCTGTAGCCCAAGAAGGAGTTAAGCCTAATGAAGTTCTAAATTCTACTTTAGGTTTACCCGATTTTCCTTTTTTAGTGGTGATAATTACGACACCATTAGCTGCACGAGATCCATATAATGAAGCGGCTGCTGCATCTTTAAGAACTGTAATGCTTTCAATATCAGATGGATTAATGGTGTTCATGATATTATTGGAGGCTGTGGTGTAATCGCTCATTTGGCCAGCGTTACCTTGGTTAACTGGAACTCCGTCAATTACATAAAGTGGGTCTAGCGATGCATTCATGGAACCAATACCTCTAATGCGGATACTCGGTGTTGCACCTGCTTGTCCCGATGCTGAGGTTACTTGCACGCCTGCGGCTCTACCTACAAGTGCATTTTGAAATGAGGTAGTGGGCATTTCTTTAATGTCTTCTGCTTTAACTACAGAGGCCGAACCAATAAATGTACCTCTCTTAGCTGTACCGTAGGCAACCACCATTACTTCATCTAATTGTTGATTGCTTGAAGTAAGTCCTACATTAATAGTTGTTTGACTACCTACGGTAACTTCTTTAGAAGCATAGCCAAGGTAGCTAAAAACTAAAATTGAATTGTTTGACGGGACATTAATGGTAAAAGTACCATCGTTGTTGGTTGCCACTGTGTTGCCGGTAAGTCCCTTCACCGAAACACTTGCACCTGGAATTCCTATTCCATCTGATGCATCTGTCACTTTACCTCTTACGGTTTTTTGTGCGTAAGTAAATAGCGTAAACATCAGCAAACCCAACAAGGTTAGCGTAAACTTTTTGTTCATGGTTTGTTTTGTTAGTTGTTGATCAGTTGATTGTCAATTGAATATACGCACAATTACGCAAACTACATTACAAACCGTTATTTTTTGTTAAATTTTGTTAAAAACTATCCTACATTTAACATATTCGAATATCCACGAGCAATGAGGCGACTCTTTGATGGTAAAAATATATCACATTGGAGGTTGATGATAGTTCTCCCTTGTTTGATGATGCTTGTTTTTGCGGTAATTATATCTCCTTCCTTAGCAGGCGCAAAGTAATCGATATTATTATTAACGGTGGTGAATGCAGGTTGTAAACCAAGTGTGAAAACCGTGGCACCAATCAAGTCGTCAATGATTCCAGCGGTAATACCACCGTGTAAAATGCCATAGGGATTGGTCATTTCCTTTCTAACCACATAGCTACAATGTAAACTGCCTTTTTCTGCGTTAATTACAGTTGGTTTTAGCCAATTCATAAAATTGGAAGGCGAGTTTTCTACTTCTTTTCCAATAAAAGACTGAAAAATTTTTAATCTATCGTTAGCGTGGTTTTGTTGTTCCATTTTATAAATTTATGCAAAATATAGCAACATGAGTAAAAAGCAGATCACCGCCGTAGTAGAGTTAGATAAATCTAGATATAAGACCAGGGTTTTTGCCGATGGACATTTTATTTATGCAGATGAACCCGAAGATTTGGGTGGAACTGATGAAGGCATGGCTCCAGGAGCCCTGTTGCTAGCAAGTTTAGGCAGCTGTACTGCCATTACGGTAAGAATGTATGCTGACAGAAAGCAATTTCCTTTGGAAACTATTACTGTTAATTTAAAGATATGTGCAGAAGACGAAATGGACAAAGGAACGGTCATAGAAAGAGAAATTAAATTCACGGGAAATCTGGATGAGGAGCAAATCAAACGTTTAATGGTTATTGCCGATAAATGCCCTATTCATAAGATTTTAAGCAATCCTATAAAAATTGTCACCCGTTAAAGAATTAGTTTTGTAGATTTTGAGATTTCAAAATATTAGCTATTTTTGAGAGAACAAACGCTTTATGAAATATAACCCCGGTCTACACGTTCTCTCAGAATTTTCGTCAAATAAAATCGATTTACTATCTAGTTCGCAACCATGTAAAAAGTTGTTTGATGATTTAATCACGCTAAACCAGCTTGAAAAAGTTGGCGAAGTTTATCACGATTTTGAAAATGGTGGCTTTACGGCTGTGGTTTGTTTAACAGAATCTCACATGTCCATACATACATGGCCGGAATATAAGTTAGCCACTTTTGATGTTTTTCTGTCCAATTATCAACGAGATAATAGCGATAAGGTAAAGACTATCTATGAATCCGTATTGTCTTTCTTTGAAGGTGTTGAAGTTCAGAAAAATGAAATAGTTCGCTGATGACAACACCTACTCTCTCTTCTTTTCCCCTTAGCGAAACCATAATTTGTCCGCATTGCGAAAAGCAAAATATTGTTTATCACCTTTCCGATTGTGACTATATCGTTTGTCAGAGCTGTCGAGCCTACGCGGTGCATACTGTAGGGAATGAATTCCAGTTTAAAAGAACCTTAAACAAATTGGAGTTTACTCCAGTACTAAAAATTGGTTCAGCGGGTACTATAGATAATGACGAATTTAAAGTAATTGCTTATCTAGAAAAGAGAGAAAGAGGTACTCAATACAAATGGCGTGAGTATATATTGTTTAACTACCAAAAAGGTTATGCCACACTCTCTGAATTCGATGGACATTGGAGCATCATTAGAGGAAAGGAATTTTTTCCAGATTTAGCAGATTTATCAAGTAACTACAATTCGAGCATTAGGTATTTGAATTCAGATTTTCATCTATTCAATAAATATACTCCTGAGGTTATTGCTGCTGTTGGTGAATTTGGAGAAGATATTTTAGATACCAAAATTAAGGCGGTTGAGTTTGTGGCTCCGCCCCTAATGATTGTTAAAGAAAAACAGGGGAACAAATCAAACTATTATTTAGGCGAGTATATAGAGACAAAAAGGCTTGCTGAAGCGTTTAATGTAGATTATAGTTTATTCCCTAGCAAAATAGGTATAGGTGCAATACAACCGTCTAAATATTTTGATAGATGGAATTCATTATTTACTATTACTGGATTGGCCATTATAGGCATTTTACTAATACATCTGTTTATTGGTTATCTTAAACCAGAAAAGGAACTGTTTTATGAGAGTTTCCAATTGACACATCACCAGGCAAATGGAAGCGACGCAATCAAATCTTTTGCTAGCCCTAGTTTTGAAATTACAGACGACTTTTCAAATCTGGAGTTTTACATCAATTCAGCAGTTTCAGATAACTGGCTAGAAGCATCCATGGTGCTGGTGAACGAAAAAGACAATCACACATGGGAAGTTTCTAAAGGCTTTGAGTATTATTCGGGTGTTGAAGATGGAGAAAGCTGGTCTGAAGGTGATAGACACGCGGAAGTAATGTTGTCGAATATCCCTAAAGGTAAATATCATATTAATATTTATCCTTATTCCGGAGATCCAAATAGAGACATTTTAGTGGTAAAGGTTACTGCAAATGCTAGTATGTGGCGTAATACACTATTAACCTGCTTGGCGCTATGTTTATACCCGGCCTATTGTTGGTATAGAATGAGGAATTTTGAGAAGAAAAGATGGGATAACAGTAATTATTCACCCTTTGTAAGTTAATAACTGATGAAAATTAAACCAATAAGATTTTATCTGATATTAATGGCGCTTGCCGTTGCCGCTTATTCATTAAGCCTATGGCACGGTTATGCGTTTTACAATGATAAAGTAGAAAAAAATACAGAATATAACGGCTCCAGAGGTCGATCTGGCTATATCAATAGATTTTACCATAAATAAACTAAATATGAGCTTAAACGAATTAATTAGTATTAAATACATTATTGCATCAGTTGTATACTCTTTCATTGGTATAGTGGTGTTAATTATCTCTTTTTGGATCATCGAAAAAATCACTCCTGAAAACCTTTGGAAAGAAATATTAGATAAACAAAATAAAGCCCTGGCTATTGTTTTCGCAGCTTTTATTATCGCTATCGCCATTATTATTAGTTCGGCGATACATAGTTAAGACATGAACAAAAAACTACCAGCTTTACTCCTTATTTCTGTATTTGTAGTTGCCACTTGCGGTTTGATCTATGAACTTATTGCGGGTACTTTGGCAAGTTATCTTTTAGGCGATTCTGTTACTCAATTCTCTACCATTATAGGATTGTACCTTTTTTCAATGGGTATTGGCTCTTGGCTATCCAAATATTTTGAAAAAAATATACTTTCATGGTTTATACAAATAGAAATACTTGTGGGCCTTGTTGGTGGCTTTAGTGCTAGTATTCTATTTCTCATTTTTGAGAGCATCGCATCTTTCAGAATAGTATTGTATGGACTGGTAAGCTTAACTGGTATTCTTGTAGGCTTGGAAATCCCCCTGCTTATGCGGATTCTTCAAAACCGTTTCGAGTTTAAGGACCTAGTTTCAAAGGTCTTCACTTTCGATTATATCGGTGCCTTGCTAGCTTCGCTAATTTTCCCATTATTGCTAATTCCCTATCTTGGGTTGGTCAAAACAGCTTATTTGTTCGGTATCCTAAATGTTAGTGTGGCGCTCATTGTATGTGTTAGTTTTGGAAAAGAAATCAAAGCTGCTGGATATCTCAAAAATGCTTCCATCATCAGTATTGTGATCTTAATTGCTGGCTTTGTCTATGCCGAAAAAATAACCAGTTTTTCAGAGAACATGGCTTATAGTGATACCATTATTTACTCTAAAAGCACACCTTACCAACGGATTGTACTTACCAAGAAGAATAAAGTGTTGCGTTTGTTCCTCAATGGCAATCTTCAGTTCAGTTCTGATGATGAATACCGCTATCATGAAGCGTTGGTGCACCCTGCGTTACAAGCGCTTCCAAATGCAAAAAACATATTAGTTTTAGGAGGTGGCGACGGTTTAGCGGTAAGGGAAATACTTAAATACAAGCAGATTGAAAATATTACATTGGTAGATTTAGATCATGGAATGACTTCCCTGTTTCAATCTAACCAGATGCTGCTGAAATTGAACCAAAAATCTTTACTATCAGCCAAGGTAAAAGTGATTAATACCGATGCGTTCAGCTGGGTAAAAGCACGACAAAAGAAATTCGATTTTATCGTCGTAGATTTTCCCGATCCTTCTAATTATGCCGTTGGAAAGCTATACACTAATTCTTTCTATAAAATTATGAAGGATTTGCTTGCACCTCAAGGTTTAATGGTCATCCAATCTACATCGCCCTATATTGCTCCAAAATCATTTTGGGCCGTAAATAAAACTTTGGAAAGTGTAGATTTTAAGACAATTCCTTACCACAATTATGTACCTTCTTTTGGTGAATGGGGCTACATTATGGCTATGCACCCCGACCATAAATATAAAAAGCCGCAGAGTTACTTGCCTGATCTGAAGTTTATCTCTAAAGAGAGCTTTGACTTAATGTTGCACTTCCCTAAAGACATGGCGAAGATAGAGACTGAAGTCAATAAACTGAATAACCAAATTCTAGTGAAGTATTTTGAAGATGAATGGTCGTCAGTCTTATAAGGAAGCGGTATATGGTTATATCCGGCGACGCTCATTTTTGTTGAGATTGGGGGTTGTAACAGGAGGAATTTTTCTGAATGGCTGTGTCAAAAAAGTCAAATCGAAGGGATATCATTTTGCTGGTACTTTAAGAGGTCCAAATGCCCATGCGGGACATATTTTAAGAGATAAAATAGTCATACCGCAGCCCAAAACAAGTAGAAAGATTAAAACACTAATTGTAGGTTCCGGAATCAGTGGTCTATCGGCTGCAAGATGGCTTCAAAAAAATGGTGAAACAGATTTTGAAATATTAGAGTTGGAAAGCCATACAGGGGGTAATGCTTATTATGGGAAAAATGAAATCTCTACTTACCCTCTTGGTGCGCATTATACCACCATTGCCAACACGGATGATCAATTGTTGATCGACTTTTTTAAGGAGGTTGATGTCATTACACATTTCGAAAATGGATTACCCTATTATAACGACTATCATCTCACGTTTGACCCAGAAGAAAGATTATTGATTAATGGCGAATGGCAAGAAGGTTTAATTCCTGATTTTGGGGTGCCAAATAAAGATAAAGAGCAAATCAGGCGATTTCTTAAAGAGGTAGAAACGCTAAAGCATACGAAAGGTAGTGATGGTAAATATGCTTTTAATATTCCAATTGACGAAAGTTCTAATGATCAGATTTTTATTCAATTAGACCAAATTTCGTTTAAGGATTATCTAAATCAAAAAAAATACGATTCCCCTTACCTGCTTTGGTACCTTAACTATGCTTGTAAAGACGATTACGGACAAAAAATAGAGAAAATTTCGGCTTGGGCTGGCCTGCATTATTTTTCTAGTAGAAGAGGAAAAGCTGCCAATGCAGAAGATAATGCAGTATTGACTTGGTCAAAAGGAAACGGTTGGTTAGCGGAAAAGATGGCAGAAAAACTGAAAGCAAATATCACTACTTCAACAATATGTTACGAGATCAGCGAAATGTTGAATGGGCAAATGCAGGCTTGGGTTTACAATGCACAAACTAAAGAAAGTACTTATGTCATCGCAGAGAAAGTCATCCTAGCGACTCCTCAGTATGTCAACCATAAATTGTTAAAGAATAGCGACCGTCCTAATTTTGACTATAAGAAGCTCTCTTATTCGCCTTGGTTAGTTGCTAATATCAGCGTTGATCAATTGCCGAACGCAAAGGGGATGGATTTGTGCTGGGACAACGTAGCTTATAATACGCCATCAGTCGGTTATGTAAATGCCACACATCAAAATATTGCCTTAACCAGTGCACAAAAAGTGCTGACTTACTATTTGCCTTTATGCGATTTTGAACCTGCAATTGCCAGACTAGCAGCTTATAGTAGAACTTACGAGCAATGGCTGGACATTATCATGCCGGAATTGAGGTATATTCATCCAGAAATAGACAAGACAATTAAACAAATTGATTTATGGGTTTGGGGACACGGTATGATAGCTCCCAACCCTAATGTGATATTTGGGAAAAATTTAGAAGCCGCAAGAAAGCCAATACATAACAAAGTGTTTTTTGCGCACACAGATTTGAGTGGTATTTCTATTTTTGAAGAAGCATTTCATCAAGGTATTAGGGCCGCAAAAGCGGTGTTACAGAAATGACGAACTACAAACAACCTTGGCTCCTCTCCGCTTGGAAAGATTCGGTATTTATTCTGTTCCCACCGTTTCTTTGCTTATTGTTGATTATGCTATTTCCTAGTCAATTCCAAGAATCTAACCAAATGTCGGTAGCCTATTGGCTTGTTTTGGTAGTTTTTATAGATGTAGCACATGTGTATAGTACGCTCTATAGAACCTATTTCAACAGAAGCAATTTTGTCAAAAATCAAATATTACTTATCGCCATACCGCTAGCTTGTTACTTGGTGGGGATAATCATCTATCATTTAGACGGTTTATGGTTTTGGCGAATTTTAGCTTATTTAGCTGTTTTTCACTTTATCAGACAGCAATATGGTTTCATGAAACTGTATATCGGACAGGAAAATGATGCGAAATGGTATAAATGGGTAGATACGATTACTATTTATAGCGCTACACTATATCCTATCATTTTTTGGCATTTAAAAGGCAATCGAAATTTCAATTGGTTTATAGAAGGTGATTTTCTGGTGTTTCAAAATACAAACTTGCTGATGGTAACTAATATTCTTTATCTAATTATCATTGCAACATATCTTTTTAAAGAGATAGTTTATTCTTACCATAAAAGAACATTTAACATTCCAAAGAACTTGTTAATCCTTGGCACGTGCTTGTCTTGGTACTTTGGTATTGTTTATTTCAATGGAGACCTTACTTTTACCTTGTTGAATGTTGTTTCGCATGGTATTCCGTACATGGCATTGGTTTGGTTTTTTGAGAAGAAAAGGAATAACGAAGAACAAAAACAGCAAACGAAATTATATAAAATCGCATTCGGTCGTTTTGGTGTTGTTTGCTTTATCATTGCTATTATGTTATTAGCCTATTTGGAAGAAGGTTTATGGGATAGTATGGTGTGGAATGAGCATAAAAGTGTATTTGAGCCTTTTTCTTTTTTACCTTCCGTAAATGACGAGTTTCTGCTGAGCTTAATTATTCCGCTTTTGGTGGTGCCACAAGCCACACATTATGTATTAGATGGCTTTATCTGGAAGAAAAAGTATCATTTTTAATCATTGTTTTTAATAAACAGCATTGTTTTCATCAAGCTTTGCTAGGGATACAATATCTTTGCGCACATAATGAATAGTTCTAATAAGCCCCTACTCAATTTTCTATCGGGAATTACCTTTGTAACCCTTTGGTCGTCTGCTTCCTCCGCTACAAAAATTGGATTAACAGCCGTACAGCCTTTGGTGTTATCTATTCCTCGTTTTGTTTTAGCTTCAGCTTTGATGTTAGGGATTTCACATTTGTTTATGCGTAAACCAATACCTCGCGGTCAGCAAATTTGGAAACAGATGGTTATTTACGGCTTTTTTAACGTAGGCCTGTATTTGGGATTATATGTGGTGGCCATGCAGGAAGTATCGGCAGGTTTAGGTTCATTATTTATTGCCATTAACCCTGTATTGATCATGCTGATTAGTACCATTTGGTACAGACAGCCGATTAGACCTGTAACGTTGTTGAGCTTTGCCTTATGTATGTCGGGAATGATTTTGGCGGCTTATCCCCTTTTGCATGGTAGCCACGCCAGTATTTTGGGGTTGGCTTTGTTACTGCTCTGCAATATCTCCTATTCCATTGGTGCTATTTATTTTGCGAAGCAAGACTGGAAAGGAACACATATTTTAACCATTAACGGATGGCAAACTTTAGTGGGATGTATTTGTCTGTTGCCTTTCGCGATATTTTATTACAAAGCTGATGCAAATATTTTCAATACGGCCTTTATAGGTTCGGTAGTTTGGTTGGCTATTCCAGCATCTATTATTGCTTCATTACTTTGGATGATGTTACTCAAGGATAATCCTACCAAAGCCTCTGCCTGGCTCTTCTTGTGTCCAGTGGCTGGTTTTGCTATTGCAGCTACATTAATGGGCGAACCTTTGTCCATTTACACATTACTTGGGGTACTACTAGTGATTGCAGGTTTGTATATGGTACAGCGGATGAAAAGCGAAACTACGTCATAGTATTTAAATACCTTTGGATACTGTAGCTAAGTATCCTGAAATTTCCAATAAATTCATCGGTCGGTTTCCCCACGAAGGCAGTGTCGATTGTTGATGCAGATTTAAACTTTCTGTTTGCCTCAAGGAAACCTGTAGATATTCATTAATCTGATGGATTTCATCGGCTTGTAATAAGGATTTATTTTGTCTTTGCATGGAAGCCAAAGTGGCTGTAAGCACATTCAATTGGTAATTCAAAAGTTGCAAACGATTGATCAAAGGCCAATTCATTTTTTTTCGGAAAGGTTCTTTATGGGCAGCTTTGATAGCTTCGCTCAACATCGATAAACGTTGATGGCTTAATTTACGGGCCAAACGGGTTTGATGGATAGAAGTAAAATCATCAGCTTTTAAAGCCAATGCAGCTTTAAGATATTGGTGGTTGGCCTTTAAAACTTCCGTTAACAACACACTTAATCTCGGTGCATTCCAAATAGGGAACAAAAAAGTAGCCGCTAAACATAAAGCAATACCTAGAACGGTAAATAATGCCCTGTCAGACACCAATTGCCATAAATTTCCTTCGTAAACATTTAAACATAAAATCACCGCTAAGGTAATTCCGATTACACTAACACTGTATGCTACACGATTAAAGGCAAAGAAAACAAATAGTCCAATCACGCTGATGAATAATTGCCATGGTGTATTGGTATGACTTATAATGAACCAACCTATCAGTAATCCAACAACAGTTCCGCCTAAACGTTCCATATTACGTTTCATAGTTTGTCCGTAACTCGGTCTGCTCACAATCACCATTGTTAGCAATAACCAATAGCTGTAATGCTCATCTGAAAGCCAAGTAATAAGTAACAGCGCAATAAGGCATAATGCTGATAGACGTAAAGAAAAACGAAACACAGGCGATTGCAAGGAAAAATGCTGTTTAATGGCATTGGTCTGTATAGGAGCCGGTGTTAAAAAATCACGAACACGAACTTCTTCTTTATTTGAGGATGTGTTGATGTTTGGCTGATGAATAGCCGTAATTAATGCTTTAATTTCATCAACATTGGTAAGGATTTGCCGAAGTAAACTGGCTTTCTCATTATCTAATATTACTACCTTTTGGAGCAATTGTAAGCGTAACTGTACAAACTCCTCTTCCGTTTCCTTATCAGGATGAGGCAACAGCTTCGCTAAAGCTTCAATACTGTGCTGAATAAGTGGTAAAACTCCTGTGGAAGCGAATTGATTCCGTAGGTATGGATAATCGTAGTGCACCGCACTTACTTGTTCGTAAAGGTCAATGAGGTTGGTAGATTTATCTAAAAAGAACTTCCCTTTGGTACTTACCTGTCGCATAGCTCTTTCGTCACTTAGCAACAATTGTCTAATGAGCTCGTGCTGGTTAGCTAGTTTTAAGTGTAGCCGCATATTGCTTTGATTAAAACCAGATAAACTAAATTTAGGGTCGTAGCCTTTTGCCCTTAATTTTAACAATGCTGCCGTATCTCTTTTTGTTTGCTTAATTGCCCTTCCTAGGGAGCGATATGGGAAAATCCATATTTGCGAAAGACTGATCAGCGAATACCACAAACCGCCTAAGAAAATGTAATTGCCATACAATAAAGGATTGGCTGGCTTAAGGCCGATGGTAAAAGTGGCTAAAATAATGCCCATTAAGCCAATGGCATTCATGCGTTGGCCTACTATGCCAAGCATGGTTAATATAAAAGTAATGAGCACTACGGTGATGATCATCAAAGCCGGAGCACTAGCGCTCCAAGCTGTAACGGTAGCCACAAAAGTAAAAATGAGAATGCTTACCCAAGCTGCTTTGATTTTATCACTACGATTACCCGGCAAGTCGGTCATACAAATCATTAGTGCTCCTATGCCAATACCGATAGCTGTAGTAGGCCATCCTTGATAAAAGAAAAAGATAATGGGAAGGATTACTGCTAAAGTATTACGCAGTGCATCTACACTGTGTTCACTTTTAAGAACCCGGGTAATGGTGGAGAGCTGTTTTTGTAATTTACTACTCATTTGCGGCTGCAAAGGTAGCGTATTTTTGAGAGTAGTTAGGCCCCAGCAACTAAAATTACTGAGGCCTAACTGTTTGTTTTAATTCGCTTAGAAAGCTTGATCGGTGATAACACCGACCAAGAAGAAAACTGTTACTAGAAGTTCTACCTGTGGTTGGTGTTATCACCAACTTGAGAAAGGTGACTAAAAGTTAAACTTCCCTTTATACCTCAACAAGGCCTCAATATAATAATAATCGGCATAGTTGATGGGGACATCAATTTCAGAGTTTCCTGGAAGGTGGCCTGTGCTATGTTCCAAAACAAAGCCATAATTGTCACCGATTTTGCTGGTGTAGGCGGTGCTTAAACTATATAGGATTTTATCGGCCGCTGCTTTATAAAGTTTGGCACTCTTGCTGTATTTGGCTAATTCATATAATGCAGATGCTGTAATGGCTGCCGCCGAAGCATCTCTAGGAGCATTAGGAATTTTTGGATCATTGTAATCCCAATAAGGGATACCATCTGCAGGTATATTTTTATTGTTTAAAATGTAATTGGCAATAGCATCAGCTTGCACTAAATAAGTTGGTTTTTTGGTATAGCGATAAGACATGGTATAGCCATACAAGCCCCAAGCTTGGCCCCTGGCCCACGATGATTCGTTTGAATAGCCTTGTGCGGTAGTCTTTTTGATGATGTTGCCAGTCTGTACATCGTAGTCAACCACATGCCACGAACTGAAATCAGGACGATAATGGTGTTTGATAGTATTGTCGGCATGGCTGATGGCAATTTTATAGAAAGAAGAATCGCCAGTGAATTTGGTAGCCTCAAAAAGTAACTCTAGGTTCATCATGTTATCAATAATTACCGGATATTTCCACTTATCGCCATTATGGTCCCAAGACCTGATCACTCCTGTACTTGGTGTAAAGCGTGTTGATAGTGATTTTGCTGCTTGGATGATCACCGAGCGATAGGCAGTATCGCCGGTAAGGCGAAGTCCGTTGCCAAAAGGGCAAAATATCATGAAACCTAGATCATGTGTAGCCTTATTGTATTGTTCTTTCTTGATGTCTTCAGTATATTTTTTCGCCAGTTCTAGCCATTTTCTATCTTTAGAGAACTCATAATAATACCACAATTGTGCCGGAAAGAAACCGCTAGTCCAATCTCTGGAAGCTACCATTTTAAATTGGCCTTTTTCTACAGTTCGTGGCGATACTTGATTAGGTTTGATTTTTCTTGCCGAGTCTACATTTTTCACTAAAACATCGGTTTGAAGTTCTGCAGATTTTATTGCTTTTGGTACATCTATTTTCTGCGCCTGTGCTCCTAACGCGGCGAGTAATAATGCGGTGGTAATTTTAAGTTTCATATGTGTATATACTTGTTTTTTCTAGTTCTATCGTTTCATTAGCTTATAGCCAAATTAATGGATGCCTGATGGGTAAATTTCTGATTACTTCGGCATTAGTAGGCTTTAAATCCAAACTTTTCCAAGTGTTAAACCATATTTGTTTACCAAAGTAATTGGCCCCAAATAAAAGAAATGGTTGTGCTACCGGCCAGTTTTCCCAATACATTACATCAGGTTTTAAAGTCCATTTTGATTTGTCGGCAATATAGGGATATAGATAATCTAACCCTTTTTTAATGGACTTGCCGTCCTCGGTTTCGTAAGTCCATAAATTATCTTTCGGCGTTGATAAAATTTGGCATAAGGCGGTCATGGCATCTAGATTAAAAATAGCGTAACCGTAAGGTTTGGTTCTTTTCATCTCCAACGGAAAACTGCCGTCTATGGCCATTTGATTAGGTAGGAATACTTTCTTATACTGCAGCCTCAACGAATCAAGCATGGGCTGGTCGTTCACCAATTTGGCAAAAGAAGCCACTTGCATTGCCCAACAAGTGCCATGGTTGTTCTTCGCATTTTTCTCGGCAATGCCGTTTTTATCTGTATTTAGCCATCGAATATAATCCGAAAACCACTTTTTGATAACTGTTAAGGTTACTTTATCCAAAGCTTTAGATTTTTCCATGACAATTACCCCTTGGGCAACTTCCATCAAATGAATGGAATCTATAATTCCCCAGCTTCGCCCGGTAAATAAACCTTTAATGGCTTGTGCATAAGCTAAATTGGGGTTCATTAGGGTTTTTTGGTTAACAAACCATGCTTTTAAATGACGAATGGCATGTTTTACGTATTTTTCATCACCTGTAATTTGGTAGGCTGAAGCTAAAGCACCAATGATTTCACTAAAACGGATCATGGCGTGCCGATGGGCTACAAAGTTTTCAGGATTGGACATCCCATCTCTGTTTATGTATGGCCCATCTGGATTTTTAGGGTCGGGCCAAAAATAGTCGGCCTCCGAAAAAAAATCATGTTTGCCACCAGCACTTTTAGGTGAACTGCTTGCGGTAACTGTTACAGGCTGCTGTTGCATGGCCCAATCGGCTTCCTTAAGTACTTGTACTTTTAAAACTGCCGTTGCCTGAGCTTTGAATGTATCTTGTCCAAATGCTGTAGCAATGGTTCCGGTTATTAATAATATAAGTACTTGCAGGCTTTTCATTATGATTCTTTTTATATTATTCGATGTTTAGAAAAACAGTTTGAAGATTTTTTGCGCTTACGGATACGATACTTTTCTTTTGATTGGTTTTGAGCCTTATGATGGCTCTTCCATTGTAAAGTTGAACTTTAGAAGAACCAGTAGAAGTGCCTTGGTCCTTAATGAGTTCTCCATCTCCTATCAAATTAAAATTAACTTCGTTAGCAGCATCTAAGCAAAGTATTTTATTTGCATCGTAGGCTTTTACTTCTATGGTCGTTACACCATTCGCTTCACTTATTTTGTTTAAAGTAAGCTGTGTTGGTTTTCCCCACTTTTCAGTCTGAAATTCTTGAGTGATTTCATCCGTAACGGTTACTTTCCCCTTTTTGGCTACTACCTTGAAATGGTAAGTTCCTTTTTGCATTGGCACCGACCAACGTAGGCCAGCGGCGGGGAAATCTTGACTATTGCGTTTCTTTAAACCAAAGCTTTTTCCATTGACGAAAAGCTCTGCTTCATCGCAATTAGAATAAACTTTTACCATTTTCTCCTCACCTTCTGCGCCCCAACGTACAGGCCATGAGTGTCCATAAATATGTACCATTGGGGTATTAGTCCAGTAAGATTGGAAAATATAAAAGGCTTCCTTTTTGGTGAAATCACGTTCAATAACACCTTTTTGGTTCACATAAGGCACAGGATTTTCTGGGCGTATTGGCGTACTGAAATCTTTAAAAGGCCAATAAGCAGTTCCCGAAAGCCAAGGCATGGTTTCTTGTTCTTTCAGGTGCCAGTCAATCAGATTGGCAATGTAGCTTTCGCTCCAATCGCCATCTTTACTTACTCTAGCAGCTCCGCCATACAATGAAGCATCTCCCGCCCTTTCATCGGCACCACCACCCTGTCTAATTTTCAATAGGGCATTATCTGGATTTTCGGAATGACGTCTGGCGTGACTATCACCTCCCCATTCTACGTGCAGGAAACGTTCTGATTTATCAAATTCGGCCTGCGAAACGCTTTTATATTCTGTGTAGTTGCCACGGTACCAACCTGCCCAAATGGAAGGCGAATACACATCTACAATATCTCTACAGAAATCGCAACGTCTGATGGCTGTACTTCTTGAAGGATCTAATTGGTGCGACAGGTTGTTCAATTCCTTCATGTAAGTACGTATCTTCTCTTTATCGAACTCGTTGAAATCACCTGGCCAATCATTTTCATTACCTAAGCCCCAAATAATAATAGAAGGATGATTGTAATGCTGTTCAATCATATTAGTGAGCATACGCTTACCTTGTGCTTGATAAACAGCGCCGCCTAAACCACCCCGGCACCAAGGAATTTCCTCCCAAACCAATATGCCTAAACTGTCACAAAGGTCAAGAATAATACGAGATTGCTGGTAATGCCCTAATCGGATAAAGTTTACCCCCATTTCTTTCATCATCTTCATCTCCGTCACCATCATTTCTTCGGTCATGGCAGCGGCAACTCCCGCATGATCTTCGTGCCTATGCGTACCACGTAACAACAGTCGTTTGCCATTAAGCATAAACGGACCCTTTTTGACAAACTCAAAATGCCTAAATCCAATTTTTTGGTTCAGTTGATAGATTTGTCCATTGGCGGTTAAACTCAATTTCACTTCATATTGTTGTGGTAGCTCTGTTGACCATAACTTTGGAGATTTAATATTGGTTTCTAGCAATAAAGAATCTCCTTGAAAAGTATTGATGCTTTTATCAATGCTTAAAACATTCTTCCCATTTGGATCAACCACATTGATTTTTAAAATCGCAGTTTTTAATTGATCGGGATTAAGCAGCCTCGCTTTGATAGATAGTTTACCTAAACTTCCTTTAGCATCAACCGAAGCATTGGCAAAAATCTTGTCAACCGCTAAAGATGGATTGTAAACCAAGTTTAGGTAACGGTAAATTCCACCATATACATTAAAATCAGAAAGGCTTGAAGGCATCATTTCTAAATCTCTACTGTTATCACTACGGATAATGACTGGAACTTTACCTTTAAATTGTGTTTTGTAAACTGACGATTTTTTAAATGCAGCCACGGCATCGGTAATATCAGCTGTCCATTCGTCGTAACCGCCTACATGAGTAGTTACTTTAGTGGTGTAAATGTAAACTTCGGTTTTTTGCCCAGCGCCTTCAAAATGTAATAGCGTTCGACCGTTTACGTATGGATTTTCAATATCGATGTTGGTACGATACCAGCCTGGCCCCTGATAATAATGAACATTGGGATCAGTAGCATCGGTAGCATTAAAACAATGAGGCAAATTAACCTTTTGCCAGAATGGAAGTTCCTCAGGATTACCTTTCCCTACTAGGCGTACAGCTTCCCAAATACCTCCCAAATCTTGTTTTACAAACTCCCAGTCTGTAATTAAACGTTTTGAATTTTGTGCTAGTAAACATTGACTTACTGCAATTAAGAATAAAAATAGCAGTTTGATTTTTTTGAACATACTTAAAGTTTTTATTTGGTCCAATGCTGGTTTTTCCTCAACATCTTTATCCCCGTAAGCTACAAAACCCTTTTTACTTCACAAACTGTCTACCAAGTACAGTACCTCGTTATGGTTTTTATTGATTAAAATGAAGTTTAGTTTTATGGATTTGTTTAATGTTATATTACCGTATAAATTTTAAATATTTATTTTTTAAAATATTAATATATAATTTTTTAAGTGTATTTATTTTATGTTTTTATTTAATTAAAATAAACTACGTATATATGGTTAATTATAGGTTTTATGGCCAAAACGTGTTGAAAAAATCTCTACGAAAAAATACGAAAACGTTTGCGTTTGGTTCTTATATCTATGACATCGTATTAATTAATTTTTCTTATTTGTAACGCATTTAAAACGGGTTTTCCTTCAATGCTTTTGAATGAAAGTTGAATGCCTTTTTCGTCGGTAACGACATATTCAAACTTCTTTTCTACACTGTGAGCAATACCATGTTTAGCCGCTAAGTTTAAAGCTTTGATGATCGGTTTATCATTGAGGTAAACATCAAAAATTCGTTGTGGTGGAACTTCCTTTCCTTCTGCAATTAAACTATCCAAATTGTAAGGTAAATTGGTTTGTATACCATTTCCCATTAATTCTGCAAAATGTAAGCTGATTTCATATTTACCTTTAGGTACATTAAATTGGTAACCTTCTATACCAAGCTGTTGTGTTTGGTAAATAGGGTCATTTTGGGTGCCAATGATATTTTTATCTGAGCCATAAGCCATTCTTCCACTGTTTTTGATTTTAAAAGCTTCTCCACCTAAGTGCCCCCAACTATTAGGTTCGTAAGCTTTACTTGGTAACCAAATTTGCTGTTGATCGTCTATAAATTGTCTTTGCGAACCCATCAGAATATTAAAGGAGTGGCTTCCCTTTAAAAAGGTTTGTGGTTGTAATACAAAATCAATGGTACTTTGGTCGGTATATGTTTTTCCGTCTTTATAGCCTTTTGCAACGATGATGTTTTTTCCTGATTGAAAACTCACTTCCCAGTTAGCTAGGGTCTCATTAATTGCTTTTTTATCATATGTCTTTCCATTTACAGTGACGCTAACACTATCTAAATTGCTAACAACGGTTAGATTTTGCTTAGCATCAGTGCTAGATCTTAGTTTCCATGAACCATCGCCAATTTTGAGGTAAGGTTTTTTGCTAAAATTTGCTTTGTATAGGAAATAGGTGTTTTTCGGTTGTCTGTCTAGCGTTAGTAATCCTTTATTATTGATACTGGGCATGGTTTCGCTTCTGGTTTCCGAACTGAAATCGGATAAATTCCATGCAGCGGCTCCAGCAATAAAAGGACGTTGCATGATGGCCTTGATATAGATCTGATGGTAGTCCATGCCATATTCTAAACTTTTGTCAAATCTTATAGGGTAATCACTATGTATCCTCGGGTCAACATCGGCACCGTATTCAGTAACCATCAAGCGTTTATTGGGCATGATTGCATGTATTTTGTCTAAATTAGGGCCAAAATCCTCTGATTTTCCGCCATACCAACCTTGGTAAAGGTTCCATCCTACTACCATTGGAATTTTGGTTAAACCAGCATTGGTGTAGCCATTCACATCACCATGATTGCTCATTAGTGTATAACGTGATGGGTCCATTTTTCTAGTAAGATTTTCCAGTTGTTGGGCAAGGTTTTCGATGCTTTTTAAGTAAGCTTTTTTCCTTTCAGGATCATTTCCATAGCGCATTTTAAGCAATACTTCGTTCATGTAAGCCCACATGATAATGCTTGTGTGGTTGTAACCTTGCTTGATCATTTCCACCTGCATGGCTTTGCAGTTGCTGTAAAATGCTTCGCTTTCGGTAATTTCATTCACTACCGGAATTTCCACTGAGGCTAAAATCCCTAAACGGTCACAGGCATCGAGGATCGCTTGATCTTGTGGATAATGGGCTACGCGAAGGAAGTTACCTCCCATTTCCTTTAGCATTTCTACATCTTTCACTTGTAAGGCTGTAGGTACGGCATTGCCCATTTTGGCAAAATCCTGATGACGGCTAGCGCCAATCAATTTCATTGGTGAACCATTTAGGAAAAAGCCTTTTTCGGCATCGAAACTGAAATATCTTACTCCAATATTGGTTTTGATTTCATCTAATATTTTATTCGTTTTAGGGTCTACTAACTTGGTGATTGCCTTGTAGAGGTATGGATTTTCTGGCGACCATAAAACGGGGTTTTTGATGTCTATCTTCGGAAGCTGAAAATGATTGTCGTTATTGGTGTTTGTGGTGATAATTGAAGTGCTTTGACCAACGATATTTGAAGTGGCGTTAACAATGGAGGTAACTATTTTTAACTGTTTGGTTGCCGAATGATTAACCAAATTACCTTTAATTTGAATAGTCGCATTTTGCTTGCTTACCTCTTCCGCGTGAATGTAGACTCCGTTGGTGCCGTATTTTTCTTCTCCAAAATGTGCATCGTTAACAATTATTAGTGAAACGTTTCTGTACAAACCACCAAAAAAAGTAAAATCACCAGATAATGGCGCTATGGCTTCATTGTAACTGTTGTCAACTTTAACAACGATTTCATCATTACCATTAAACTTTAAATCGTTTAAGGCGATGGTAAAACCAGTATAGCCGCCGATATGCTGCCCAATTTTTTTACCATTTAAGTAAACTTCAGTTTCTTGATTGGCACCACCAAAATCAAGGTATATTTTCTTTGTTTTCCATGTAGCTTGCAGTGGAAGTTTCTTTTTGTAATACCCTATTCCTCTGTAATATCCAGGTTCATCATCCATTACATCAAAAGCATTCCATGTATGGGGAATATTTACAGATGTATATTTCAGTAAAGCATCACCTTGCGACTTTGCATCTTTGGAAAAGCTCCAATTTTGATTGATATTAATTGTCGTTCTTGGCCTTACATTTATTTTCTGCTGCGAAAAGACTTGAATAAAGCTAAATAATAGAAGGATTGTAAGTTTTGTTTTCAAGAAAGTACTTTTAGCGGATGGTTGATGAAATGAAATTTATGGGCATTTTGGTAAGTTTGGTTAATAAGGAGCACCCATTTGGGTGCTCCTCTAAACAACTAACCTATTTTTTATGAAAAAATCAATTATTCTATTTGATCCTTTGCAGGAACATTGGCTTCATAGCCTACATATCCTTTGTTCTGATTAATGTGACCGGTAGTGTTAAATCGTTGTGCTGAAGCTGGAATTGGCCATAATACGTGGTAAGGTGCTATGGTAAATTTCACCCCCTGTAACGTTGGTACATTGTTTTTGTAGAAATCATTTTTCTCCATGATGCGGTCATAGAAGAAATTGTTATCTGAAAAAGTAGCCAAGTTATAGGTTTTTCCATTATAGGCCGGTTTACCAGTTTGTGCGAAAATGAAAGCAATACGAGTCAATTCTGTTTTACGGGATTCTTCCCAGAAAAGCTCTCTGGCACGTTCGTCTAAAATGGTTCCAATGGTAATTTTGCTAGCATCCGTAAGCAATGTCGCATTGGCACGTCGTCTTACTTCGTTGATATCTTGCATGGCTAAAGCTAAATCTCCTTTCCAATAATAGACTTCGGCACGTAACAAATAGGTTTCTGCCAAGCGGAACACATACCAATCGGTGTTGGTACCACGAGGTGGATTCCAGTAAGGGTCAACGGCTAAGGCGTTGGTCGAATTGATGAAGACTTTGTAATGTGGCCATCCAAACCAGTGACGAATGGTATCTAATGCACCATTTTGAAATCTTTGAGCCACGTTTGATGAATTATAAGGAAGAAGTGGTTGTCCATATAGCGCTTTATCAGCAGCGTTAGATGAATTTTTCAATGCCGGATTGTTATAAACTAAATCTGTCATATCCATCCACATTCCTTTGGCATGTCTGTAATCGGTATTATCGGTCCAAATATATTGAGTGCTGTATGGTGTACCACGATATCTACCAATTCCCCTACCGTACATTCTGGTCAAAGGAATTTCTGCGGTAGCGGCATCTACCATCGCAGTTGCTCCCGACGGCGTTTTTACGTTGGCAAAGTGCCATGCCGGCACGGTGTTACGCATTAATTGTGAACCATTTGCCGTAGCGCCTAAATCACGAAATGCCTCTCTATCCAATACTAAAAATAATGCTTCGCGGTTGGCTGGAATGGCCTTGTTGTCCATCCTGTGCAAATCCCAAACTACGTTTTTGGTAATGTCGCCAGCAGTGCTTCCAAAACGATTGGTCATTAAGGCATATTTACCACCATTAATCACATTGTTCGCAGAAGTTAAAGCGTCATCAAATTTGCCCAACGCTAAATTCACTTTGGTTAACAAATGACTTACCGCACCCTTAGTAACTTCTCCTTTGGCTACATTATCGTTTACCCAAGTTTGGGCAAATTCCAAATCTGATTTCATCCTAGCTAAAATTACTTCGCGTTTGGTGGAATAAAAATCTGTACGGGGTGCATCTAGATCTTTTAGCAATACAGGGATATCTCCAAATTGATGCACTAGTCTATAATAAAAATAAGCTCTATAGAAATAGGCGGTACCTAAAATGGCATTTTTCTCAGCATCGGAAGCATATTTAGGCACATTGATATTGGTGATTACGGTGTTTGCTTGTCTAATGCCACGATATAGGTTAGTCCAAAACCATCCAATTTTATTGAAATCATCACTGTTCAAGTTGGCATCAGGTGTAATACGGGTTACCAAATCCTGTGCTGGTGTACTTTTATCCGTAGTACCTTCCACAGCTACATCTGAGAAAATAGATTCGGTTAGCATTGGAGCCGAATCACCAAAATATTCTCCTCTTACCACTAACGATACTCCAGCTAAAGCTGATCGCATAGCTCCAGGGGTATTTAAACTGATAGGCTGATAGGTAGAAAGCATATCGGTATCCAAGAAGCTCTTTTTACATCCCATATCTGCTAAAAACAGTACCGATAAACATGATATGGCAATCTTTTTATTTATATTTTTCATTTCAGTTAACATTATAAAGAAACATTTAAACCTAGGGTATAATATCTTGGCGTAGGTCCATTGTTCTCAGGATCCCAGAAATTCCAATCTTTACTCCATACATAGGCGTTGTTTACATTGGCATAAATTTTCGCATTTTTCACTCTTACTTTGCTTAGTAAACTTTGTGGTAAGGTATAAGCGAGCGCTACAGAATTTAATCGGATGAAAGAATTGTCTCTGTACACGTTAAAGCTCGTACCACTTGTTCCAGAATTTAATCGGGAGTAATCATTAATTGGGTTTGACGGTGTCCAATAGGGCACTTGGTAAGAGTTCATACGGGCGAAGCCTACGCTACCTGGTTGATTTTTAGCGGTATTGTATTGTTTTAGCTGCCCCCAATTCGAAAGCAATTGGAAAGAAACATCAAAGTTTTTGAAGATGTTAAACTCGTTTCTCATTGCGAAAATGAAGCGGGGAGTTGTAAAGCCTAAAAAGTCTTTATCAGCATCGCCATATACATAGTTACCATCTCTATCTACTAATTTGAAATCGCCTGGTCTGATGGCCTTATTGAACTTATTTGCTTCGGCAACCTCATTCTCTTGCCACACTCCTGCTATCCTATAATCCCAAACCACGTTAATATCTCTACCAATAAACCATCCATTTGCTAGGTCATCAGCAGGGAATGCTAATTTTACGATTTTGTTTCTAGAGAAAGACATGGTGAAATTGGTGTTCCACTTGAAATTTTCGCTCGAAAAGTTCCTACTGTTCAAAGTAATATCCATCCCTTTGTTTTTGATTTCCGCCAGGTTTGAATACACATATTCGTATCCCGTAAAATCAGGTACTTTTTGCTCTACCAAAAGGTTACTGGTCTTTTTGGCATAATACTCTACGGTTCCACTTAACCTATCTTTTAAGATGGAGAAGTCTAAACCAATATTAAATGCTTTGGTTTCTTCCCATTTTAAATTGGAGTTGGGCATACGAAGGCCATTGGCCAAGGTGGTAATGGATACCGCATTGCCATTAGCATCTATACCTACTGATTTCCCTGTGGTTAATACTGCAAGTGCAGCATAAGGTTCTACAGTATTATTACTTGGGTTACGTAAATCTCTATTACCATTAACGCCATATGATAAACGTAACTTACCGTAATTTAACCACTTGATATTTTTCATGAACGACTCTTCGGTAAAGGTCCAAGCTACTGCCGCCGCGGGGAAAGTGGCATCTTTAAAGTTGATACCGAATACTGAATAACCATCTTTCCTCAAAGATAAAGTAAGGTAATAACGTTGCATTAAGCTGTAGTTTACCCTGGCCATTAAAGCATCTCCAGTATACACTTTATCTTCTGCGTTTACGGTTGGTAAAACGCCGGCCGCTAAGTTGTGGTATCCTAAAATATCACTAGGAATAAAACCCGAGTTGCCCGCTTGTGTCCACCAAGTTTGATATTTTTCGGCATTTGCTAGCAAGGTTACATCTACATTGTGGATTTTACCAAACGTTCTGTTCCACTTCAATAGGTTATCTACCTGCCAATTGTATCTCGTTTCATGTGCACGGGTAACTTGACCTCCCGGTGTAATTACATTAGGGTTTTGCGAAGAAGCATGGTTAAAAGTACGGTACATGTCAATACCTGGACTAAAGTTCAGTTGATAGGTAATACCAAACGGAAGGGTTACTTTACCATATAAGCTTCCAAATAAAGTATTCTGTTTATTCAATCTGCCGTTATAGGTCATATCCAAAAATGGATTTCTGGCATTTAAACCAACATCATCTGTTGGTATTCTACGTAAGCTGCCGTCTGCATTGTATTTGTCGCCATAAGGTGATAGGTTGGTTAATTGCGCCCAGTCGGCTTCAATTGCTCCTTCGTTTCTATCTGCATACTGAATGTTGGCACCAACGGTGATGAACTTGGCAATTTGGCTTTCTAAGTTCAACCTAAACCTTACGGTGCTAAACTCGCCACCTTCTATTAAATTTTGGTTTTTTTGGTAACCTAAGGACATGTAATATCTAATATCTTCTTTACTGCCGCTTACACTTAAGGTATGATCTTGACGGAAGCCAGTTCTAAAAATATCATCGTACCAATTGGTGGTTTTGCCTGCTAGATAATTAGCTTTTTCGTTAGCTGTTAAGCCCAATCTGTTCAACCACAAATCTACAGGGTCACCACTTTGGCCATTTAGCCATTGGGTCATGGTTACCCCAGCAGGTAGGTTTCTCGGGTCGTTATATAAATAGCTAGGTGTCGAAGCACCACTTCTCATCACATCAGCACGCCAGTTTAAAAAGCCTGGCCCATCATAAGGCCTCATGTTTTGCGCTAGTTGAGCTAAACCAACATTGGTATTAAAGCTAATGGTTGGTTTGGGGCTGTTTCCTTTTTTGGTAGTGATGGCTACTACGCCAGTGGCCGCTTTTGCGCCATAAACAGCAAGGGAACTGGCATCTTTTAATACGTCTACGGTTTCAATGTCGTTGGGGTTAATATCTGATATTTGACCGTTGTAAATAATTCCATCTAATACAATTAAAGGTTCGTTACCAGCAGTAAGAGTCGATTTTCCACGTACCAATAAAGCTCCGCCTCCTTTGGCACTGGTATTTAAGCTTACGCTCATCCCTGCCACGTTTCCTTTTAGGATGTCGGCCACACTTTGAGGGTTTTCATTTTCCAGACGTGTTGCGCTAACACTTGAAATAGCACCGGTTACATCTTTCCTGCTTGCTGTACCGTAACCAATAACTACCACTTCCGAAAGACCTTTGGCATCTTCTTCGTCTAAACTAACCGTGATACTGATTTTTCCGTTCAATGGTACTTCCTTGGTTTTGTAACCAATACTGGTAAATACTAAAACAGCATTGGCGTTATTGGTTCTTATGGCGAATTTTCCAGAACCATTGGTCACCACTGATAGTTGTGTATCTTTTATTTTAACACCAACACCTGGCATAGGTGTACCTGATGCGTCTGTAACGGTACCAGTGATTTCCGTTTGCGCATTAGTTCTAAATATTCTTAATGATTTTTCAGATTCAGCATTATTAATGCTAGCTGAGGCTTTTAGTTGCAGAAAGAAACACCAGAGAAGCACCATGGCTACGTTCTGCAAAATCCTTTTTGATAGAATTTTACTCATACAGTTAAAAATTTGGTTTAATGGGTTAGCGTCAAAAAGCGTTTTGACAAGTGTAAATATAGAGGTGTTGCTACAACAATTGCAATAGAATTAATTATGTAATCAACTGATAATTAGATTGTTGTATTAATTTTGATACGCTTTAATCTCAACTTAAAAATGTAGTAAGTAGCTGATTATTCGCAATATGTATAGCGCTCTTATTTTTAAACTGATACGTTTAAAACGCAATGAAAATAAATGATAAAAAAATACGAAAACGTTTGCGTAGCAAACAATCTTAACTGTTTTAAGCCTTTTTATCGAGTACTAATTTGGCCCAGCCAGACTTGCCAACGCCACGAAGGTCTTTTTTTCGCTCGTCCATCACTTTTTTGACTTTAGATGCATAGGCCCAGCAGGTACTTTGTCGTATTCCAAGCTTTTCCGAAAGCTTATGTGAGGAGATGGTTCCTTTGGAACTGTACATTAGATAGACCAAATAGAACGCTTTATTAATTGGAATGCGGTTATTCTCGAAAATAGTATGATGCAATACAGATTCTTCATAGGCACATTTGGTGCAACGTCTGTTATAAGGGACTTTCCCATTGCAATAGTTGGTGTGACTACATTTTAAACAGGTATAGCCTACATCCCATTTTAACTGGGAAAGAAATTTATAACAGGCCTCCTTGTCTGGATATTTTAAGCTAAACTCATCAAAATCCAATTCAGTAGCATTTACGCGAGCATCGGTAACTTTCTCAATATTGGTTTTAAGATTGATATTATCTTTCTCCAGTAAAATATTCATTCTGGAAATTTCTTCTGCTTGCTGTAAGAGCAGGTCGTTTTTCAATAAAAGTTCGGCATTTTGCTGTTCAATGGTTTCGTTTTGTTTTTGTAATGCCGTGGCCTGCTGTTTTACTTCAATGGTACGCTCTTCAACTTTAGCTTCCAGTTGCCTGTTCAAATTATCTTTCATTTCAGCATTTAACTGCATTTGCTTTATGATCTGTTTTTGTGCATTTTCTTTTTTCTTTTTCAGGATACGCACTTGGTCACCAATAGCAAATGATAAAAACACCATTTCCAACAGGAAACCAAAGCTCAAGCTGTAAAAACCCAATGCCCCGGGAATGTGCCTAGCATAACCCAAAATATGGACTACCTTGATCACAAATCCCAAGAACAGGAAAGAATAACCTACTACAAAGAATCGTGCAGGTCTGTATTTTTTCCTCCACAGAATATAAATACCAGTGATAAAACCAATGGAAAGTGGAATGAACTCAATGAATTTATATTTAAACCAATCGGGATTGTAAAAAAGACAGACAAGGAAAAATAACAGACGTAATAGCAGTACTACGTTGATCAGTTTGAAAAATGCAGGAGCTTTTTGCCTAACGTGAAGCAACTCTTTGGTAAATATGAGCGCAAAGGAACTGATGCAAAATAATGCTATGCCATAGGCGTATTCATTCCAAACGGGATGCTGTGGCCAAAAATATTGGAAGGCAATTCCATCAATTGAAACTTCATACAAACCAACACTTAAAATATATAGGATATAATATAAATATTGCCTTCTACGAACGGCCAAATACATTAACAGGTTATGGAAACTGAAAATGAAAATCATTCCATAGAACAAACCATAGGTAAGATATTCGGTGAGCCCATATTGTATAAATCGCTCAATGGTCCTGAAAACAATGATCACGTTTACTCTATCTTTCGACTTGATTTTGAAATAGTAGTAGTACTCCCCTTTTTTAAGGTTCTTGATTAGAAATTCAAAATTCTTGTGTCGGTATAAGCGTTCCTTAAATGTTAGATCAGCACCTGAGCGGGCATGAATATATTTGCCGTTTTCATCAGGAAAATAGACGTCAATGTGGTCGGTAACTTGGTCAAAAAACTCAATGACGCTGGATTTATCAAAGTCCTCTTCGAATCTTACTTTAACTCTGTACCAATAGGTTGAACTTAAGTTATAGTTTTTTGGGTAGTAGTTGTTATTTGGAACGAACTTATTATGGTAGGCTTTACTTGAAATGGTATCAAAACTTAGTTCCCCACTAAGGTCCTCTAAGGCCACTATTTCTTTCGACTTAAAAATATACTCGGCAGTATTTTTATGAAGTACTACTGTTTGCTGCGCACCAACATTAACGAAAAATAATAGAAACGGTAAAAATAGAAACGTTCGTGATTGAGTTTTAAACATTACAATGAAGTGCCAACAAAAAGTCTGTGGTAGTTTGGTAACGTTAAATATAGTCACAAAAATTGAAAGAGGTATTCAAAGAAATAAACTTTGAATACCTCAAGGGAAATTTCGTTATGAATTGAAGTGGTAAAGGAATACCACATCACCATTGTAGGCAGGCTTCGCCTGATCTTTAATTTCTAAAATGATATTAACCACTACCTTTGTAGTACCTCTTAAATTTAAAATAGACTTTAAGCTAGCCTTTAAGCGTACTTCGCTGTCAACCGTTACAGCCTGTCCAAATTTTAAGCTTTCGATACCGTAGTTGATTTCCATTTTCAAATTACCAATTTTAACAATCTGTTGCCATAAATAAGGTACTAACGATAAGGTTAAATAACCGTGTGCGATGGTCGTTTTAAAAGGGCTTTCTACGGCTGCTCTTTCAGTGTCGGTGTGTATCCATTGATGGTCAAGCGTAGCATCTGCAAATTTATTGATTTGCTCTTGCGTAATTTTATACCAAGCAGATGTGCCTAATTCATTTCCCAAATAGGAAGCGAAATCATCATGGTTATTAATTTCAATCATATAATAAGTTGTTAGTGTATTATAACAGTCCTTTAATATCTGCAGGAGAATAATTGATAGATTTCAAGGTTTTATCATCCCCTTTTCTGTAAACCAGGTATAAACCCTCTATTTCCTTAAAATAAGCATCTACATTATCTTTCTGCTTGTAATATGCTATCGTTTCCTCTGCTTCAGCTACGGTTTTGCAGGCTTTGCTCATGTTTGAGCGATGTACTTCATCAAACAGGGTTTTAAATTTGCCTCCTAAACCAAATTCCAATACCGCACCAGCCAATACATATTGTAGATCGCATAAAGCATCAGCCACCTCAACTAAATCATCATTATCTACTGCTTCCTGTAGTTCTTTTAACTCCTCAGCAATTAAATCTATTCTTAATTTGCTTCTAACTTTAGACGGGATAGCTGCCTGTTCCACAATAGGGTGTTTAAAAGTGTGGTGAAACTCTGCTACTTGGCTTAAAGCACTTAAATCTTCCATAATGATATTTTTAAAAACGCTAAGGTTTAACAATTTGGGATGAATAACAAATTTTCTTATCAACAGTGGAAAAGTTTTTACCTATTTTGTTTAGCAATGATTTGGTTATCAATATTGTAAATTATTAAACTTCATTTTTTGCCGATATTTTGATAGATTTGCTTTCTATTACTTAAGATACTTCAGATTATTGGAAAATCCATCTATATTTAAATTAAATCTGCCTCTTTCTAGCCCTCTCAATCCAAAAAACATTGTTGTTTTAGCCCTTCTATTTTTAGTATTTTTTGGTTGTAACTCTACCGAAAGCTCTAAAAAAGTAGTTAAGGACGATTTACCGCTCAAATTTAAGCAAGTAGACAGTGTGTACATGTCTAGTGATTTGGCAGAAACTAACCGAGTTTTAGATAGCCTTAAGCCTGAAATTGATCAGGATATAGATGATCTTACCAACTATTATTATTATAGAGGCTTAACCAGCTATAGAGATACCGTTTTAATGGATAGGTATGCTGATAGTGCTTTGGCCATATTTGAAGATGTTGAAGCACAAAAGTATCATCCTATGGCTTTTGCTAAGGCATTGATGCTAAAAAGCGATGTTTATGTCTTCTTCAAAAAATATGATAAAGCGCTAGAAAATTATTTTAAAATAAGGTCAACCTTAAATAAAGATGATAATCCGTTAGTTTATGCAAATTATATCACAAAGATTGCGCAACTATATTATGTTCAAAATCTGTTTAAGCAAGCTGCTCGCTATAATTTAGAGGCATTTGATATTATAGAATCTACTAAAGGAATGGATGCCAGAAGTGTTTTTCATATAAAGCAGGGAGCACTTAATAATGCTGGTTTCTCCTATGAAAAAGCTGGAATGTTGGACAGTGCTGCACTTCTATATCGAAAAGGACTGTTGTTCATCAAGCAGCAATTAGATAAAAACACGGTAACCATCAAGCAATTTAACCAATCGAAAATTGTGTTTTTAGACAATTTAGGTGGTTTAATGGCCAAGCAGGGAAATCTGACTTCAGCAGAGGAATTATTGGAAGAAAGCGTTGCCATGAATAGCTATTCGCAGGATAAGATTAAGATCACCGCGTATATTAAACTTGCGGATGTTTATCGTCGTGTGAACAAACTCCAATCAGCAGATTCATTATTGAACATCGCCCAAAAGGTGATTCAAGATACCCGTTTTGATACCTATGCGCTTAAACCTAGGTGGGACAAAGCCAGAAGTGAGCTCTATTTTTCGGAAGGTAATTATAAGGAAGCTTATCATTTAATGGACAGATATGCTAAGACAATGGATAGCGTAAATGCAGAAAATGAGCTTTCGCGGGTTGATTTGAATATAAGGTTCCAAAACAAGCAGACCGAGCAGGACCTCAAATTATTGACTAAAACCAACGAGAACATTACTTTGTATCTAGTATGTGCCGCTGTTTTTATTTTCATGCTTATTTGCATTGTGTTTTTGGTCATCAAAAATGCCAAGCAGGCCCGTAAAACAGAAAAATCGACCATTAAGCATAGCAAGCAACTTGAAAAAGCGATGAAGCGCCTAGAAAATCGCAATAAAGATTATGCTAAAATGATGAAGGTCATGGCACACGATTTAAAAAATCCTTTGGGTGGTATGGTGGGTATCAGCAACCTGCTGCTCGACGAGAATCATTTTTCGGAAGAAGATAGAGAAATGCTTCAATTGATCTCGAGCTCCGGTAATAACGCCATAGAAATGATCAATCAATTGTTGAACTCTAATTTAGCGATTGAGAACGAGGTGCTGACCAAAGAAAAAGTAGATATACAACATTTGTTACGTCAATGCACTGAGCTTTTACAATATAAGGCTGACGAAAAGCATCAAAAGATAGTTTTTATTAGTGGTGGGCCTGCATTTTTACAATTGAGCCGGGAAAAAATATGGCGAGTATTTAATAACCTGATCGTTAATGCAATCAAGTTTAGCCCAGCCGACACTGTTGTAAAAGTAGTGTTAGAACGATTGCAAAAAGGTGTTAGAATAGCGGTAATTGATCAGGGAATAGGTGTTCCAGAAGCAGACAAACACCGCATATTTGAAATGTTTACTACTGCAAAACGTCCAGGAACTTCGGGCGAACAACCATTTGGCATAGGTTTATCCATTAGTAAGCAAATCATAGAAAGTCACGACGGTAAAGTATGGCTGGAAGACAACTCCGAGGGCGGAACCATATTTTATGTTGAACTACCCTTAAGCTAAATGATCTGCCTGTTGACTTAAAATATCCCGATATCTGTTAAAGATGGAAGTTTTTGAAACTAGACCGATGTACTTGCCCAAAGTATCTATCACTGGCAATACCCATAAACTCTCCTCCTCCATCCTATTGAGCACCAGTTTAATATCGGTGTTGATGGTAACTGGAATAATTTCTGTATGCATTAAATCGCTGATCTGTAAATCATCAGCTTCATTCGCTAATAATTGCTCTAAAATGGCTTCTACGTAAACAATACCCTTATATTGACCGTCTACATCTACCACAGGAAACACATTTCGTTTTGATTTTAAAACATCATTAATTCTGTCTTTTAACAAGTCATCAACTCTTAATATCAGGTGGTCTTTTTCAACTAATCTATTTAAAGACATCATGTTAAGTACCGTGGTATCTTTATCAGAATGATGCGAAAGTTCTCCCTTATCTGCCAACGGTTTGGTATAAATAGAATACTGGTTCACACTTCTATTGATCAAATAAGCAATGGCCGTAGTGATCATTAAAGGAACCATTAAAATATAGCCACCGGTAATTTCGGCAATTAAAAATATCCCCGTTAAAGGTGCATGCATTAACGAGCCTAAAGCAGCCGCCATTCCCGCCACAATGAAATTGGCGGTATTCACTTCTGCCAATCCCGACATATTGATACCATAGGCCAAAGTAAAACCTATTAAACCTCCAATAATTAAACTTGGAGCAAAAGTACCTCCATTGCCACCTGCAGACAAAGTAACCAAAGTAGCTACCGATTTTAGCATAATTGTAGCAACGGTAAAAGCAATTACTACCATAGGTAAATTGCTAAACTCTGAAAAAATGCTGTTGCTAATTACGGCATTATAATCGCCTTTAAGTAGATTATTAATGGTAATGTACCCCTCGCCATATAATGTAGGAAACAAAAAGATGAGTAACCCTAAAATCAGGCCACCTACCGCAATCCTGTGATAAGGGTTTTTTACTTTATAGAAAGCTGCTTTGATCCTGGAATTTATTTTGCCAAAATAAATGGAATATAGCCCTACTAAAATGGCCAAAATCACATAAAAGAACAATGCGCTCAGTTGCCATCCCTCCGTAACCAGATAAAATAACTGTTCGTTATAAAATAATCTGGCCACTACTGAGGCTGTAGCCGCTGATAGTAATAAAGGAATAAAAACTGGAATGGTAAACTCCGGTAATAATATTTCAATAGCGAAAACAATACCTGCAATAGGACTATTAAAAGCTCCGGCAATTCCCGAAGCGGCACCGCAGGCAAGCAATAAGGTGGTTTCCCTGTAGCTTAACCCTAAAAATCTCCCTAAATTGGAGCCTATTGAAGCTCCGCTAGTAGCAATAGGTGCTTCCAAACCTGTAGATCCACCAAAACCAACAGACAGCGCCGCCGTAATAATCTGAGAATAACTATTGTGAACTTCTACCTTGCTTGATCTTTTCGAAATGGTATACAATAATGGAGTTAATCCAGTTTCAAACCTTCCCTTTCGTATAAATTTGCGTACATAAAGCACCGAAAGTAAAATACCAATAGTAGGAAATAAAAGGTATAGGTAATACTTGTATTGCCACTGTAAATCAGTTTGTAAAAAATGTTCAATCCTATGGGTAATGCCCTTTAAAAGAGAAGCAGCTAAGCCCGCCAATATACCTACAAGAACCGAAGCAATGATTAAAAAATTTTTGTTCGAAATTTTGCGCTGTCTATATTGGTTAAATCGGTCTACAAAATTTACAAACTTGATATACATGTCATTTATTTTAGTTTAAAAGCTAACTATCAAACTTGTCTAATAGTTTCAATAAAGTTGCAAAATCTTTAGGATAAGGGGCCTCTACCAAAATATCCTGGCCATCTAGGCCCTTAAAAGTAATCTGTTTAGCGTGTAGTGCAAAACGTTTCATGATGGGTTGTTCTTCTTCGTCGGTTAAACGATAGCCTCTTTTTATTTTGGAAAGAAAAACAGGTTTACCACGATACATGGTATCACCGCAAATGGCTGCGCGTTGAGTAGCCAAATGTATACGAATCTGGTGCATACGTCCAGTAATTGGTTTACATTCCACCAAAGAATAATGCTTATAATACTTTAACGAATTAAAATAGGTTTCCGCACGTTTACCCTCTTGCCTATCAATAGTTACGTTTTTATTGCCCTCGTTCAAAATTGGTAAATCCACAAACAGATTTTCAAACTGAAATTGCCCATCTACCACCGCATGGTAAATCTTACTTACTTTTCGTTTCTCAAATTGTATGGAAAGGTTACGGTAAGCCTCTGGATTTTTGGCAATTACAATAGCACCCGAAGTTTCCTTATCCAACCTATGGCAAATCTGTGCATCTTCTGTGTATAGCTTGGCCAAACGTAAAATATTCACTTCACCAGCACCAGCGGCACCGCGTTCGTCTAATGAAGCTACAAAAGGAGGTTTGTTGATCACGATATAGTCATCGTTTTCGAAAAGGATAAGGTCTTTAAAATTCGGATATTTCAAATGGATATAAATTAAAGCTGCAAAAGTACAATACATTTAGCAATTTTTGGTCTTATGGGTGCTGTAATTTCCAAAGATGAATTTTTGGGAGAGCTTGTTTCTGTACATTTAGGTTCCGAAAGTCCTGCTATTCGCCTTTACACTATCGTTACGCTACGCTTCACTAGGTGGTATCGGCTGCTATCAGGTCTAGTTTAACAAAGCCTGAGCGATAAATGGAAACTCTTCCTATATCGTTTCCTTTGTGGAAACGAAGAGCAGCCACATAGTAAATCTGGATTTATATCACCCTTTCAGGGTTTTGCCTGTCTATTGCTTAAGTTGTTAGAATAATATCACCACTTCGTGGTTAGCGAACTGGTTTTTTACCTAAAATGTCTTCAATATTTTTCAAGTCCGAAGGACTGTTATTATTCTAGAAAACATAAATAAGCTAGTAAAACCACGAAGTGGTGGCATTATTTATAAGTTAATGTCTTTTAATGTTATTTGTCTGAGATTTCAAAATTTCTCCATTACCGAAGTGTCGGTACACGCACGATCGAGATAACGCATTATGAATATTGATACAGCTACGGTCCAAATCTTTGTATTGATGTCACCCTTTCAGGGTTTTGCCGTTCATGGTTGTGTTATTAGAATAGTATCACCACTTCGTGGTTAGGTAATAAACCTTTTAATCTTTCAAGTATGAAGGACTGTTATTATTCTAGAAAACATAAATAAGCTAATAAAACCACGAAGTGGTGTCATTATTTATAAGTTAATGTCTTTTAATGTTATTTGTCTGAGATTTCAAAAATTTCTCCATTATCGAAGTGTCGGTACACACACTGCCGAGATGACGCACTTTGTGTATTCATCTTTAATGTTTTCAAGTCCGAAGGACTGTTATTCTTGTAAAGAACATAAAATGGACTAGTAAAACCACGAAGTGGTGACATTATTCATTAAAGTAGTTAGTTATTTTTTAATGTTCTTTATCTAACATCTCAAAAATCTTTCCGCTACCGAAGTGTCGGCACACGCACAATCGAGATCATGCTAAGTCCGTCTCCTACTAATTTTTATTAGAAATTGCTAACTAAGCCAAAGGTCATCTCTTAACTTTGTATCTAATATCACATTTAACACAAATAACATGCAACATACCACATTAGGATGGATAGGCTTGGGGAATATGGGTAGTCCGATGGCCAAAAACTTGATCAAAGCCGGATATCCAGTAGCCGTTTATAATCGCTCTGCAGCTAAAACTGAAGATTTTAAAACTATTGCCACCGTTTGCGAAAACATTGCTTCATTGGTTCAAGAAAGCAAAGTCATCTTTACGATGCTCACTAATGATGATGCCGTAAACAAAGTTTATGAGGAAGTACTAAAAGAAAACTTAGAAGGAAAGCTCTTCGTTGATTGTAGCACCATCTCGCAAGAGTGCTCTTTAGATATCGCCAAACAAATTAAAGCTAAAGGTGCTGGTTTTATAGATGCTCCGGTGGCAGGCAGTACACTTCCTGCTACGGAAGGCACCTTAATCATCATGGCTGGAGGCGATGAAAAAGATATTGCCAAGGCTCAACCCTATTTTGACAAACTCGGTAAGTTGACCAAGCACTTGGGTGAAAACGGTAAAGGAATTGCAGCAAAACTTTCAATCAACTATTTCCTTTCTTTGATCTATCAGGGCTTGGCAGAAACAGTTTTACTCTCCGAAAAATTGGGAATAGCACGTCAGGATATGTTGGAAATTATTAATGAAAGTGCTAGTGGAAGTGGTGCTACCAAGGTAAAAACACCTTTGTTGACTCAAGACAAGTACCCTCCTGCATTTGCATTGGATCTAATGCTTAAGGATATTTTATTAGCCCAAAAAGCAGGTGCAGATTTTCCATTGTCGGCAGCAATGGTCAATACCTATCAAGCAGCGCACGATAAAGGTTTAGGTGGAAATGACGTGATTGGTATCATCAATTCATTGAAATAGTTTTGAGTTGTTTCGTTATTAACTAGCGCATAGAGGAATGGAGAAATCTTTGAAAGAGACTTACGAAGTTTTTAAAACTTCGTAAGTCTTAAATGCTGTTAATCAATTAACATTTCTGGCACATCATCATCAGCATATAATTTTCCAGCGGTAGCTTTTCTAATTTCTTCTACGCTAACGCCTGGTGCTCTTTCTAACAGTTTAAAACCACCTTCGGGCAGCACATCTAATACTGCAAGCTCTGTTACAATTTTCTTAATGCATTTTACGCCGGTTAATGGTAAGGTACAAGCAGGTAATAATTTGCTTTCGCCAGCCTTATTTACGTGTTGCATAGCGACAATGATATTTTTGGCAGAGGCCACTAAGTCCATGGCTCCGCCCATTCCTTTTACCATTTTACCCGGAATTTTCCAGTTGGCTATGTCGCCGTTCTCTGAAACCTCCATGGCTCCCAAAATAGTTAAATCTATTTTCTGGGCCCTGATCATGCCAAAGCTCATGGCCGAATCAAAAATTGCTGAACCAGGTAAGGTGGTGATGGTCTGCTTGCCTGCATTGATCAAGTCAGGGTCTTCTTCTCCCTCAAAAGGAAACGGTCCCATGCCTAGTAATCCGTTTTCTGATTGCAGTACTACATTAACACCGTCAGGAATGTAATTGGCCACCAAAGTAGGAATACCGATACCTAAGTTAACATAGTAACCGTCTTTTATTTCTTTAGCGATGCGTTTCGCTATACCGTTTTTATCTAACATAATTAATTGGTTGATGTGATAATAAGTTTTTTCTTAGGCCGCTTTGTCATTCCTCTTTGCAAAGACGAAAATAACCGCGTCATTGCGAGCTTTGCGAAGCAATCTTTAAAGACCGAATTGGTTAATTATCTCTCCTCCTTACCGTACGTTGTTCAATTCTTTTTTCGTAATCCTTACCTTGAAAAATTCGGTGTACATACACACCAGGCGTATGAATATGGTCAGGGTCTAGTTCCCCAATCTCTACCAATTCTTCTACTTCAGCAATGGTAATTTTGCCTGCCATTGCCATCACAGGGTTAAAATTTCTACTGGTAGAACGGAAGATTAAATTTCCAGCAGTATCGCCTTTCCAAGCTTTCACAATAGCAAAATCAGCATCAAAAGCATATTCCATCAAGTAATCTTTCCCATCAAAATTTCTAACTTCCTTACCTTCGGCTACTTCGGTGCCTACTCCAGCAGGTGTAAAAATAGCAGGCATACCATATCCAGCAGCCAAACAACGAGTTGCTAAAGTTCCTTGCGGAATAAGTTCCACTTCGAGCTCACCACTCAATAATTGACGTTCAAATTCGGCATTTTCACCTACGTAAGACGAAATCATCTTTTTTACTTGGCGTTGTTTTAACATCAAGCCAATCCCAAAATCGTCTACGCCAGCATTATTGGAAATACAGGTTAAATCTTTGGTGCCTTTTTTTACTAGAGCAGTAATGCAGTTCTCAGGAATACCACATAATCCAAAACCGCCCAGCATTAAGGTCTTCCCGTCAGTAATGTCAGCGATGGCCTCATCGGCATTTGCTACAACTTTGTTGATCATATTTGGTGTGTTTTGCGGCTAAAATAGGATTAATCTATTGTTTTACAAAAGCAAAGTACAGCCATATACTTTGTACATGCTACACTAAGCTACTCTTTAAATTAAAGATTAACAGTTGATTATGAAATTTGCAGCTATAAGTAGTTATTTATAAATTTCAATAATCTTATCGCCTGAGCCATTACTTGTACAAATGTAAATTTTTCCTTCTGGCGATTGGCAAACTGCTCTGATGCGACCAAAATCATTTACGAACAAATCCTTGGTTTCAGCGACACTGGTTTGAGCATCGTTTAGCTTTAATTGCATTAGGCGGGTGCCTTTTAATAAGCCTACTAGCAACGAATTTTTAAATTGGGGTATGTAGTTTGAATTATAGTAAATCATTCCACTTGGCGCAATGGTGGGTGTCCATTGCATAATGGATTCAGCAACGTTATTTTGGTTACAGAAAGCAGTTTCATTGGTACCATCGCATTTGCCTCTTACTGTTGGCCAGCCATAATTTCTACCTTTTTCTATAATGTTAATCTCGTCGTCGGTATCAGGACCATGCTCCGAAGAATATAACTTATTACCTACCAAAGTTAAACCTTGGGCATTACGATGACCGAAAGACCAAACGGGACTATTTGGAAAGGGATTGTCGGCAGGAATACTCCCATCTAGGTTAAGTCGTAATATTTTTCCTGCAACCGAATTTAGATTTTGAGGTGTGCTGGTGTCCGACGCATCTCCAGTAGTTACAAATAATTTGTCACCAACAATCAATAACCTCGAACCGTTATGAATACTGGCCGCAGGAATGTTGTCTAGCAAAGTTTGCGGATTTGTTAAGCTGTTGTTGCTATAGGTGAAACGTACCAATTTGTTTTTATAAGGATTACCGTAGCCATAAAAAACGTATACGTATGGGCTTGTACTGAAACTGGGATGAATGGCCATACCTAATAAGCCACCTTCGCCCTGCACGCGTACTTCTGTAATGGTATGCAATAATTGCACCTGGCTGTTTGCAGGGTTGATCCTACTAATTTTTCCTGATTTTTCAGTAAACCAAATGAGGTTATCGGGACCATATACCAACTCCCATGGGAAAGAAAGATTGGAAACCAAAGTTCTGGTTTTTACATCTACGGGGGTGTCGTCACTACCATTATTGCGATCTTTTTTACAACTGAGGCTCAAGAGCATTATGCCAATTACAATCCATAACTTTTTCATACCGCTAATATTTTAAAACACAACAATTTGTATTGCCTTTTGGTTTATTATCAGTTGAATAGATTGAAGATCTATCTTTTTATGAGGTAGTTTTTAATCGTGAAATCTTCGGTAAATCCAAGTCTTTTATAAATTCCTTTCCCAAGTTCAGAAGCTTGTAGCGTAGCATATGGAATACGGGCTACAATGGCTCTGTTCAATAAAATTTGCATAATTTCTTCTGCAAAACCCCTCTTTCTCATCTCAGGTACAATGCCTACGCCATGTATACCTGCAACTTCTTCGGTTGGATAAAAAATCGCCGTACCCACCAGTTCATCATTAAAATAAAACAGATGGTATTCGATTTCATCCATAGTTCGAATTAGAATCTCTTCGCTAATTCTGTAACCAAAGCATCTGGGATATACTTCAGTCCAAAGTTTAGCTTCTGCTACGCTAGATACTCGTTTAAACTTTAATGAATTGGACAATGGGAATGGCTCATTTAACGGAAGTGACATCCCTGTTTGTACTGATTTTTGAGTAAAATCTGTCCATACGATTTCTGGAACTTCACTTGTGTAGATATCCCAATGGGGAAATATCAGATTTGATTCAGTCGAAATGGTTTTTTCCGACAATCTAGCTAATAGTTCGTTAGTTAATGGCTGTTTGATCCATATTTTATTGGGCCATTCTGAATTTTGTACCGAACTAAGTTCATAGCCATTTTCATTTACATAATGACCAGCAGCCTGCCCTACTTTCGTCCATATAGAAGTTAGGTTGTCTATATTTAATTTATTGATATTTTTCATGAGGTCAAAGTTCCAAGCTTTATCAAACAAAAACATTTACATATGTTGATTTTGATTGGATTTTAGATCTTTTCTAATCCGACTTAACTGCGTGGGCGTTATTCCTAAATGAGAAGCGATATGGTGCAATGCAATCTTTTTATCGATATCGGGATGTTGTGTGATTAGTTTTTGATACCGAACGCTAGCACTTTCCATGACCAGGGATACTTCTCGCTGTTCCTTTTCAATCACCCATTCCCTCTCTAAATAAGCAATGTAATAGTTTTTAAGATCATCATTTTCATGAATGAGCTGCTTGAATTTGGCAAAATCCATTTGAAGTAATAGGCTTTCATCCAAAGCTTGCACGGTGAATGAAGAAGGCTGTTGTAATAAGGCCGATACCATTGAACCTACCATTTTGCCTGCTAAGAAAATATTTTTGTTATAGATATTTCCTTGCTGATTACTGGAATACGCCCTTACTGCACCACTACATAAAAAATAGATGTTCCTAGCAACGTCTCCTTGATTAATTATAATGTCGTTTTTGGAGATATGCTGAAACTTAACAAGGTTTTTAACCAATTCAAATGAAGACAAAGTAAGAGATGAATAACTCGACAAATAGGTCTTTAAACTATCCAAATACAGTGCTTTATCTTCATCTGTCATATACACGTGCTATTTCATATAAACGTAGGTAATACCATCTCCGCCTCTATCCAAATGTTCATCTTCCATCCTATCAACCTGTTTATAATGCTGTTTCAAATGTGTGCGGATTAATTTACGTAAAATGCCATCGCCTTTACCATGTATAATTTTAATGGATGGAAAGCCCAACATCACAGCTTTATCCATATAGTTTTCCAGCTCCTGCAAAGCTACTTCGCCACGCATGCCGCGTAAATCTAGCTCAGCTCTAAAATTAGCAACGGCATCGCTCAAGCTATTGGTAAAGGAGGTACGCTGTACCAGCTTTTTCACTTGTCGGTTGCTGATTTTTTGTACCCGGTTGCGTTTTACTACGGAGCGTAAATCACCAAAAGCTACCACTAAGTTATTTTTATTGATTTCTAAAATTTGCCCAGTGTTATCGGTACCCAATAATTGAATCCAGTCCCCTACCTCAATTTCAGTATCATCAAACTCAATGATAGGTTTAGGCTCTTCTATTTTCACCTCATTTTTGGCCAAACCTTTCTGCAGGTTTTGTCTAATTTCCCTAGTCGCTTCCTTGTCAGCTTGTTTCTTCTTGATCTGCGCAATGGTATTTTCTACAAGCTTATTGGCATCCTTAATGATGTTTTGGGCTTGTACTTTCGCATCCTTGATGAGTGTCTTTTTATTCTCTTCAAGAAACGATTTTTGTTTTTCATTTTCAGATAACAGCTGGTTAAGTTTATTCTGCTGATAAGCCAATTTCACCTTTGTTTCGTGCACCTGACGTTTTTCGCGCTCTAAGTTTACCAATAGGCTGTCGATGCTATTCTGGTTAGTGCCAATTTTTTGTCTGGCTAGTTCCAGTACCTCTTTTTGCAAGCCAATATTCTGTGCAATTTCAAAGGCATATGAACTCCCAGGTTTGCCAATATCTAAGATGTAAAGTGGCTTCATACGGCTGTTATCAAATAACATGGAAGCATTTTCTAATCCCTCAGTATCGCCTGCAAAGAGTTTAAGATTTGAATAGTGGGTAGTAATTACACCTCGCACCTTTTTTTGGTTAAGTACTTCCAATACTGCTTCGGCCATAGGCCCACCAAACTGCGGATCTGTACCGGTACCAAACTCATCAATCAATACCAAGGTTTTAGGATTAGCATGAGCTACAAAATAGCGCATCTTATTCAAATGCGCACTGTAGGTACTCAAATCGGATTCAATAGACTGGTCGTCGCCAATGTCTGCAAAAATCTGGTTAAAAATACCCATTTCGCTATGCTCATCTACGGGTACCAATAAACCTGTTTGCAGCATCATTTGTAAAAGGCCAACGGTTTTCATACAAACCGACTTTCCTCCGGCATTAGGCCCAGATACCAACACAATGCGCATCCCCTCGTTAATGTGGATATTCAGCGGCACTACACTCTTTTGCTCGTTGGCAAATGAAAGTAGCAGCAAAGGATGACGTGCGTTGATCAGTTTCGTTTTAGGTTCTTTTACCAATAACGGCATTTGTGCCCCAATTTTAATGGCAAATAGCGCCTTTGCTCTTACAAAATCCAATTTGGTTAAAAAACCGTGGTACGAAAGTAGTATCGGGATATATGGTCTTAACTCTGTGGTAGTGGCAATAAGGATGCGGATAATTTCCCTACGCTTGTCAAATTCAAGGTCGCGTAGCTTATTGTTAAGGGTGAAAACTTCTTCTGGTTCCAAATAAACCGTTTGTCCGCTGGCAGATTCATCGTGGATAAAACCTTTGATTTTACGCTTGTTCTCTGCCAAAATTGGAATACACATCCGCCCATCGCGAATGGTTAAACTACCATCAGCCACCCAGTTACTGGCCACGGCATTTTTATAGATAGCATCCATCTTTTTACGTACTTCTTGTTCGCCTTTGGCAATCGCAGTACTAATTTCCAGTAAAGTTGTGGAAGCATTGGGCTTAATTTTGCCTTTGGCATCCAATATATTTTCTATTTTCCTTAAAATGTCCCGCTCAATAGGCAAGTGCTCAAATAGTGCTTCTAAGTTCGGATAAACCTCTTTGCGTTCATCGAAAAATCGAATCACGGAAAATACCGTTTGCAAGGAAGTGTATATTTTGAACAATTCCTCTTCTATCAGGTAACTGCCTTCTACTTTAATTTTATCTGCCAATACTTTAATATCAAAAAAAGTACTGATTTGTAGAGGTTCCTGGTTTTCTAGGATACTTTTAAACTCTTTGGTTTGGCGCAAAAACTTATCGATTTGGTCGTGCTTGGTCATTACCTGCATCTTATCAACCAAGTTTTGCCCCATGGTGCTCAGGCAATAGTCGCGCACCAATTGCCTTACTTCGTTAAAACCTAATCTCTCTTCGCAATTATCAGGGTACAGCATATTTATTTTACGGGTTGCGGTGCTGCTTCTTTGGCTGCTTCAGCTACCGTTTGCTTTTCGTGCTTTTTAATTAAATCTTCTCTTGCTTTGTTAAGCCTAGTGCTAATTCTATCATACATTTTCGATAGCAAATCAGGGCGACTATAATAATAGGCCATGCTTTTGGCATGCATCGCTGAATCGATACCATATTTTTTGAAAATACCTTTGTAAATAGGTGCTGATACTTTCTTTGCACTATCAGCATTAGGAATAGATGACACATAACCATCTATTACGTGGATATCCAATAATATCTTTTCCATTTCTGCTGGCTGTACTATATCCTTCGGAATACCAGGTTTACAGCCCAATACCAACACTAAACAGAAAATCAGCAATAAAAATCTAGTCATTTCTTTATTAAAACTTCAGCTTTCTTAGCCAAATTAAAAAAGGGTTGTTAATTTTACCTCCAAAAATACTGATAAATGAGCATTGCTGATAACTTATTAAAATATAAAAACGAAATTGAAAGCCAAGGGGTGAAATTGGTGGCCGTTTCAAAGAATCATCCTACGGAGGCTGTAATAGAAGCTTATGAAGCTGGTCAACGTGTTTTTGGCGAGAATTTGGTACAGGAAATGGTGGATAAGCAAACACAGTTGCCAGCAGATATTGAATGGCATTTAATTGGTCATTTACAAACCAATAAAGTGAAGTACATTGCTCCTTTTGTAAAATTGATTGAATCTGTTGATAGTTTAAAATTATTGAAAGAAATTGATAAACAGGCTGCTAAGCATCAACGTGTGATTGATTGCTTGTTGCAAATTTATATTGCTGATGAGGAAAGTAAATTTGGCCTAGGTTTCGATGAAGCGATAGAACTTTTGCGTTCAGAGGAATTTGCAGCGATGAAAAACGTGCGTATTGTAGGGTTAATGGGCATTGCTACCAATACCGCCCAAGAGAAGCAAACTAGTGCAGAATTTAATGAGTTGAAAGTGCTTTTTGATGGCATCAAAGTAAGTTTCTTTAGGAATGTGGAGTCCTTTAAGGAAATTTCTATGGGGATGTCTTCTGATTATAAACTGGCCATTGCCGAAGGCAGTACCATGGTAAGAATTGGTAGCAACATCTTTGGAAAGAGAGTAATTAAGCACTGGAAAAACAAAGAATAAAAAGTTAAAAGTAGAAAGTTGGAAAGTTAAAAGGGTTTAAACGTTGGAAAGTTAACAGTGCAAATTGGCAAAAGCCAAGAAAACTAACTACTAACCACTAGTCCCTAACCACTAAAAAGAAATGAATATTAAGTTAAGAAGAGCAACTGCCGAAGACTGCCCCCGCTTATTGGAGCTGATCATGGAATTGGCTATTTATGAAAAGGCACCGCAAGAAGTGACTGTAACATTGGAGGAGTTTGTGGCAGCCGGTTTTGGTGAAAATCCAGTATGGAAATCATTTGTAGCTGTTGACGGTGAAAACATCGTAGGTCTTACGTTGTTTTATGTGAGATACTCTACTTGGAAAGGTTGTCGTTTATATTTGGAAGACTTTTTGGTTACGGAAAGCTATCGTGGAAAAGGAATTGGCAAACTGTTGTTTGACCGTGTAGTGCAGGAAGCTAAAGAAGGAAATTTCAACGGGATGAACTGGCAAGTGTTGGATTGGAATACGCCTGCAATCAATTTTTATGATAAATATGGTGCAGGATATGAAAGTGAATGGCTAAATGCCTCCTTTTCTAAAGAGCAACTGGAAACCCTAAATTAAATCTTATAAAGATGAAAAAAATTATCTTACCTCTTATTGCTGTAAGCTTGTTGATGGCCTGCAGAAATGAAAACAAGGACAAAAAAGTAGCCCATGTGATTACTGCCGAGAACGATACTCTTACTTATCGCTATGATTCGGTGAAGGTGGTGAGCAATAATTTGGTAAAACCTGGGGTAAATGCAGCAGCTGATACCGCAAATGCAGTGGTAAGATATCCAATTTTCGAAAATGATAGCTTAAATCATTACATCAAAAAACAGGTGTTCGATTACTTCGGGAAAGATGAGCATCCAACAGCTTATGAAGATATAGCCAGTAGTTTTATTAGAGGTTATAACGACTTTTACGTAGAAAACCCTGGAACGGCTCAGTGGTGGTATCTGTTAATTGATATCAAGGTAATGCGTCAGTTGCACAACTATATTGCCTTAAAGTACATCCATTCTGATTATGCTGGCGGTGCACATGGCAATACATCTATTTCCTACATCAATTATAACCCAAAAACCAATCAACCTATTGTATTGGATTCTTTAATTTTGCCAAATAAAAAAGCCGATTTGTTGAAGGTTGCCGAAGGTATATTCAGGAAAAACGAAAAAATTAGCGCTACAGAACCTTTGGATAAACGTTACTTTTTTACCAATGGAAAATTTTCCTTACCAGCAGCGTTTTATGTAAGCGATAAAGGCTTGGTATTTCTTTACAATCCTTATGAAATTAAAGCATATGCAGAAGGCACTACCGAATTGGTGATTCCCTTTGCTTCACTTAGCGATATCGCTAAACCACAAACCATCTTAACTCCTACAGAATAAATGCAAGTATACAAGTTTGGTGGAGCTTCCATCAAAAACATCGAAGGAATAAAAAACGTTACTCAAATCATACAGTCGTACGGCACCAAAGATTTATTGGTGGTCGTATCGGCAATGGATAAAACCACCGACAGACTCCAAGAATTAGCTTTTTCGCACATTAATGGCGATGAAAACAAGCATGAATTGCTTGAAAATATCAAAGCTTTTCATTTCGACATCATTGGCAAGTTGTTTACAGACACTAAAAATCCGGTTTATAATGATGTGGCCAATACTTTTGTAGAAATAGAATGGCTTTTGGAGGAAGATGCGGAGGATAGCGCAGATTATCTGTATGACCAAATTGTTTCTATTGGTGAATTGGTTTCTTCTAAAATCATTGCTGCTTACTTGAATCAGCAAGGCACTTTCGCGATTTGGCAAGATGCCAGAAATTACATCCAAACCGATAATAATTATCGTGAAGCAAATGTACAATGGGATAAAACCACTCAAGTGATACAGAAGCAATTGCCAAGCTATTTGGAGCAAGGAATTGTATTAACGCAGGGTTTCATAGGTGCTACCAGCGAAAATTTTACCAGCACTTTAGGTCGCGAAGGTTCCGATTATAGTGCTGCGATTTTTAGTGCAGCGCTTGATGCTGAGAAAATGACCATTTGGAAAGATGTTCCAGGGGTATTAAATGCTGACCCAAAATGGTTTGATGAGACAGAGAAAATTCCGCAACTCTCTTACCACGATGCCATTGAGCTAACCTATTACGGCGCTACGGTAATCCACCCTAAAACCATTAAACCTATACAAAATAAAAGTATTCCTTTGTATGTAAGGTCTTTTATCCATCCAGAAGAAAAAGGAACCGAAATCAGCAGCGAAGCTACTACCATTCCTGTTCCTTCGTTTATATTTAAGGTTAATCAAGTGCTGCTCTCTATTTCTCCGAAAGATTTTTCTTTCATCATTGAGGAAAATCTGAGCCATATCTTTGCTATCCTACATCAAAACAAAGTGAAGGTGAATACCATGCTCAATTCGGCCATTAGTTTTTCGGTAAGTGTTGACGAAGACGACCATAAAATTGAAAATCTAATCAGGGATTTATCCGCTGATTTTAAGGTGAAATACAATAAAAATATGGAATTGGTAACCATCCGTTATTATAATCAGCAAACCATTGATAGAGTGACTACTGACAAGAAAGTTTGGTTAGAAGTGAAAAGCCGTAACACTTGTCAAATGGTGATGAAGAACAGAGATTAAATAATCAATTGTTGTATTGCTTAATTGTTATATGGTTAGGGATTCTAAGTGATATCCAACTACTAACCCCTAGCTACTAATAACTAACTCCTAATTAATGAACAAACATATCTTAGGTGAGGAAGTGCAAGAGTACATCAACAGTCATTTAAATGCTGATGTAGGCAAAATTGCATTGTCAAAATCCCCCTTTCCTGAGATTAGTTCTGCAGAGTTGGCCAACCAGATTGCTGCGAAAAAGAAATCTGAAAAAAAACTACCTACTTGGTTTGCTACAAAGGATATTTATTATCCGAGTACCTTATCCATTGAGCAAACCTCTTCTGAAGATACCGCAAGCTATAAAAGCAAATTGGCCAGGGGTAAACGCTTGATTGATATTACTGCTGGCTTTGGCGTTGATAGCTTTTACTTCTCCAAACAAATGGATGAAGTTTATAGCTGCGAAATTAATGAAGAGCTCTCCGCTATTTCTGCTCATAATGCCGAATTACTTGGTGCAAAATCCATTCAATGTCTCGCTACAGATGGTTTGGATTATCTTTCGGAAAATGAATTAACATTCGACACCATTTATGTAGACCCTGCCAGAAGAAGCACTAGCGGAAAAGTATTTAAACTTGCCGATTGTACGCCAAATGTGGTAGCGCATTTCCAATTGTTGTTGAATAAAGCAGAACGAATTATCATTAAGACCTCTCCATTGCTAGATTTACAAGCGGGCTTAACAGAGCTGAAACATGTCTCGGAAATTCACATCGTGAGTGTGAGAAATGAATGTAAGGAGCTGCTTTGGGTAATCGACAAGGGATTTAAAGGTGAAACACAGATTATTTGTGTTACCCTCAATTCGGAGGTTAAACAAATAGAGTTACCACTAAACGATGATATTCATACAACTTTTATAGAAAATGCGGTGAGCTCAGGCTATTTGTACGAACCAGATGCTGCCTTGATGAAAAGTGGCGCTTTTAACGCAATCGCTAATGCTTTTGATTTGAAGAAGCTAGGGAAACAAAGTCATTTATACTTTTCTGAAAACTTTAAAGCTGACTTTATTGGTCGTATTTTTAAAATCGAACAAGTTTATGCCCCTAATGAGCTTAAGAAGGAGAAGAATTTACATGGAAATGTAATTGTAAGAAACTTCCCAGAGCGGGCCGAAAATCTAGTTAAAAAGCTTAAGATAAAGCCAAATCAAGTGACATTTTACATCTTTAGCCAAGTGCAGCAAGAATATGTAGTATTTAAGGCTATGATTGAGCAGTATTATTGATTCTGTTGTCATTTTGAGTCAATTGGTGCCTGAACCCCTCATAGCACGTCATCTCGACTGAAGCGTAGCGAAATGGAGAGATCTTTGGACTGTGTGTCATCACTGCAATTTTCTTTTGTTAGTTTATCTTAGTTTTCATCTGCCAAGTTATTAAGCATTTCCAAAGATTTCTCCACTACGGTCGAAATGACGATAAAAAAACTGTGCTACACTATAAAACAAAAGTCCCGCATGTGCGGGACTTCATATTTTCTTAATATTCGTCTTCATTAAAGAAGAAGTCGTCTTTGGTTGGATAGTCTGGCCAAATCTCTTCGATGGTTTCATAAGGTTCACCATCATCTTCCAGGGCTTGTAGATTTTCAATAACCTCTACCGGAGCTCCTGAGCGAATGGCGTAATCAATTAATTCATCTTTAGTTGCTGGCCATGGGGCGTCTTCCAAATGCGATGCTAGTTCTAAGGTCCAATACATATCGTTAATAAATTATTAATTCTTCAATTTCTATTTTCGCAAAACATGTGAAAAAAAATGAGCTAAGCAAATATTTTTTTCATTATTTTATTCTAGGCAACCAAATGTTTTCCACAGCTTTTGCGTCATAGCCTAATTTGCGTCCTAAAATGAACAAATAATCGCTTAATCTGTTCAAATACACTGTAACTTTACTGTCAACAAAACTGCTTTCGGCAAGTGCTACCGTAAGTCTTTCGGCTCGTCTACATACGCATCTAGCTATATGGCAATAAGATACCGTAGTGTTTCCCCCAGGCAAAATAAAATGCTTTAACTCGGGTAAAACTTCATTCATTTGATCTATTTCTGTTTCCAGTAAGGTAATATCATCGTCGAGTAAATCAGGGATTTTCATCTTTGACTTTTCAGGGTCGGCCGCTAATGACGCACCTACTGTAAACAACCTATCCTGTATCTCCTTTAAAACGGCTTGGTGATGCGGATCAATTTCTTGGCAACCTATTAGCCCAATGTATGAATTAAGCTCGTCAACAGTACCGTAGCTTTCAATACGGATGTGGTGTTTAGCCACCCGAGTACCTCCTATTAAAGAAGTAAGCCCCTTATCTCCTGTTTTGGTATATATTTTCATATTTGGAAGTGCTAAGTAATAAGTTTTACGTTTTGCCGGTAAAACTAAGAATTACGTGACGTAGAACATATAACGTATCACTTAAAACCTTAATTGATATTTTCAAAATCGTTGCCGCTTTCTTGTATTGCCTTCAAGCGTGGTGAAACAGATTTCACTTCTTCGTTCACGTAGTCATTTTCTACCAAACCATCACGCATACGAACAATACGATGGGCATGTTGTGCAATGTCTTCCTCGTGGGTAACCAAAATAATGGTATTTCCTTTACTATGGATTTCTTCCAATAAGCCCATGATTTCAATGGAAGTTTTGGTATCTAAGTTACCTGTAGGCTCATCGGCCAATATAATGGAAGGATTGTTGATCAAAGCTCTTGCTACTGCTACCCTTTGACGCTGACCACCTGATAATTCGTTAGGTTTATGTGTTACCCTATTTCCCAAACCTACATTTTCCAACGCTTTTTGTGCCCTGGCATCACGTTCTTTCTTGCTAGCCCCTGCATAAATTAAAGGCAAAGCTACATTATCCAAAGACGTGGATCTAGGTAATAGGTTAAAAGTTTGGAAAACGAAGCCAATCTCCTTATTTCTAACCTCGGCCAATTGATTGTCGCTCATGTGGCTTACATCAGTGCCATTGAGGATGTATTGACCTTTGGTAGGTGTATCTAAACAACCCAAAATATTCATTAAGGTTGATTTGCCTGAACCCGATGGTCCCATTAAAGCTACAAATTCGCCTTCTTTAATCGTTAAACTTACTGATTTAAGTGCGTGGATCACTTCGGTGCCAATCACATACTTACGGCCAATATCTTTAATGGTAATGAGTTCTTTTTGCATTGCTGTTTTGTTTTTTAGACGAGCAGGCTCCTCGCAATGTTACAAGCTAAGATTATTTTTCGATAATTTTTGGCACCATAAAGAAGCGTTCATTATGTAAAGCTGCATTTTTTAAGCCGTCAGTAACGCTAATTTCATTCTTGGCTATATCCTCCCGCCAAACATTTGCTTCCTCATTCATGTAAACAAGTGGCTTTACACCGTCGGTATCCAATTCATTCAGTTTTTCCATAAAAGTAAGGATCTTGTTCATTTCCTTGGTCAAATGATCCACTTCGCTATCCTTAATCTCAATTCTTGCTAGATCAGCTACTTTATGTACCGTATGTTTATCTATCACCATTGTTATAACTTGCTATTAATTCTATTGTAAACTTCATCCTTTAACACTTCATCGTTTTCAACGGCTAAGATACTGGTTAAAATTGGTTCGTGCACATACACATCTACAATACCTGGTTTAGTGCCATATTTTGAGCCATCGTCCCACATCACTTTCCATACATTGGTAATGCTTACCGGTACGATGGGAATGTTTTTTTCAATGGCCAACCTAAACGGCCCGCTTTTGAAATCCTGTAGCACTGGCGGATAAACATCATCTATCCTACCTTCAGGGAAAATAATTAAGCTCATACCGCTTTCCAAATTGTCGCCAGCTTTTTTAAATGCTCTAAATGATGAAATCTTACTCGATCTGGAAACAGCGATATCTATCGTTCTAAAGAAAATACCCAATAATGGATTTTTCATCAACTCCTCTTTGCCCATAAAATGATACCTTCCTCTAGCCATGATGCAAAAAATGATAATATCCAAATTGGAAGTATGGTTGGCACAAAAAATATAGGTCTGGTGCTTATCTAACGTTTTCTCAAATTTGAAATTAAAGAAAATACCAGACAATGCGGAAGCAGTAAACGAATGTACCGTTCTAAACTTGTTGAGGATATTATAGTACCTAGGGTGTCTTGTAAACCAATAATAAAATGGCCAAAACAACACAAAAATTAGGAAAAGGCATAACAAGCAGTAAACCCAATGTATCTTTCGGAGCAGCTTAATCATCAAAATCAAAAATACAATTTTAGGGTAAGTAGCCAATGTTTTTTTCAAAATCGTTGAGGTTCAATATCTATACAGTTATGTATCAAAGGTTAATCAACATCTTGATCTTTGTCAAAAGCTTTTCAATTTAATTTTACGAACTTAACATTCTTCACACTATTCAGTTTTTTACTTAATTTCGGCCTCATGAAAGAAACAGTTGTTAGTGGAATAAGATCCACAGGAAAACTCCATTTAGGTAATTATTATGGTGCAGTAAAAAACTTCATCAAAATGCAGGAAGAGTATAATTGCTACTTTTTCATTGCCGATTGGCATTCCCTAACAACGCACCCTACTCCAGAAAACCTACACGGAAACATCAAAAACGTATTGGTAGATTATCTTGCTTGTGGCTTAAACCCTGAGGAAAGTACCATTTATGTACAATCTGATGTGCCGGAGATCATAGAGTTATACTTATACCTAAACATGAATGCTTATTTAGGTGAGTTGGAAAGGGCCACTTCTTTTAAAGATAAAGTACGCGGAAATCCTGACAATGTAAATGCAGGTTTACTGACCTATCCTGTACTAATGGCGGCCGATATTTTGATCCACAAAGCAACCAAAGTACCTGTGGGTAAAGATCAAGAGCAGCATTTGGAAATGGCCCGTACCTTTGGTAATCGCTTTAACAGGTTATACAATCAGGAATATTTTCCAGAGCCTTATGCCTTTAGCTACACCGAGAAGTTGGTGAAAGTACCTGGCTTGGATGGCAAAGGGAAAATGGGTAAATCTGAAGGTGATGCCAACTGTATTTATCTGTCTGATACCCCAGAGGCTATTCGTAAAAAGGTTTCACGAGCAGTAACCGATAGCGGACCGAGTGAGGAAAACCAGGAGAAACCAGAAGCCATTCAAAATCTTTTTGATCTAATGAAGATTGTTTCGCCAGCAGATACCTTAAACCACTTTGATGAGCTTTATAACAAAATGGCCATCCGCTACGGTGACTTCAAGAAGCAATTAGCCGAGGATATGATCATTGCTACTGATCCAGTAAGGGAAAGAATCAATGATATTGCGAATGATAACGACTATTTGAAGAAAGTGGCTCGTTTAGGCGCTGAAAAAGCGAGAGAAAGTGCTCAAAAAACAATTAAAGAAGTACGCGAGTTAATAGGTTTCAAAAGTTTTTAATTAATATTGTGATAAGCGATTGGCGTGTTCTATTCGTCAATCGTAAATCAAAAAATCGTAAATCATTTTATGCATATAGCTATAGTAGGCAACATAGGTGCTGGAAAAACGACACTAACAGGGCTTTTAGCCAAAAATTACGGATGGGAAGCACTTTATGAGGCTGTAGATAACAATCCTTATTTGGAGGATTTTTATAGCGACATGAAACGTTGGAGCTTTAACCTTCAGATTTATTTTTTGAACAGTCGCTTTCAGCAGATTGTAGAAATTGACAAGAATAAAAGCAATGTGATACAGGACCGTACCATTTATGAAGATGCGCATATTTTTGCAGATAATCTTCATGAAATGGGATTGATGACTACCCGTGATCACGATAACTACAGGGCAATTTTTGATAACATCACTTCGTTCATTAAACCTCCTGATTTGTTGGTTTATTTAAGAGCGTCAGTACCTACCCTGGTGAACAATATTCAACGCAGAGGAAGAGAATACGAAGCCAGCATTCGTATCGATTATCTTTCTAAACTGAATGAGAAATACGAAACTTGGATTAAAAACTACAAACTGGGCAAGCTACTAATTTTGGATAAGGATAAATTAGATTTCACGAACAATCCAGAAGATTTAGGAACCATAATCCAAGCCATAGAAGCAGAAATTAACGGATTATTTTAAAGGTGATGAGTAAAGATTTTCAACATGACAATCCTGAGAATTGGAAGTGGGGAATCTTTTACTTCAACAAAAAAGACCATCGAATGATTGTTCCAAAAAGAAATCCAATCATGGGATGGACATTTAACTTTGCCCACCCTGCTGGATACATCTTTTTAGCGCTTATTCTTTTAATTATTATTTTTCAATTGATTTATTTACGATGAAGATTCTTGGCATTATTCCAGCAAGGTACGCCTCTACTCGTTTTCCTGGCAAACCCTTAGTTGATATTTATGGTAAAACCATGATTCAAAGAGTGTATGAGCAATCTATCAAAACTAAAAGTTTAGCTCATGTAGTGGTAGCTACCGATGACGAACGTATTGCTGAAGAAGTAACCAACTTTGGTGGCCAATATGTGATGACGGCTAATACCCATCAAAGTGGAACAGACCGTTGCGCAGAAGTTGCAGAGAAAATGCCTGAGTATGATATCATCATCAATATCCAGGGTGATGAGCCATACATTAGTCCAGAGCAAATTGAGTTGTTAAGCACTTGCTTTTCAGAGGAAGGAACACAACTGGCTACTCTAATCAAAGAGATACATACCGAAGAAGAATTGTTCAATGTAAACATTCCTAAAGTAGTAATCAATGCCCATCAAGAAGCCTTATACTTTAGTAGGCAAACTATCCCCTATCTTCGTAACACAGAAAGAGAAAATTGGTTAAAAGCGCATCAATTTTATAAACATATTGGTATTTATGGCTATCGTAGAGATGTTTTACTTGCTTTAACAAAATTGAAACCTTCTACTCTTGAACTTACAGAAAGCTTAGAACAACTACGTTGGTTAGAGAATGGCTTTACCATTAAAACCAAAGTAACTCATTTAGAAACCATTGCTATAGATACTCCAGAAGACCTTAAAAAAATATCTAAATAATTATTTATATTAAGGCCTAAAATCTATTGAAATGAAAAGAGTTATTATCGCTTTATCGCTTGCAGGCATGCTAAGTGCTTGCAATTCCTCCGTATCTGAAAAGCAATCTGATCTTAGCGAAGGATTAAAAAACACACATACCTTTGCGTTTTCCGACAAGGTTAAACTAGATACTTTTACGGTAACTATTGTGGGAAGCCATACCAAGGATATGCAATTGCTTTTTACCATCAAATCGTTTGAAGGAAAGGAAATTTACAAGCAGGAAATTAAGACCAGTGAATTGCTGAAAAATTATTTAGCCACTGCAGAAATGACCAAGGAAAGCGATAAAATAAAATTCCTTAAAGAAGAAATCTCCTATTTTTTTGAAGATCATCATTTTTTGGAGCCAGCAGTTACGGCTGATGAGCAGCCAGATAAAAATGTACCTGATAAAACTTTTTACAACGAGCTTAAACAAAACGGCCTCAATGGGTTCGATTACCGTTTAGGAAAGGATCAAAATGTGTACATCGCTTGGTCTGAAAAAGAAAAAAAGGTAAAGGTTTATTATAAGTGCTGTTAGACAATTTCATCCGCTTATACGCTTAGCTGATAAATATGCATGATTCCCACGCAGGCGGGCGGGAACCACGAAGTGCTCATCGTAGATGATTTTAAAGCTTCTAAGCCTACTAGGGAAGAATGCATAGAAGGTCAGTTCAGGAATTTTATCCATGATTTCTATTATTCATTGCCTTTATTCTATGACTTTTCATAACTTTGCCCCCAATGAAAATCTGTAGAAAATTAATTGCAGTAGTATTGCTGGTTGGCGTGATGGCCAACTGCTTTAATTATTGGATTGTTTCTACCTCCTACCATTTCAACAAAGCTTACATTTCTTCGGTATTGTGTACCAACAAAGACAAACCAGCGCTTCATTGCGAAGGAAAGTGTTTTTTGGACATTAAGCTTAAAGAGCTTGAGCAAAAAAACAAACAAGAGCAAGAGCATGTAAAACGTGTAATTGAAACGGTAGCTCCAGAAAAACCCCTTTTGGTTTTTAAAACCTTCGAAACTGAGGTAGAAACCACTATTCCACATTACCTGCAACAAAAACCTGTAGGTAAAACCAATAACATCTTCCATCCGCCAAAGGTAGCCTAACAAATTCTTTTCTTGGCTTTATTCATAATCCCTTTATGGGAAATGGAATTACTCTGTACACACATTTAAGATATTTCTTGTACATGAATATAGGTTATCTGGCCTATAGCCAATCTAAAAAAATGATTAAAAATAGTCATATCGATCCGTTATGGATTGATATGACGAAATATACCTTGTTATAAAATGAAAAAAATATTCTTATTAATTATAATTTCCGCTGTCCTATTTACCGCTTGTAAAAAAAGCGAAAACACCACCCCTGATTTTGATGAAAAGAACTTGGCATCATTATCTGTTGAGTTTGACAATATCGTTGGTGGCAGAACCTTAACTTTCAACAATACCACAGTACCTTATACCAATGCTAAAGGCGAACCTTTCAGCATCAGTATGTTGCAATATTTTGTAAGCAATATCAAGGTAACTACCACTAGTGGGCAGCAATACACCGTACCACAAGACAGTTCTTACTTTATGGTGAACGGTGCCGATAAAGCCACGAGGTTTGCTACGGTTAAAGTACCAGAAGGTGACTACAGTAAATTGACGTTTGTTTTAGGGGTGGACAGTTTGAGGAGCACCATGCTTGTAGATAAACGCGTGGGAGTTCTAGATCCAGCCGCGGGTGGAGGTCACAGTGGCAGCGGAATGTACTGGGGGTGGAACTCAGGCTACATCTTCTTTAAACTGGAAGGTAATTCAGCAGTAATTAGCGATGACCAACAGGGAGATCCTACCGGTAAAAAGCAATTTAAATACCACATTGGAGGGTTTGGAGGCTATAATGCACCAACCATCAACAATATCAAAACTATTACCGTTGATTTAAATACCGCAGGTATTGCAAGGGTTAGGAAAGGTAGACAAAGTAACATCCACCTTTTTGTAGATGTGATGAAGTTCTTTAACGGAAGCAATGTACTCAGCATTAAGGAGCATCCCAATGTGATGTTTAGTGAGTACTCTACCAACATTGCTAAAAATTTCACCGAATTGTTTACACACGACCATACAGAGAACTAGCAATGAAATTAAGCTATTTAAAATATCTTCTTTTTGTGCTGCTCTTTGTGTATGCCTGTAAAAAAAGTGAAGATGTACAACAGCAAATAACCAGTTTTTTGGGCTTTCAACAGCCCAAAAATTTTCCAGAACCTGTTTATGCCTTTGCCAATAATCCTATCACTAAAGATGGATTTGAATTAGGGAGGATGTTGTTTTACGAACCTAGGCTTTCTAGAAATAATACCATTAGCTGTAGCTCTTGCCATATCCAATCTTCTGCATTTACGCAACACGGACACGATGTAAGTCATGGTATTGACGACCGATTAGGTACACGTAACTCTCCTCCTATCATGAATTTGGCTTGGAACAAAGCTTTCATGTGGGACGGCGGCATCTACGATTTGGATTTGCAGCCTATTGCACCCATTACAGCACATGAGGAAATGGACGAAGAACTTGAAAATGTATTGAATAAACTGCGCCAATTGCCTGCTTATAGAAATAAGTTTAAGGCAGCTTTTGGATCAGGGCAAATCAATACGGCCAATTTTATGAAAGCCCTTTCTCAGTTTATGTTGATGTGTGTGAGCAGTAACGCCAAGTACGACAAAGTAATGCGCAAAGAACAAAATACCAGTTTTAGTACGATAGAAGCTGCTGGTTATGAAATCTTTAAAAGCAAATGTGGTAATTGCCACAAAGAACCGCTCTTTACGGATGGTAATTTCAGAAATAACGGTTTAGCACCAAGTGCCATTAACGATTTGGGCTTATACACGGCAACGTTGTTGGAAAACGATCGATACAAATTCAAGGTACCCTCGTTACGCAATTTGAAATATACCGCTCCTTACATGCATGATGGTAGGTTTTTAACCTTGGATGCAGTTTTTCAGCACTATACTAACGAGATACAGGCTACGGAAAACTTAGACCCATTGCTAAATAAGAATGGCATTAGAGGAATTGCCATTAACGGCGATGAAAAAAGCAAATTGCTTGCATTTTTGAACACCTTAAATGACGAAGAATTCATTAATAATAAACTTTTAGCAGAACAGTAATGAATATTAAGAAAATACTTCTATTGATGATATTATCGGTACCATTTACCCTATTCGCTTGCGATATATGTGGTTGTGGTGTAGGTAGTTATTATATTGGGATTTTGCCCGAATACAATAAACGTTTTATTGGGTTGAGGTATCAGCATAAAACCCTACAAACGCATTTGGGTCCGCAAGGAAATGTCACACCGCTATCTACAGACGAAACCTATCAAAGTGCAGAACTTTGGGGTGGCTGGAATTTCGGAAAGCGTTTCAGAGCTTTAGCTTTTGTACCTTATAACTTCAATCAGCGCAGTTCACAGGCCAATAGTGGCAATAAACAAGGCTTGGGCGATATTGCACTGATGGGCTATTACAATGTGTTTACCCAAAGCAATACGCTCAATAGCAAACTCTTGGTACACTCGTTATGGTTAGGCACAGGCGTTAAATTGCCAACGGGAAAATATGAACCAAGTGAACGTTTAGCCATCCAGGAAAATCCTAATAATTTCCAATTGGGAACTGCAAGTATTGATTTTACCCTCAATGCCGCTTACGATATTCGTTTAAACGACTTGGGTTTTAATCTCAATGCTAATTATAAAATCAACACCGAAAATAAATATGGATATAGATATGGCAATAAGTTAAGTACGAACGCATTGTTCTACTATAAGTTCAGATTATTCCATCAATTTACCATTGCTCCAAATGCAGGCATCTTATATGAAACCGCCACAAAGGATGTAGAACAAGGCAAATATGAGATGGATGTTTCAGGAGGTTATTCTTCGGCATTGATTATCGGTTTAGAGTTGGCACTAAATAAAGTTTCCATAGGTGCCAATTACCAAAATGTAATTGCTCAGGAACTAGCAAACAAAAGAGCAAAAGCGGGAAACCGATTAATGATACACATTTCTGTCCCATTTTAAATTTAATACAATGAATAAATTAAAAAACATGAGCCTCATACTTGTATTGGCTTTTACCGCTTGTCAACAGCAAGATAATGAGTTGGCCATCAAGAAAACCATAGACGACTTGCATAACGAAGCAATGGTTATTAATGAAAAAGCCATTAAAACTACTTTTAAGTTAGATAGTTTGTTGCAACAGAAACGTGGGCAAAAAGATGGAGATACCATTTCGTTAAAAAATTCTATCCGTCAACTTAATCTAGCAGATGAGAAAATGATGGATTGGATGCACAATTTTCAACTTGATTTTAAAGGTTCAAAAACAGAAGCATTACAATACTTCAAAAACCAGTTGGATAGTGTAAAGCAAGTGCAAGTTCAGTTAGAAAAAGCCATTGAAGAGGCTAAACCCTTTATAAAATAATGATGAATTAGCCATAAATGTACAGATAATGAGCATTTTTAGATTGCTTCGCTCCTCGCAATGACGTTCTATTTTTCGTCATTGCGAGGAGGAACGACGAAGCAATCTAAAATTTATTAGACGAATAGTGAATTAAAGATTTTACTTCTCAATATCGAATAGCTCTAAATGACGCAAAATAAAATCTGTGTATCCGTGGCATAAACCCCTAATGTAATATGAAAACAACTTTAATAATCTGTATTTTTGCCCTGAGTGGCTGGTGGATGAAGGGAAACACCACAACCAATGAATTTCAAAAAACTATTGTTAGCGACAGCTTGAAAGTAGATCCCGTTTGTAAAATGAAAGTGAAAGCTTCAAGCAACCTTAAAAGTACCCTCAACAAAAAAGAATATGTATTTTGCAGCAAAAGTTGCCAAATGAAATTTGATAAAAACCCTGAAAAATATCTTAAATAATCATGATGAAAAAACTAGCTTTATATGCTGCATTCGGGATACTATTATTCGGAGCAGCTTGTACACAAGAAAAGAAATTACCGATTTACGGAGACCGTGAAGCCAAAATAAGCAAAGACGCTAATGGCAATGAAAAAATAGATACCGTTTACAAAACAATACCTGATTTTAAATTTTTAAACCAAGATAGCGTTGAAGTAACACAAGATGCCTTCAAAAACAAAGTTTATGTAGCCGATTTCTTTTTCACCTCGTGCACCACTATTTGTCCTGTGATGCACCGTAATATGAAAACCATTTACGATAAGTACAAAGGTAATCCAGAAGTAATGTTCCTTTCACACACCATTGACTTTAAATACGATAAACCCTCCGTATTGAAAAAATATGCACAAAAATTAGGTGTAGATGGACCTCAATGGCAGTTTTTATATGGTGAGAAGGCAGCCGTTTACGGTTTAGCGGAGAAAGATTACTTGGTGGCAGTGCAAGAAGATAGTGCAGCGACTGATGGCTACGTACATCAAGGTTGGCTGGTATTAATTGATAAGCACAAACGTATTAGAGGAGCTTACGATGGTACCAAAACCGAGGAAGTAGAAAAGCTAAAAAGCGATATGGATATTTTGTTAGCTGAAAAAGACTGATTAAGTGAAAAATCAAAAGTCAAAAGTTAAAAGCGTCAGTATTAAGAAAATCGTTGTTTATATCTTTTTCTTAACGGCGGTAGCTGTGGTGATTAATGCTTGCCAAAGTGCAAGTGAAATTGAAATGGCCAAATATCTCTCCAATGGGAAAGATATTTATGTTGCCAGATGCCAAAATTGTCACGGTGCAAATGGCGAGGGTTTAGGTGAGCTTGCTCCCCCACTCACTGACACCATATTTTTGAAAGCTAACAAGGAGAAGCTTGCTTGCTATATTAAAAATGGGGTAGGTGAACCTATGCAAATCCATGGTAAAACTTACCAAGAAAAAATGCCTGCATTTAAGGATTTACATGATATAGATATTGCCCAAGTAATGGTCTACATCACTAACTCATTTGGCAATAAACAGGGAATGTACACTTATGAGCAAGTAGCAAAGGATTTGCAAAACTGTAAATAGTACTTTTCTATTTAGGCTAGACTTACGAAGTTTTTAAAACTTTGTAAGTCTTTTGATTTTATTTAGGGCATCATTCCGTCATTGCGAGGCACGAAGCAATCCTTAAAGCGATAGTTTTTTTTCTCAACGTTAGTGAGATTGCTTCGTGCCTCGCAATGACGAAACTTTATAAACAAAAGGTTTATGAGCCTAAGATTCCCTAAAAAATGGCTTTTCTAAATCTAAATAGAATAAAAAGACTACCTTTGTGCTTAATGCAAACCGTTCTATCGCCGCAATTTTTTATTGAGGAGGAAAGTCCGGGCAACAAAGAGCATCTCACTTCCTAACGGGAAGGGGTTTGGGATTGAAGGCCTAAACCACGGAAAGTGCCACAGAAAATATACCGTCGCGATCTTGTATCGAGATAAGGGTGAAAACGTGAGGTAAGAGCTCACGAGCTTTGTTAGTGATAGCAAGGTTGGTAAACCCTGGGAGTTGAAAGACCAAATAGGCTAACGCATGTAGGGCTGCTCGTCCGATGTTAGTGGGTAGGTCGTTAGAGATAAATGGCAACATTTATCCTAGATTAATGATAGAAGCCCCTTTATGGGGAAACAGAACCCGGCTTATAGGTTTGCATTTTTATATCGTTACGAAAACAAAAAAGTGGTATTACCTTAGTAGTACCACTTTTTTGTTTTTACTTGATTATTCTTAATGAAGATCCAACGTGTTCCAAGCGTTCAATGATTGGCGGTGCAGCCAACCCTCTTTCATCTCTATGCTGTTGAAAAGTAAGAAACGAAGGAACATTTAAAATCTGTTGTTGTATCTCTTCGTTTTCGTACATTGAAACGTGTACAAAAGTTAATCCGTCTTCCTTAACGTACACGTGATATAAAAACTTGCTATGAAGCAACTCTCTAAAATCAGCTAAAAAAGTAGCAATATTGCGTTTATTCTCTTCAACAAAATCGGCGTTAATTTTGTAGGTAACCTGTACGGCAATCATATTCTTATTTTTTGCTTTAAGTAAATGTACAAAAACGTTTTATCGTTTTAGAGAGCGTATAAAAAAAGACCTTGTAATTAAACAAGGTCTTCCATTAATTACTTTGAGCGATTATTATTTTGCGCTATTTTTTTTCTCTGTAACTTCAGTACGAATTTCTTGAGCTAAACCTTTAAGATCTTGCATAGCTTTACGTACTCTAGTTCCTGCAGCTGAATTACCTGCGTTGTAAAATTTCTCTACGTCTGCCTCGATAGCAGCAACTACTTCTTTAACTTTTGCAAATTTTTCCATTGTTATAATTTTAATTTATTGGTCAAATATATCATTTAAACGGAATAAACAAGCAATTCTTT
>Ga0222427_100381_pt1 | contig 74214 bp, 65 predicted proteins | sample 2B20Ametagenome_FD_182890 | JGI IMG/M metagenome (GOLD analysis project Ga0222427, IMG submission 182890) | Enriched microbial communities from leaf-cutter ant dump, University of Wisconsin, Madison, United States - 2B20A (version 2) | ecosystem: Environmental > Terrestrial > Nest > Insects nest... | reverse complement strand
CTGCGTTCCGACCCGATCCTGCGCTTCCTCGTGGTATCGCTGGCGTTCTACGGCATGTCGACCTTCGAAGGTCCGATGATGGCGATCAAGACCGTCAACTCGCTGTCCCACTACACCGACTGGACCATCGGCCACGTGCACGCCGGCGCCCTCGGCTGGGTAGCGATGATCTCCATCGGCGCCGTGTACCACATGATTCCGAAACTCTACGGCCGTGCGCAGATGCACAGCATCGGCCTGATCAACGCGCACTTCTGGCTCGCCACCATCGGCACCGTGCTCTACATCGCCTCGATGTGGGTCAACGGCATCACCCAGGGCCTGATGTGGCGTGCGATCAACGATGACGGCACCCTCACCTACTCCTTCGTCGAAGCCCTGCAAGCCAGCCACCCGGGCTACATCGTCCGCGCCCTGGGCGGTGCGTTCTTCGCCTCGGGCATGCTGCTGATGGCCTGGAACGTCCTGCGTACCGTACGCGCAGCGAACTCGGCCGAAGCCAAGGCCGCCGAACAGATCGTCGTCGTGGGAGCGCACTGATGAAGCACGAAGTAGTCGAGAAGAATATCGGCCTGCTGGCCTTCTTCATGGTCATCGCCGTGAGCATCGGCGGCCTGACCCAGATCGTTCCGCTGTTCTTCCAGGACGTCACCAACAAGCCGGTCGAAGGCATGAAGCCACGTACCGCGCTGGAACTGGAAGGCCGCGACGTGTACATCCGCGAAGGCTGCGTTGGCTGCCACTCGCAGATGATCCGTCCGTTCCGCGCCGAGACCGAGCGCTACGGCCACTACTCGGTGGCCGGCGAAAGCGTCTGGGACCACCCGTTCCTCTGGGGTTCCAAGCGTACCGGTCCGGACCTGGCCCGCGTTGGCGGACGTTACTCCGACGACTGGCACCGCGCGCACCTGTACAACCCGCGCAACGTGGTCCCCGAGTCGAAGATGCCGGCCTACCCATGGCTGGTCGAGAACAAGCTCGATGGCAAGGACACTCCGAAGAAAATGGAAGTCCTGCGCACCCTCGGCGTGCCGTACACCGATGCTGATATCGCCGGTGCCCGCGACGCGGTCAAGGGCAAGACCGAGATGGACGCGCTGGTCGCGTACCTCCAGGGTCTTGGCACCATCATCAAAAGCAAACGGTGACGGCGATGGATATCGGGATGATTCGTGGCCTGGGCACCGTCGTGGTGATGGTGGCCTTCGTGGGCCTGGCGTTGTGGGTGTTCAGTTCTCGGCGCAAGTCCGAGTTCGACGAAGCGACCATGCTGCCCTTCGCGGATGATCCCGAGGCCAGCCAGCACGTCGAGCAAGCGCAAGCGAAAGCGTCTAGGAGTAACAACGAATGACTACCTTCTGGAGTCTGTACGTCACCGTTCTGAGTCTGGGCACCATCTTTGCCCTGACCTGGCTGCTGCTCTCCACCCGCAAGGGCCAGCGCAGCGAAACCACCGAGGAAACCGTCGGCCATTCCTTCGACGGCATCGAGGAGTACGACAACCCGCTGCCGAAGTGGTGGTTCATGCTGTTCGTCGGCACCATCATCTTCGCCCTCGGCTACCTGGCCCTGTACCCGGGCCTGGGCAACTGGCGCGGCGTGCTGCCGGGCTACGACTACGTGGATACCGAGAAGAAAACCGACTTCGCCAACGGCCAGACCGGCTGGACCGGCGTGCATGAGTGGGAAAAGGAAATGGCCCGGGCTGATGCGAAGTTCGGTCCGATCTTCGCCAAATTCGCGGCCATGCCAATCGAAGAAGTGGCGAAAGACCCACAAGCGCTGAAGATGGGCGGTCGCCTGTTCGCCTCCAACTGTTCGGTTTGCCACGGTTCCGACGCCAAGGGTTCCTACGGCTTCCCCAACCTAACCGACAACGACTGGCGCTGGGGCGGCGAGCCGGAAACCATCAAGCAGACCATCATGGGCGGTCGGCACGGCGTGATGCCGGCCTGGGCCGAAGTGATCGGCGAACAGGGCGTGGCGGACGTTGCCGCATTCGTGCTGACCAACCTCGACGGCCGCACCCTGCCGGAAGGCACCAAGGCCGATCCGGTTGCCGGGCAGAAGATCTTCGCCGCCAACTGCGTGGCCTGCCATGGTCCGGAAGGCAAGGGCACCCCGGCCATGGGCGCACCGAACCTGACCCACCCGCAGGCGTTCATCTACGGTTCGAGCTTCGCCCAGTTGCAGCAGACCATCCGCTATGGCCGTCAGGGCCAGATGCCGGCGCAGGAGCAGATCCAGGGCAACGACAAGGTCCACCTGCTGGCGGCCTACGTCTACAGCCTGTCGCACAAGGATGAGAAACCGGCCGAGGCGCAGTAAGGCCCGGCGGTAGAAAAGGCCCCGTCAGTGCAGACTGGTGGGGCCTTTTTTCTTGGCTGGGGATACAGGGGTGTTCTTTCTGGCCTCATCGCCGGCAACGCCGGCTCCCACAGGTATCGAGTACACCGCCGGACTTGTGGGAGCCGGCGTTGCCGGCGATGAGGCCCGAAAGAACACCCTCCCATGACCTGGATCAATTGACATCGCCAATACACCATTGCCGACTCCAAACCAACGCGACCCAGTGTCGCACCCGCACCCCGGAGTGCCAGCACAGGCGTATCATGCGGACCAGAGCAGCAACACTTCTGACTGCGGTCGGCACGCACTGGCCGCGGCGTTTTTCCACTGCCGTGGGACTGTAACGATGAGCAAGCAGATTCCTGTACACGACGTCACCCCGCCTGCCAAGCACAGCAAGGACCAGGGCGTCGACCTCTACGCCGCCCGGGAAAAGATCTACACCCGGGCCTTCACCGGACTGTTCCGCAACCTGCGCATGGCCGGTGGCGCGTTCCTCTTCCTCCTCTATTTCGGCACCGTCTGGCTCAACTGGGGCGGCCACCAGGCCGTCTGGTGGAACCTGCCGGAGCGCAAGTTCTACATCTTCGGCGCCACCATCTGGCCGCAGGACTTCATCCTTCTCTCCGGCATCCTCATCGTCGCCGCCTTCGGCCTGTTCTTCATCACCGTATTCGCCGGCCGCGTCTGGTGCGGCTACACCTGCCCGCAGAGCGTGTGGACCTGGATCTTCATGTGGTGCGAAAAGGTCACCGAAGGCGACCGCAACCAGCGCATGAAGCTGGACAAGGCGCCGATGAACGCCAACAAGTTCGCCCGCAAGTTCGCCAAGCACAGCCTGTGGCTGCTGATCGGCTTCGTCACCGGCATGACCTTCGTCGGCTACTTCTCGCCAATCCGCGAGCTGATGATCGATTTCTTCACCGGCCAGGCCGACGGCTGGGCCTACTTCTGGGTCGGCTTCTTCACCCTCGCCACCTACGGCAACGCCGGCTGGCTGCGCGAACAGGTGTGTGTGTACATGTGCCCCTACGCGCGCTTCCAAAGCGTGATGTTCGACAAGGACACCCTGATCGTCTCCTACGACCCGCGTCGCGGCGAAACCCGTGGCCCGCGCAAGAAGGACGTCGACTACAAAGCCAAGGGCCTCGGCGACTGCATCGACTGCACCATGTGCGTCCAGGTCTGCCCCACCGGCATCGACATCCGCGACGGCCTGCAGATCGAATGCATCGGCTGCGCCGCCTGCATCGACGCCTGCGACAGCATCATGGACAAGATGAACTACCCGCGCGGCCTGATCAGCTACACCACCGAACACAATCTGTCGGGCCAGAAAACCCACATGCTGCGGCCACGGCTGATCGGCTATTTCGTGGTCCTGCTGACCATGATCGGCCTGCTCGCCACCGCCTTCTTCATGCGCTCGCTGGTCGGCTTCGATGTCAGCAAGGACCGCGTGCTGTACCGCGAGAACGCCCAGGGCTGGATCGAGAACGTGTACAGCCTGAAGGTCATGAACAAGGACCAGCGCGACCACGTCTACGTCCTCGAAGCCAAGGGCCTGCCCAACCTGCGCCTGGAAGGTGCCAAGGAAATCCGCGTGGCCGCCGGCGATATCGTCAGCCTGCCGGTGCAGCTGTCGGTCTCCCCCGAACTGCTGCCGTCCACCACCAACGAAGTCACCTTCATTCTCCGGGACGCCGACGACAGCGCTTCCGAAGTCGAAGCCAAGAGCCGCTTCATCGGCCCGCAAATCCGTTAAGAGACTACGCCCATGCCTGCAACGAACACGGTTCACAGCGTCTGGTACAAGAACCTCTGGCCCTGGATCATCATCGGCATCCTGGCCACCTCGGTGACCTTGAGCCTGACCATGGTCAGCATCGCGGTGAACAACCCGGACAACCTGGTCAACGACAACTACTACGAGGCCGGCAAGGGCATCAACCGCTCGCTGGACCGCGAACTGCTCGGCCAGACCCTCAAGCTCAAGGCCAGCGTGCACCTGGACGAACTGACCGGCGAAGTGGAACTGCGCCTGACCGGCGACAGCCAGCCGCAGGCCCTGGAACTGAACCTGATCTCGCCGACCCAGCCGGAGAAGGACCGCAAGATCGCCCTGACCCTCACTGGCGAAGGCCGCTATGTCGGGCAACTGCCGGATCGCGTCGAAGGCCGGCGTTTCGTCGAGTTGCTGGGTACCGAGAAAGGCCAGACCTGGCGCCTGTTCGAGGAGGAAGAGGTGGCCCACGATGTGACCTTGCTGCTCGGGGATGAAGAACTGAAAGGGGCCGAGCACCTGGACAAGTAAGAAGCATCGCTGGCAAGCCAGCTCCCACAGGTACTGCATGCACCGAACCCTGTGGGAGCTGGCTTGCCAGCGATTGGCTCCACCACCGAAAGGCCTGCGATAAGACAGTCATGACCCCCCCCACGCCTTGCTACCACTGCGCCCTGCCCGTCCCCGCCGGCAGTTCGTTCACCGCCGTCGTCCTCGGCGAACCCCGGGCCTTCTGCTGCCCCGGCTGCCAGGCAGTGGCCGAGGCGATCGTCGCCGGCAAGCTGGAGAGCTACTACCAGCACCGCAGCGAGGCCAGCGCCAACCCCGAAGCCCTGCCGCGCCAATTGAGCGACGAACTGGCCCTGTACGACCGCGCCGACGTGCAACAACCCTTCGTCCGCCACCAGGGCGACCTCTCGGAAACCACCCTGCTCATCGAAGGCATCAGTTGCGCCGCCTGCGGCTGGCTGATCGAGAAACACCTGCGCGGCCTGCCCGGCGTCGCCGAGGCGCGCCTGAACCTGTCCAACCACCGCCTGCTGGTGAGCTGGGCCGACAGCCAGTTGCCGCTGTCCAGGCTGCTCGCCGAGCTGCGCCAGATCGGCTACGCCGCCCACCCCTACCAGGCCGACCGCGCCGCCGAGCAACTGGCCAGCGAGAACCGCACCGCCCTGCGCCAGCTCGGTGTCGCCGGGCTGCTGTGGTTCCAGGCGATGATGGCGACCATGGCCACCTGGCCGGAATTCAACATCGACCTTAGCCCGGAGATGCACACCATCCTGCGCTGGGTGGCGATGTTCCTCACCACGCCCATCGTGTTCTACAGCTGCGCGCCGTTCTTCCGCGGCGCCGCCCGCGACCTGCGCACCCGCCACCTGACCATGGACGTCTCGGTGTCCCTGGCCATCGGCCTGGCCTACGGTGCCGGGATCTGGACCGCGATCACCGGCAGCGGCGAGCTGTACTTCGATGCGGTGGGGATGTTCGCCCTGCTCCTCCTCGCCGGCCGCTACCTGGAGCGCCGCGCCCGCGAGCGCACGGCGGCGGCCACCGCACAACTGGTCAACCTGCTGCCCGCCTCTTGCCTGCGCCTGGACGCCGCCGGCAACAGCGAGCGCATTCTGCTGCGCGAGCTGCAGATCGGCGATCGCGTGCAGGTCCAGCCCGGCGCGGTGATGCCGGCGGACGGACGCATCGTCGAGGGCCAGTCGAGCGTCGATGAATCGCTGCTCACCGGCGAGTACCTGCCACAACCGCGACAGCAGGGCGACAGCGTCACCGCCGGCACCTTGAACGTGGAAAGCGTGCTGACCGTGGAAGTCCAGGCCCTCGGCCACGACACCCGCCTGTCGGCCATCGTCCGCCTGCTGGAGCGGGCGCAGTCGGAAAAGCCGCGCCTGGCCGAGATCGCCGACCGCGCCTCGCAGTGGTTCCTGCTGTTCAGCCTGATGGCCGCCGTCGCCATCGGCCTGCTCTGGTGGCAGCTCGACCCTGAGCGGGCGTTCTGGATCGTCCTGGCCATGCTGGTCGCCACCTGCCCCTGCGCCCTGTCCCTCGCGACGCCAACCGCATTGACCGCCGCCACCGGCACCCTGCACAGCCTCGGCCTGCTGCTGACCCGCGGCCATGTGCTGGAAGGCCTGAACCAGATCGACACGGTGATCTTCGACAAGACCGGCACCCTCACCGAAGGCCGCCTGACCCTGCGCGCCATCCGCCCGCTGGCCGGACTGGATGCCGAACACTGCCTGCGCCTGGCCGCCGCCCTGGAAAACCGCTCCGAACACCCGATCGCCCGCGCCTTCGGCCGCACCGTCGCCGTGGCCGAAGCGGTACAGGCCACCCCCGGCCTCGGCCTTGAAGGCCAAGTGGAACAACGCCAACTGCGCATCGGCCAGCCGGCATTCGTCTGCGCCCTGAGCAACGCGGTGGTCCCGTCCATGCCCGACGAGCCCGGCCAATGGCTGCTGCTTGGCGACACCACGGGCCCGCTGGCCTGGTTCGTCCTCGACGACCGCCTGCGCCATGACGCCGCCGATCTGCTCGACGCCTGCCGCGCCCGTGGCTGGAAGACCCTGCTGCTGTCCGGCGACAGTTCGCCGATGGTCGCCAGCGTCGCCGCCGAGCTGAACATCGACCAGGCCATCGGCGGCCTGCGCCCGGACGACAAGCTGCAACGCCTCAAGGCCCTCCAGGCCGAGGGGCGCAAGGTGCTGATGCTGGGCGACGGGGTCAACGACGTGCCGGTGCTGGCGGCGGCGGATATCAGCATCGCCATGGGCTCGGCCACCGACCTGGCCAAGACCAGCGCCGACGCGGTGCTGCTGTCCAACCGCCTCGACACCCTGGTGCAGGCCTTCGTCCTGGCCCGGCGCACGCGGCGGATCATCATCGAGAATCTGTGCTGGGCCGCGCTCTACAATGGCCTTATGCTGCCGTTCGCCGCCCTCGGCTGGATCACTCCGGTGTGGGCGGCGGTCGGCATGTCGGTCAGTTCGCTGATCGTGGTGCTCAATGCCCTGCGCCTGACCCGGCTGCGTGGCACCCCGGCGACGCACAGCGCGCCCGCCACCGGCCACGCCGCGACCGCCTGAGGAGAAACCATGCCCGCGCTCTACGTGATGATTCCCGCCGCCCTGGTGCTGGTCGGCATCGCCATCTACATCTTCTTCTGGGCCGTGGACAGCGGCCAGTACGAAGACCTCGACGGCCCGGCCCACAGCATCCTGTTCGATGACCAGGACCCCAAGCACCAGGCTGCGGTAAAGGGCGAAGACGCCAGCGACGAAAACAAGCCAGAGCCGCCTGCCCGTGGTTGAACTGCTGCCCCTGCTCAGCTCCGCCCTGATCCTCGGACTGCTCGGTGGCGGCCATTGCCTGGGCATGTGCGGCGGCCTGATAGGCGCCCTGACCCTGGCCATCCCGGCCGAACAGCGCGGCCGCCGCCTGCGCCTGCTGATTGCCTACAACCTCGGCCGCGTCCTCAGCTACGCCAGTGCCGGCCTGCTGCTCGGCCTGGCCGGCTGGGCCGTGGCCGGCAGCCCGCTGGCCACCGCCATGCGCGTGATCGCCGCCTTGCTGCTGATCAGCATGGGCCTGTACCTGGCCGGCTGGTGGAGCGGCCTGACCTGCGTGGAAAGCCTTGGCCGCGGCCTGTGGCGGCATATCCAGCCGGTGGCTACGCGCTTGCTGCCGGTGTCCAGCCTGCCCCGCGCCCTGCTGCTCGGCGCGCTGTGGGGCTGGCTGCCCTGCGGCCTGGTCTACAGCACCCTGCTCTGGGCCGCGAGCCAGGGCAGCGCGATCCACAGCGCCCTGCTGATGCTGGCCTTCGGTATCGGCACCTGGCCGATCCTGCTCGCCACCGGCCTGGCCGCCGAGCGCAGCAATGCCCTGCTGCGCAAGCGCGGGGTGCGGGTGGCCGGCGGCCTGCTGGTGATCCTGTTCGGCCTGTGGACCCTGCCCGGCCCGCACCAGCACTGGCTGATGGGCCACTGAAGCGGGCTTGATGCAAATCAACACCCATGTACGTGGCGCTCCCTAGACTCCGGACACTGCCGCAATTCCTGGGACCGCCACCATGCACGACGCCCTCCAATGGGACTCTGACCTGATCCGCCGCTACGATCTGGCCGGCCCGCGCTACACCTCCTACCCGACCGCCGTGCAACTGCACAGCGAGATCGGCTCCTTCGACCTCCTCCACGCCCTGCGCGACAGCCGCCGCGCGGCGCGTCCGTTGTCCCTCTACGTGCATGTGCCGTTCTGCGCCAACATCTGCTACTACTGCGCCTGCAACAAGGTCATCACCAAGGACCGCGCCCGCGCCCAGCCCTACCTGCAACGCCTGGAACAGGAAATCCAGCTGATCGCCTGCCACCTCGACCCGGGGCAGACGGTCGAGCAACTGCACTTCGGCGGCGGCACCCCGACCTTTCTCAGCCATGTCGAATTGCGCGAGCTGATGGCCCACCTGCGCCAGCACTTCAACCTGCTGGACGACGACTCCGGCGACTACGGCATCGAGATCGACCCGCGCGAGGCCGACTGGTCGACCATGGGCCTGCTCCGCGAGCTGGGCGTCAACCGCGTCAGCCTCGGCGTGCAGGACCTCGACCCGGCCGTGCAGCGGGCGATCAACCGCCTGCAAAGCCTGGAGCAGACCCGCACCATCATCGAGGCGGCGCGCACCCTGCAATTCCGCTCGATCAACCTCGACCTGATCTACGGCCTGCCCAAGCAGACCCCGGAAGGCTTCGCCCGCACCGTCGACGAAGTAATCAAGCTGCAGCCGGACCGGCTCTCGGTGTTCAACTACGCGCATTTGCCGGAGCGCTTCATGCCGCAGCGGCGCATCGACAGCAGCGACCTGCCGGCGCCAGCGGCCAAGCTGGAGATGCTGCACCGCACCATCGAGCAACTGACCGCCGCCGGCTACCGCTACATCGGCATGGACCACTTCGCCCTGCCCGATGACGAACTGGCCATCGCCCAGGAAGAAGGCACCCTGCAACGCAACTTCCAGGGCTACACCACCCACGGCCACTGCGACCTGATCGGACTGGGCGTGTCGTCGATCAGCCAGATCGGCGACCTGTACTGCCAGAACAGCAGCGACCTCGCGGAATACCAGAACGCCCTCGACGCCGCGCAACTGGCCACCAGCCGCGGCCTCATCTGCAACCAGGACGACCGCCTGCGCCGGGCAGTGATCCAGGACCTGATCTGTCATTTCGAGCTGGAGTTCGAGCGCATCGAACAGGCCTTCACCATCGATTTCCGTGGCTACTTCAAGGACCTGTGGCCGGCGCTGGAAGGCATGGCCAAGGACGGCCTGATCGAACTGCGCAGCGACGGCATCAGCGTGCTGCCGGCCGGCCGCCTGCTGGTACGTTCGGTGTGCATGGTGTTCGACGCCTACCTCGACCTGAACAACCGCCAGCGCTTCTCGCGGGTGATTTAAGCGGCGAGGAGCTTCATGGCCTTGCCGACCTGTTCCGGGGTCAGCTCGACCTGGCTCATGGCCCGGACCAGGCCGAAATTGACCGTGTTCAACGAGGCCGACAGGGCACTGACCCGGGCCTGCAGGGCGGCGGTCTTCTTCTGCATCTCTACCGGATCGAGGGAACGATCCCGCATCAACGCCTGGAGCTGGCGGTTGGCCTCGGCCAGTTCCTTTTGCAGTTTGCGAATCATCTTGAGCAACTGACGAACGGACTCGGGCAGCCCGCTTTCGTCGATATCGGCATCGCCCTGCTGCTTGCTGGCGACTTCCAGGCCCTTGAGGGACAGGTTGACCCTGACCCCCTCGGATGACGCCGAAGCCCGCTCCACGGCCTCTTCAGCCTGGCTGGCACGGGACTCGGACTGTTGGGCGAGGATGGCCTGGCGAGTACTTTTGATATCGACGGTCAGCATGGCGTGGCCTGCCTGGGGAAAGGTTCATGAAGTTGCATCGGCAGCAAAGCCGCGAACTTGAGCGGAACGCGCACCAAAACAGAGCAAGCTGGCCTCCAGTAGCCCGGCTGGGTTACCCTTGCGTTCTATGTGTGCTTTCCCACAAGGATCGATGAAATGTCTGAGCCAGTTAAACTGCGCCCTCACAACCAGGCTCATTGCAAGGATTGCAGCCTGGCGCCCCTGTGCCTGCCCCTGTCGCTGAACCTGGAAGACATGGACGCACTGGATGAAATCGTCAAACGCGGTCGTCCGCTGAAAAAAGGCGAGTTTCTGTTCCGCCAGGGTGACAACTTCGGTTCTGTCTACGCGGTGCGCTCCGGTGCCTTGAAAACCTTCAGCCTGAGCGATGGCGGCGAAGAGCAGATCACCGGCTTCCACCTGCCGAGCGAGCTGGTCGGGCTGTCCGGCATGGACACCGAAACCTACCCGGTCTCGGCCCAGGCCCAGGAAACCACCTCGGTCTGCGAAATCCCCTTCGAACGCCTCGACGAACTGTCGGTGCAACTGCCGCAACTGCGCCGCCAGCTGATGCGGGTGATGAGCCGGGAAATCCGCGATGACCAGCAGATGATGCTGCTGCTGTCGAAGAAAACCGCCGACGAACGCATCGCCACCTTCCTGGTCAACCTGTCTGCGCGCTTCCGCGCCCGCGGTTATTCGGCCAACCAGTTCCGCCTGAGCATGTCGCGCAACGAAATCGGCAACTACCTGGGCCTGGCGGTGGAAACCGTGTCCCGGGTGTTCACCCGCTTCCAGCAGAACGGCCTGATCGAAGCCGAGGGCAAGGAAGTGCGCATTCTCGATCCGATCCAGCTTTGTGCGCTGGCCGGTGGCGCACTGGAAGCCTGACCCGCGCGACAAACGGGTATACTGACGGGCGTTTTGCCCACCAGGATACCCGTTCCATGCCCAGCGAAAGCTTTGATCTGAAATCCCTCATCCGCCCGGTCGTGGACTTCCCCAAGCCCGGCGTGATCTTCCGCGACATCACCCCGCTGTTCCAGTCGCCGCGTGGCCTGCGCCACGTCATGGATCAGTTCATCGAGCGCTATGTCGAAGCCGACTTCAGCCATATCGGCGCGATGGATGCCCGCGGCTTCCTGATCGGCTCGATCATCGCCCATGAGCTGAACAAGCCGCTGATCCTGTTCCGCAAGCAGGGCAAGCTGCCGGCCGACGTGCTCAGCCAGGGCTACCAGACCGAATACGGCGAAGCCTTCCTCGAAGTGCATGCCGACAGCCTGTGCGAAGGCGACCAGGTGCTGATCTTCGACGACCTGATCGCCACCGGCGGGACCTTGCTCGCGGCGGCCAGCCTGGTGCGGCGCATGGGTGCGGCGGTGTATGAAGCAGCGGCGATCATCGACCTGCCGGAGCTGGGTGGCTCGCAGAAACTGCGCGATGCGCAGGTGCCGACCTTCTGCCTGACCGAGTTTTCGTTGAGCGAATACTGATCGGCTTCAGGGCCTCATCGCCGGCAACGCCGGCTCCCACAAGGTTCAATGTCAACCTCGAACCTGTGGGAGCCGGCGTTGCCGGCGATAGGGCCCTCAGTAACAACACAAGACTCAGAGGGAAATCGGCTTGCGTCCGGCAAACGAGTGCGCCAGCGTCCCGCCATCCACCAGCTCCAGCTCCCCACCCAGCGGCACGCCATGGGCAATGCGCGATGCCACCAGCCCCTTGTCCGCCAGCAGCTGCGCGATGTAATGCGCGGTCGCCTCGCCTTCCACCGTCGGGTTGGTCGCCAGGATCACCTCGACAAAGGTGCCCTGCTCCTCGATCCGCGCCATCAGTTGCGGAATGCCGATCGCCTCCGGCCCCAGGCCGTCCAGCGGCGACAGATGCCCCTTGAGCACGAAGTAACGTCCGCGATAGCCAGTCTGCTCCACCGCATACACATCCATCGGCCCTTCCACCACGCACAACAGGGTGTCATCCCGCCGTGGATCGGCGCATTGCGGGCACAGCTCCTGCTCGGTCAGGGTGCGGCACTGGCGGCAATGGCCGACCCCGTCCATGGCCTTGGTCAGCGCTTCGGCCAGGCGGGTGCCGCCGCTGCGGTCGCGCTCCAGCAACTGCAAGGCCATGCGCTGGGCGGTTTTCTGACCCACGCCCGGCAGGGTGCGCAGGGCGTCGATCAACTGGCGAATCAGGGGACTGAAGCTCATGGTAAAAGGCCCGGCAAATCATCGAATGGGAGAAACGACGGTGGGAGCGACGACCCTGAGGCCGTGCTCCCACCGAGGGTGAAACAAATGCAGTCTTAGAACGGCATCTTGAAGCCTGGCGGCAGTTGCATGCCAGCAGTCATGCCGCCCATTTTTTCCTGGCTGCTCTGCTCGACCTTGCGCACCGCGTCGTTGACGGCGGCGGCGATCAGATCTTCCAGCACTTCCTTGTCTTCCTGCATCAGGCTGTCGTCCAGACTGATGCGCTTGACGTCATGACGGCCGGTCATGACCACGCTGACCAGACCGGCGCCGGATTGACCGGTCACTTCGGCGTTGGCCAGTTCTTCCTGCATCTTGGCCATCTTTTCCTGCATCTGCTGTGCCTGCTTCATCAGGCCGGCCATGCCACCTTTCATCATGAGAATCACCTCGGTAGTTGTTTGACATGCCGCGCACCAGGCGCGGCGCTGGATATTCGCTTAGTTGCCCTGGGTAACCACGGCGTCGACAGGTTCAATAGTATCGTGGCGCACGCTGGCACCGAACTTCTGGATCATCTGCTGGATGAACGGGTCGTTATGGATCGACTCTTCCGCCTCGCGCTGACGGTTGGCGCGCTTGCGCGCCGCGGCCTGGGCCGGGGTTTCCTGCTCCGGGCGGATCAACTCGATGCTCAGGTTCAGGGTGCGCCCCAGATGCTGGTTCAGGGCTTCGTTCAGGCGTCGCTGCTGGGTGGCGTTGAACAGTGCACTGTGATTCGGGTCCAGGTGCAGCAGCCAGTTGTCGCCCTCGGCGCTGATCAGCGTGCAGTTGGCGGCGATGCTGCCGGTCATGCCGGAAATCGGCAGGTGCGGGAACAGCTCCAGCCACTGCAAGGCCAGACCGGTCGCCGGCTGTCCGGCAGGCTCGGGTTCAGGCTCGGCGGCCGGCTCTTCGCTGAGTTCGGCGGCGTGCTCGGTGGCCAGTTCGTCCAGGTAGCTGTAGCCCACCGGATCGACTTCGCCCATGTAGTAATCATCGTCCGGCGGCGGCTCGTCGTCGCGGTCCATGCCGGCGGGAGCGTAGGCCTGCTCGTCCAGCGGCGGCGCTTCGTGCTGCACGGGCTGGGCGGCTACAGGTGCCGGTTGCGGCTCGGGTTCTGGCTGAGGTTCTGGCTCTGGCTCGCTGACCGCTGCCGGGACCGGATCTTCCCAGGGCGGGTTGATGGCCTCGACGACCGGCTCGGGAGCGGGTTCTGGTTCTGGCTCTGGTTCCGGCTCGGGCTCAGGTTGCGGCTCAGGCTCGGGCGCCGCCTCGACGAGGGGAGCAGGAACTGGAGCGGCAACCGGCTGCGGGGCTGGTGCGGCGATTGCGACCGGGGCCACCGGTACCGGGGAGTCAGTCGTGGCCTGGCTGATCCCCACTGGCTTTAGCGTCGTGCCCGGGGCATCGCCGCTGTCCGCCGGACGGAAGGCCAGCATGCGCAGCAGCACCATTTCGAAGCCGCCACGGGGATCCGGTGCCAGCGGCAGGTCGCGGCGGCCGATCAGGCCCATCTGGTAGTAGAACTGCACATCCTCGGCCGGCAGGGCCTGGGCCAGCGCCAGCACCTTGTCGCGGTCGCCCTGGCCGTTGTCCACCGCCTCCGGCAGCGCCTGGGCAATGGCCACGCGGTGCAGCACGTTGAGCATTTCCGAGAGCACGCCATTCCAGTCCGGGCCTTGCTCGGCCAGGTGGCGCACCGCTTCCAGCAGCGCCCGGGCATCGCCTTCCAGCAGGGCCTGGAGCACGCCGTAGACCTGGCCGTGATCGAGGGTGCCGAGCATTGCCCGCACATCGGCGGCGAGCACCTTGCCCTCGCCGAAGGCGATGGCCTGGTCGGTCAGGCTCATGGCATCGCGCATCGAACCATCGGCGGCGCGACCCAGCAGCCACAGGGCGTCGTCCTCGAACGGCACGTTCTCCACACCCAGCACATGGCTCAGGTGCTCGACCACGCGCTCGGGGGTCATGTTCTTCAGGGAGAACTGCAGGCAGCGCGACAGGATGGTCGCCGGAAGTTTCTGCGGATCGGTGGTGGCGAGGATGAATTTGACGTAGGGCGGCGGCTCTTCCAGGGTCTTCAGCAGGGCGTTGAAGGAATGGCTGGAGAGCATGTGCACTTCGTCGATCAGGTAGACCTTGAAGCGCCCGCGGCTTGGCGCGTACTGCACGTTGTCGAGCAGTTCGCGGGTGTCCTCGACCTTGGTCCGGCTCGCGGCGTCGATCTCGATCAGGTCGACGAAACGGCCCTCGTCGATCTCCCGGCACACCGAGCAGGTGCCGCAGGGGGTCGAGGTGATGCCGGTTTCGCAGTTGACGCACTTGGCGATGATCCGCGCGATGGTGGTCTTGCCCACGCCGCGGGTGCCGGTGAACAGATAGGCATGGTGCAGGCGCTGATTGTCCAGCGCGTTGATCAGGGCCTTGAGCACATGGGTCTGGCCGACCATTTCGCGGAACGAGCGCGGACGCCATTTACGTGCAAGAACCTGATAACTCATGAAAAACGTCGCAACCTGAACGAGCCGAGAGAGACCGCTAATCCTAGCGGAGCGGGGGCAAAATTGCATCCTGCCATTCAAGCTCCAGGCGTGCTGGCCCTTGCAAGCACCGCGAACCTTGTGGGAGCGGGTTTACCCGCGATAGCGATAGTGAATTCACCATAGTCATCGCGGGTGAACCCGCTCCCACAGGATTAGTGGTGCTTTCAGAAAAGGTGCGCAACCGCCGAGGCCGCCAGGAACAGCCCACAGCCGAACACCACATGTGTCATCAAGCTCCGCCCCCGATTCCGCCACGGCGTCGGTGTCCGGCTGGCAAACCACCCCGCCCCCATTGCCGGCTGCATCACACAAAGCGGCGCCAGTACGGTAACCACCCCAAAAATCAACGCCGGACCCAACGTCGGCGCCCGCAACCAGCCCTCCCCGCTCAGCACCACCAACCCGGCCGCGAATACCAGCCCAATGGCGTAATGCAGCACCCAACCCCAAACCAGCTCATGGGCAATCGGCTCACTCCTGGCGATCCCTGGGTGATAAACCCGCCCGCGCACCAGATGCCCGGCCCAGCGCCCGAGCATGGCGTAGTTCAAGGTCGCCACCCCAAGCCGCTTTAGCAGCAGCGTCCACAGGTCCATCACCAGCGTCGCGCCAACCCCGATCAACACAATGGAAAACATGGCAAAGCTCCTCGGCACATTGACGAAAATCGAACATGCCGCGCAGCATAGAAGTTGAAGTCAACTTCAAGTCAAGGGGTTATCCATGGACATCGCCGACGTCGCCAAACGCACCGGAGTACCGGCCTCGACGCTGCGCTACTACCAGAAAATCGGCCTGCTCGAATCCCTCGCCGGGCATGGGCAACGGCGCCAGTTCGCAGCGGATGTGGAGGACCGCCTGGCCTTGATCGCCCTCGGCCAGGCGGCGGGGTTTTCCCTGGATGAGGTCGGCGCGATGCTGGTAGAGCTGCGGGTCGACCGACAGAGGCTGGTGGAGCGTGCGGACGAGATCGATGCGCAGGTCAAGCGCCTGCAGGCGATGAGCAAGGGGCTGCGGCATGCGGCGGAGTGTCCGGAACAGGATCATCTGGCCTGTCCGACGTTTCGGCGGTTGATGAAGGTGTCGTTGCTCAAGCGCTGAACGGAACCTGTACAGCCGCCCGAAAGGGCTTAAGCGCCTGCATAAACTGGAGGCAAGAATCAGCGCCTGCGAAGCCGAAGGCAAGGCCCGGCAGCGAGGCTTCAATATGGGGTCAGGCGCGATGCATTCAATTTGATAAGGCGGATCAGCTTCCTGCAGGAAGGCTCATGTTCCTGACGGGATTCAGCGCAGGCCTCGATCATCGCTCGATCCGAAACCCCAGCCCAACTGATCTCGAATCCTGCCCGAGTGGCGAGCATCGCCAGGAATTCTCGCTGAGTACGACCGTTCCCTTCACGAAAGGCATGGATGAAGTTGATTTCAGCGAACACGGTCCCTGCTTCTTCGCTGAAGGCTTCCAGGTCGCCGTGGAAATCGCCAAGAAAGTTCGTGCGGGAGAGCCTCTCTGTCACCACTCGGAACCGTTCTTCAATCTGCTGGTGCCGAAGGAACATGGTGTCACCTTTGCCGGTATCCACCACCCTGGGCTTTCCAGCCCAAGGATAAACATCCTGGAAGATGTGGCCATGAATGGCACAAAGATGGGCAAGTGAAAAATCACCCTGGATTGGATTCTCAAGCAGTTCGATCAAGCGCGCTGAAGACAAGTCGGCCTCTGCAACACTCAATGACGCCGTGTCGGTCAGGCCAAGGTTATTGAGAAGCACACCGTTTGCGTCGACGAAGGGATCGTCCTCGACCGAGTATCCAGCGACGTAATAGTGATCATCAGGGCCGGGGGCAGGATTGCTAATGTCAACCATCGATGCCGTAGCGGGCTTTCGCGGCTGCTACCAACTCCGCCGAGGAAATCCGTCCTTTCTCATAGTCCGCCATTTTGGAGGACATGTAGGCACTGACTCGAACGCCCTCGAGGTTATTGGTGGCCTGGACATGGGCTACGTAGGAACTACGTTGGGCTGCTTCAGGTGTTTTACTCATGGACCACCTAAATTCACTGGTTTATGCGAATCACGTTATACGGCGCGCCAGTTCAAAATCAAGTTCAAAGCGACCGACGCCCTCGGCCGCAGTGGCTATGCCGAGAAATATGTCGCCTGTGGCGGCAGGCCCCCTCCGTTTAGCAGCCCAAGCGCGCGGCGAGTTCAATGACGCCCCGGCTCAAGCAACCGCAGCGGAAGTTCAGGCAGTACCCGCACTTTCAACCTGCCCCTGAATCCATTCCATGAACGCCCGCACAGCGGGCCGCCCCAAGTTCTCGCTGCGCGCCACAAGGTAATAAGCGAAGCGCGAAGGCCAGGGGCGGTCCAGTGCAACCACCAGCCGGCCGTTTCGCAGGTCCTCCTCGGCGTGCTGTGCCTGTACCAAAGCGATGCCCTGGCCAGCTGCGGCCGCGCGCAGCAACAGCAGGTCTTCATCGAAACTCGGGCCTCGACGACTACGCTCGTCGGGCTCGACACCATGGGCCCGCAACCACAACGTCCAGTCAGCGCGGTCGGCGTCCTGCAACAGTGGGTACCGCAGGCAATCCTCTGGCTCATGCAGCGCCGGCCCGTCGGCCAGCAGGTCCGGACTGGCCACCGGCAGCAACACAGGCGCCAATAGCGCTATCGACTCCAGCCCCGGGTAATCACCCAGGCCATGGCGCAGGGCGATATCGACAGGGTCGCGAAACAGGTCGACAAGCTCGCCCGTGGACTGCACGCGAACGTCGATCCCGGGATGCTGCGCATTGAAATCAGCCAATCGCGGCACCAGCCAGCCGGAGGCGAACGACGGCTGGGTGCTGATCGTCAGCGTGTTGCTGCGGGTCAGCATCTCAAGATCGAGCAGTGCGCTTTCAATCTGGCCGAACCCGCGCGACAGCCCCGGATAAAGGCTCGCCCCGGCCTCGGTGAGCTGCACGCCATAACGGCTTCGGGTCAGCAGGATGACGCCAAGGCGATCTTCAAGCAGGCGAATCTGCTGGCTGATGGCACCCGGTGTAACGCCCATGCGCTCGGCAGCAGCCTTGAGGCTGCCGAGGCGAGTGGTTTCGGTGAACGCGCGCAACGCGAGTAATGGCAAGACCGCCCCCATGCAATTCCAACCTTAGAAAAACTGATTTCAGCGAGAGCAATGATCGTTAGTCAGCCCTCTGTTCGGTGCCTAGCATAGCCCCTAAGAAACCCTAGACCGAATCAGTCTGACTAAGGTGAATACCATGCAGGATCCTTCGCTCGTGCTGTATACCGACAGCTCCCCCAACGGTTTCAAGATCACCATAGCCCTCGAAGAACTGGGACTGCCCTATCGCCTCGTCCACGTGAACATCGACCAGGGCGAGCATCGCCACGCTGGCTTCCTCGCGCTCAATCCGGCAGGGCGCATTCCGGTCCTGGTCGACCAGCAGGCCGGAATCGTCCTGTTCGAGTCCTCGGCCATCCTGCTCTACCTGGCGCAATACAGTGGCCAATTGCTGGAGCTGGCTGCGCAGCCACGCTGGGCAGCGATCACCTGGCTGATGTACCACAGCGCCAGCATGGGGCCCTTGCTGGGCCAGCGCGTGCACTTCGAATGCATCGAGGCCGTCGCCAATCCCGCCGCGCAAAAGCGCTACCGCACTCTCACCGAGGATGCCTTCGCCCTCCTCGACCAGCAGCTCGCAACCCGGCCGTGGCTGGCCGGCGAGGCCTATTCGATTGCCGATATCGCCAGCTTCGCCTGGCTGCACATTGCCGAGATCGTCGGTTTCGACTTCAGCGCCTATCGCCACCTTGAACGCTGGTACCGCCAGATCGAGCAGCGCCCGGCCGTGCAGCGCGGCATCCGCATCCCTGCGCCAGCCACCGGCCCCTGAGCCCCCGACCAAGGAATATCGATGAACGCCACCCACAGCAAAGGCGCCAGCGCCGATGCCTTCGCCCAGCATCCCGGCTATCGCCGCCTGTTCGCTCACGACCACCTGACCCTGGGCATTTTCCTGCCGCTGCGTTTCTATGATGGCGACATGGCCGTGCTTGCCGGACAGGCGCAACTGGTCAGCGAAATCGACCGCCTCGGCTTCGGCGCCGTATGGGTTCGCGACGTGCCCTTGTACGACCCGGCTTTCGGCGATGCCGGCCAGGTATTCGATCCGTTCACCTACCTGGCCTACCTGACGGCCCACACCCGCCACATCGCCCTGGCCACCGGCAGCGCGATCTTTGCCCTGCGCCATCCCATCGACCTGGCCAAGGCAGCCGCCAGCCTGGATTGCCTGTCGGGCGGACGCCTGGTGCTGGGCATCGCCTCGGGCGACCGCCCAGTGGAGTTCCCGGCCTATGGCCTGGAGCATGACAGCCGCGGGGAGCGCTTCGCCCAAGGCGTGGACTACTTCCGCCAACTGCTGGCCGGGCAGTCGGCGCCGATTAACTCGCCATTGGGACGGCTCGATGGCGCCCGCTTGTTGCCCACTCCCGTCGCCGGACGGATCCCGTTGCTGGTAACCGGCTCGTCACGCCAGACCCTGCCATGGCTTGGCGAGCAGGCCGACGGCTGGATCACCTACCCCGAAACCACCCACAACGTGCTCGGTCCCCGGCGCCTGGCCGAGAAGATCCGCGCCTGGCGGGCGCTCATCCCCGGGGGAGGCTTCCGCCCGCATATCACCAATGAATGGATCGATCTCGACGAAGACCCCAACTTCCCGCGCACGCCGCTGCGCGGCGGCTACGTCTTGCGCACCGGCCGCAACGGGCTGATTGAACTGCTGCAGGAATGGCGCGAAGCCGGGGTCAACCATGCCGCCCTGGGCATGCAGATGGCCCGGCGCCCACCACGGGAGATCATTCAGGAGCTGGCGGAAGAAGTGCTGCCGCTGTTTCCATCGCTGGCTGGGCCGGAGCCTCGCGGGCAAGACTGGTAGAGCAGCGCGGGGCCACAAGATGTTGCATTTGGCCGGAATACTTCACCGATCTCCGACTTTCTTGTAGGCAATTTCCCAAGCATACTCCCCGACCCTGCATGGTGGTTGCGTACCGTGGAAACGGTGCCTAGGCTGCGTCGGTCGTCGCAAATTCGGCGACCGGATTAGCAGTCCGACATTGGTAACCACCAGCAACCAGTTATGGCGGCTGTGCGTGTGGGCACCTTCGGGTGCGCCGGGTTCCCAATGTCCTGGTCTGCTAACTCACGTACAGTCGCCACCCTTCGTCTAGCAGCGACCTGTGGCGGCTCCGATCAAGACATTGGAGTTTCACCATGAAAAAGCTCGTACCCGATCCACCACCCGCGCTTTGTGTTGGCCCCGGCCTCTCCCATGAAGAAGCCATCAAGCGGGCTGCGGAACATCTCACCAAAGCCATACTCGACGTCGCCTACCTCCCTGATCCGCCAGAGGTGTGGCATAGGGAAATGCTCAACCGTGCGGTTCTGAATATGAGGATGTCCAAAGCGTTGTTGTCGCTTGCAACGACGGCTTCACCGGTGAACGTGCCGGGGTGAATGAAGGCCGTGGAGCCCAGCTCCACGGCCTTTTCGCTGTCGCTTTCTCTGAGCACCTGCCAGCTTGCTGAATTTCCGCAGGTTCTTTGGGAAACGTCCCACAGACATCGCTGTTTCTCTTCCCTAGCCTGCGAACTCCTACCTACAAGGCGTTCGAACCATGGCCAACCACAGCTACATGACCATCAACGGCAAGAAAATGGGCCTGATCTCGGCCGGGTGTTCCACCCAGGACTCGATCGGCAACAAATGCCAGATCGGGCATACCGACCAGATCCTCGTGCTGGCGCTGAATCATGCGATGAGCACCGTCAGCAATGTCTCCCACGCGGTCCACAATCCCCTGGTTATCCACAAGCACCTGGACAAATCCTCCCCCTTGCTGGCGCAGGCCATGGCCGGCATGGAAGCTATTCACACATATCAGGCCAGACTATGTCCGCTCTTACAGGCTAATGAACAAAGGCGCACGACTCTTTGAAATAGCCATGGGCTCATAGGCAACAAGAAACCTCATAGAAGAAATCAAAAAGTGATCACAATAGTATTTATTCCTTCTGCGCTTTTACTTGTCGCCTTTGCGTATTATTTGAAACTCAGATTTTCAGGAGAAAAATATAGCCACAAAAAAACCTTAGTGATCATGCCTTACAATTTCATCCTGGCGCTCTACCACATCGAACTCACACAAAATGGATGCATGCTGTTTTACAAATGCCTACCAAAATTTGAGGACAGCTACCCTCTAATCGCCTGGACCTCCCTTGTATGTATTTTCCTGCATTGCTTTGCTATCCCAACAGAATGGAAGCCGAGAAACCTATTTCAAGCAAGGCAAAAATGAGCTCGAAAAATGATTACAGCCACCTATATACTGTGTTCAGCATCCATCCTTTATATAGCTTATAGTTTCAGACAAAAATCCTCAGGGAGAAATTTCAAAAAACAGTATTTTATAATTTCTGCGGCAGCCAATTTTCCTTTTGGAGTTTTCCATCTCGAAATTGTTAAAAACCGCTGCGTCACGTTCCTTGGCTGTTTTCCAGATATTCACTTCGAATACCCGACTCTGAGCTGGGCAGCTCTTGTATTTGCTTTTCTTCACTGCTTTGCGTTCCCGGTAGAGTGGGAGCCCAACCGCTGGATTCGGAAAGGACGAAAATGATTGCCTATTTATTTGTGACTTGCGCAACACTCGGCGTACTTTTCTGCTACTACCTTAAATATAGATTTTCTGGGAAAAACTACAAAACCCCGACAGCCGCCGCAATCATATTCACCAACACCGTCTTGGCATTTTCTTATATAGAGCTAACTCAGAACGAATGCATACTGTTTTTTGAGTGCTTTCCGGGGCTGGTCAAGAACACCGTCATAGAATGGGTTGCAGCCGCTTACATTTTTCTTCACTGCTTTGCTATTCCAACGCAGTGGGAGCCTTGGAGACTGTTTCGATTCAGGCGAAGACTATGAACCCCATACTTTAAAGCAATAAAAAGAGAAAAGGAGTCAGAGAAAAGGAGTCAAATTTATTTTCACCTCCTTTTCGCTGAGTTCATTGCGCAAAGAATCGTAAAGCAGGCCGTTAGAAATGTTTCTGAGGCGCGCACTTTCGGTCGCCGGACTGCACGGCATTGCATGCATTTTCGGCGGCGGTGTAGGCGTCCAGGTACCGCTGGCGTTCATCGATCCGCTGTTGAGGGGTGCCGCCAGGACATCCGCCGTCGATCATGTCGATGGCCGTCTGGGTCATGAACATTACCGTCTCGGTACTACTGGTGACGGAGGCGTTATCGGGGATCCTGGTGTTGATTACGAGTTGTTTGCGGGTCTCGCAGTCACCGGAGGCGAACGTCAAACCCGATTTTTCGCCACCAACGGTTTCAGCCGTTTCATTGTCAGGATTGCCGGCGGCCTTGAGCACACTCAGCTTATAGTCCTTGGCGCAGGCCATGAGTGATTGGTACTCGGCATCACCGTTGCCGTATGGGGCGTTGGTGTAACACTCCTCATCTGCGGCGCATTCATTGAGCTTATCTATGTCTTGCTGGATGAGGCCAAGGCGTTTTTCGTAGGCAACCAAGGACCACGTATTGTTGTCTTTCGCTCCCCCGAGAGCGGCCTCTATGTAATGACCGCAGGACCGGGGATAGGTGGTACAGCTGTTTGCATTTGTCATGGCAGCAATCTCTGTCTGGCAGTGAGCCGCGACCTGCTCTTGGCCTGGACTGACGGTGTAAGTGGCTGCCGACTGCTCCGCCTCTGCGGCGATGTTTTCCGTGCCTTCGTCATCCTGGGTGTTGCCCAAAGTGGCAACATCCATGAGAAGCATGAAAGGCAGGGTAACGCTCATGATCCCAGCGCCAAGAACGTCGCCGTCCTTGGCGGAATCAGCGATCATCTGACCCGTCTGGCCGGTATGGGTAGAGCAACCGGTAAGCGCCAGCATCGCCATGGCAGTGACAAATTTCCGCATGTTTGATTCCTGTAGGGACGGGACACCCGTTTCTTGGCCAATGGCTGCGCCCTTTGGAATTTCTGCGGGCAAGTGTTTGTGATGCCCGGATAGGCTCCGATTCTCTTTAGCCGCTCTGGTCCCGATCAATGCGCCTGTACGGTCTTGCATTTTCCAGGGGCTATACGAATACAGAGTTCTGCCTGGACGGGTTCCGCCTGAGTCTGCTACCTGAACCGGGTTTTCTTCAGTTACGTAGTCGTCCAGACACTCCAGCAGCAATGTGGCCTGCGTCCGAGCCTCATCCTCAACCAATCGCTTCATGATTGTCCCTGCCACGATCACGACAATCTGAAGGTTAGACAATCGCTGATGGTTTCACACAGCCTGGGCCGTTTTCTGCCATTGATCCGCCCCTCAAGCAACATCCCAAAGGCCTTGATCACTCGAGTAGCAGATACGGATTCCAGAACACGACTGTCGGACTAAAAAGGGGGGTTATTTTCACCTGCGAAAAATAAATCCCCTTTTACCTTCTACTCATGACTAGGCACGTTTGGACAACTTACCGAGCAAGTAAGCAGCAATGGAACCTACGACCTCAATGGCTGCTTTAGCTTCTTCAGATGAAAGAGTGGACACCCAAGGCCTCCCGTGGCCAGCCCCCTGCTTATTACGAACTCGGTTGACACCGAGAGCAGCGACAAACAGGCCGCGCTCCATTGACTTAATCGCAGGCTCACCTGGCTCCTCGGGAAGCTCTGGCACGGCTAAGCCGAGGGCGATGAACGCCATACCCAAAAGCCCCTGAAAATTCGCCCTTTCAGGATAACGGCCCTCGAGGGTCATAAGCACATGAGCTGCGGTGGCCTCTAGCAAGTCCTTACCTGTACCCACTATGAGAGCGGCATCATCCGCCCCCTTCTGGGCGCGAAGGGCATATCCCCACAATGCATCTGTAACTTCTGCACCGACAAGTGCAGTAAGAACTTTAGGGGATACCGTTCCATCGTTTGCTAAGTCAAAGCCCTCCGCACTGAAAGCGGCCTTAGCGTTTTCAACCGCCTCACGCCCCACATAGTTCGCAGACGTTTCACGAAAACCACCGCAGGCGCGGACTTTAGATAGCAGTCCAGCGGCGAAACGAGCACCTGCCTCTGGATTAAACTCCATGGCACCATAGAGTACTGCACGAACTCGCTTCGCTTTGCCAATCACCTGCCCTTGCTGCTTTGGGTCATGCGTCGAGAGACAAGCGGTATTCACTTGAAATTCAATATCGGCATGCGATGGTTCTCGATAACTACCATTATTTCCAGAGTCATCTACAAGCTGAACCAGTGCATGAGCGATTGTATCTGTAAGTGGAATCTTACTCATAAGCCACCCAACAAGTTTTCGACAGAAACCCTACTAACGACTTATTACTCCTGTACGCACGTTGAGATACAACCGGTTGGCCTTGGTCATACCACCGCAGTACATAAAGTACATTTCCTTACCTTTAGAGGGAGAGGACATCCACCCGCCGACCTCTTCAAAGTCACCTGCTGTACAAGCCCCCTTATTTATTAGCTCACGAGCTGCTTTTGAAAACTGGGCACGATAGAGGCGATAATCGTCCGAGCTTTTAACCAATGCGTCGTCACCGGTTGCCCCCTCCCCCGGATCAGCGGGCCTCTCTTTTGTAAGAGCTTTTTTGGGAATCCACTCCGCGAACACTCCATTGCTAATACCATTACTACTAACACATGCAGAATTTCCACTTTTCACATATTCACTGAAACCATTGACACAAGAAGCTGAGTAAGGCTTTGTTATGCGAGCCCAAGAATCTTTTTCTTCAAAAACCTCAACCCCTTCTCGAAACATAAGCTGTCCAGCCACCCCACATTTCACAGATGGACATGTGTGGCGCGCAACCCGATCAGTAGCCACCCAAAAATCCGGATCCGCTACGGCAGTGGCACTGACCGTCAATAACGCTGCTGCAGTCAAGGCGGGTAACTGGATCCGGCGATAAAATTCAGCACTACTGATCATGCTTCCATCCCTTTGTTTGGAGGACCAGAAACGAATATCTCACTTCAGTTTAATAAGCAGAGTGACGACCTTGTACGACCATCACCCCGACACAAATAGACTTACTCGTACAACGAGATAGTTCCTTTCAATTGTTCTGCAAACACATAAATATCATCTACTGACGCAATTGGGTGCCGTGTCTCATTCTTTTCCTGATCAAAAATACCAATGTATTTTTGACTACGATTGAAATGCAAACGACAAATCGGTTTGCGATTGTTGTCATCAAGCAATATCCCAAAATAGCTTTGAGTATCACGATGCACGATCCGCTTGGCGTCCACGACTGCCCGAACAATCGCCTTGACGATATGGAAGCCCTCCAACTCCTCAAGAGTCGTTTGAACACGATCATCTCCAGTACTATCAGCCGATTCTTTTTCTGAGTCAGACTGGACAGTCGCCACCATGGCAAACGAAGGCTCCGGAGCACCACTCATTGCCGACTTCAAACGGTCATTGACTTGATCGCCAAGAAACTGAATTGCGGCCTTTCGCGTCAAGGTAGTGAATTGCTCTCTAACCTTTTGCGTGATCATGCCTTCATAGACACGAGCAGCGAAAAACTTAACGAAGTCTTCGTCAGGCTGACTGAACTGCGAAGCCATCTCTTTCTTGATCTGCCCCACATACTTCAACTCACCGGCAGCGCTGATGATCGAATCAACATCAAAAGCCGACTTGGTCAGTTTCTGAAGCTCCGGAAGCGCATGCTCATCCACATCAAGCAGATCGAGTTCCAGAAACGGCTTCTCGTCCATCTTGTTGGGAGCATCCAGATCGGTGAAGAACTTATATACCTGGCCGTTAGTCAGGATCGAAATACGAGCGCTGGTGACGTGGAAATACCGGAAGAGCTGGCTCGCATGATTGATATTCAGCGGCTCACCGATTTTCTTGCACTCGATCAGAATCTGGATTTCGCCATTCTTGCGGATGGCATAGTCGATCTTCTCGCCCTTTTTCGTGCCGACATCGCAGACGTACTCAGGGGTTACCTCGGACGGATCGAACACGTCGTACCCGAGGACGGAATTGATGAAGGGCATGACAAAGGCGATCTTGGTCGCCTCTTCTGTCTGGATTGCGGGTCCTTGCTGGCGGATCTTTGCCGATAACGCGTTCAGTCGCTCTACGAATTCCATATCTAGCTCCTTGCTCAGAAGCCACATCGTAGTGGCAGCGCAGCGCTACTGGCAATTGCAAATCACAGGGAAGCGCGCACCCCAGATAAACGGGCGCAAGGGAAAAGGACGTAGAAGCGAGGAGACAGAGGGCCTGAAGAGGATTTCAGCCCCCAGAAATGGAGGCGGCCCCACCAGCCACACCCCGGCACACAATGTTCCCGCTATGGCTGCTCCCTTCCGGGCCTGACCAGGTGGCATCCGAGGATGCTCGGGTAATCGTTGCGGGCCTTATGGGGCAAGGGTTTCAGGCTGATGGGGCTCCGATAGTTCTACCGTGCGAACACGAGGCACGGGCAAGGTGACACCAGGGGTGTGGCTGGAATTGGTCCACTCGCTTGTTCCACTCTGGTGTTCCACTCATGACCTACATCGTCCGCCGCCAAGCCGTCTATTACCTGAACTTGCGGCTACCCAAACACCTGTTCCCGAAGCGGTCCACTCTTCGCCTTTGCCTGAACATCCGAGAGCGTCAGGCCGCAATGTTTCTGGCCGCTTCCCTGGCTGAGCAGGTCCAGCGACACCTTGGCGAACATCCGCTGACCACACCCCAAACACTCCGTGCGTTGGTTTCCAAATGGCGGAATGCTGCACCGACCCCGGTAGTACGTCTCGCACCAAGGACGACCACAACAACTGTGGCGAAGCAGGTCAGCGACAGCCCTACGCTGGCATCCCTGTCGAAGCTCTATATAGAAGAAGGGAAACGTGGCGGAACGTGGCGCCAGGGCAGTACCGAGGAAGTCGAACGTGCCCTAGCCGATCTGTTCGACCTGATGGGCGATATGCCCGCCAATGCCTTCGATGTGCAACAAGCCCGACTGCTGAAAGAACGGCTGAGCCTTTGCCCACAGTACTTTGCCCTGCGGCCCGAGTTCAAAGGGAAGACGCTGAAGCAGGTCGTGGAGTCTGGTGCCACCTACAAGACCATCACCGCCGTCACGGTGAACAACCGCCTCCGCAAGCTCACCGCGTTCATGAACTGGTGCAAGGCCAACGGGTATATAGAAGAGAACCCGCTGGCGGGGCTGAAGGTGATGACGGGATCTGCCAAGGAAGCCCGGTTGTCCTTCGACCAGCACGACCTGACCGCCCTGCTCGACCAGCAGCAGCTATTAAAGGAAGGCCGCAAGCATCCATGGCGTTACTGGCTGCCACTCCTGGGTCGAGCCACAGGGGCAAGGCTGGAGGAAATCTGTCAGTTGCGGATAGACGACTTCATCGAGCAACAGGGCATCCCGTGCATCCGCATTGACGACAGCCGGGAGGGTCAGAACCTGAAGAACGCCAGCAGCCGGAGAATCCTTCCCCTCCACCCTGCCCTGATCGACTTGGGCCTGCTGCAACACGTCGAGTCTGTCAGAGCCACTGGAGCAGACCGCCTCTTCCCCGAACTGGAAGCAGTGCGAGGCAAGCTGGGCCATGCCCCTTCGAAGTGGTTCGGTCGCTACAAGACTCGCTTGGGCATCGCTGACCCGAGGAAGACATTCCATAGCTTCCGTCACACTCTCATCGACGACCTGCGGGATACCGGAGTCCAAGACTCGCTCATCAAGCGGATAGCTGGGCACGAGGATGGGGCAGTCACGTTCAGCATCTACGGCAGCCGTAGCCCGCTCAAGGCAATGGCGGATGCACTCCAGTACATCAGGCTGTAGCCCACTACTCCCCAGGCTACGGCAAAGAATCAGATGTCCGTGCAGGCGTTGCTTACACCGAGCGTATCAACCGTGAATGGGTGTTGCGTACATACGCTGGCTTCCTGACCGAAGATGAGTTCGAACAAATCTTGGACAACGGGAAGGACTTGTACTTCTACGCAGATGATCTGCGTGAGCGTCTACCACGGTATGCAGAATATCGTGCTGAGCGTGAAGCGGAATACAAGGCTGAAGTAATGGCAGAAATGCAACAGTTCTTTGAACAAGCTGAATAAACAATAAGGCGCCTGCAAGGCAGGCGCCATTCCTGCCCCGGAGGGCAATTTGAGTAAGACTGAAACAATCAGTACCAAGACCATCAGTACCCGCGTGTTCGCCGCAATTGTCGGCGTCCCGCATGGCAACATCTTCCGCATGGCTGATGGCATGGTTCGACGCGGTGAACTGAAACTCCGTGTATCACACTACCAGAACAAACCCGGTGGAAAGAAGTTTGATGAGTACCACCTGACGCCCAATCAAGCGAACTTGCTGAATGGACGCCTCAAGGAGAAGGACCAGCAGAAGTGGGTGGACTATGTTCATTCCCAGCGGCCTGAAGCTGAAGAGGCTGACAACGCCTTGGCCACCCATTACAGCCAGCCTGTGAGTGCCGGCGTGACGCGGATCGTGAGTCCTGAGCTGACCATGAGCAGCCAAGACATCGCGGATCTGGTGGGCAGTCGCCACGACAACGTGAAGACCACGGTAGAGCGGCTGGTGAACCGTGGGGTTATCACTTTTACTGCATTGCAGGAAAAGCCCAGGTCGCAAGGTCGCCCAGGTATGGAGTACGTCTTTCGGGGCGAACAGGGTAAGCGGGACAGCATCATCGTGGTGGCCCAGCTCTCACCGGAGTTCACCGCAAAGCTGGTAGACCGCTGGCAGGAACTGGAAGCCGAGGTGGCCAAGCCAGCGCCGGCGAATCTGAACGATGCTGCGGCCCTCCGTGGTCTGCTGCTGGGCTACACCGAAAAGGTGATGGAGTTGGAACACCAGGTCGGCATCCAGGCCGAGAAGATTGCCGAGGACAAGCCGAAGGCTGATTACTACGCTCACGTTCGGGATTCAAAGAACACAGATACTGTTGGGGACTTCGCCAAGATACTCGGTTTCGGTCGAAACAAGTTGTTTGCTTGGCTGCGTGATCAAAACATCTTGATGCACAACAACATGCCGCAGCAGAAACACATTGATCAAGGTCACTTCCGCGTGCTGGATAAGGATTACACGTCCGACAACGGTAATAGGGTCACTTACAAGCAAACCGTGCTGACTGGCAAAGGCAAGACTTATGTGCAGAAGCGCCTGAAGAAAGCTGGCAATCCTGACTTGGGTGAAGACAATTGATCGTACCTGGCCACAAAGTTCGAGTCACCCGCGAATGCTGGTGGCATAACAGCCGGGGTGAATTTTCCCTGCTGGGTTTGGAAGGTCATGTATATGACACAGACTTCGGTGAAGAGGGACCAGAGGTTTACGTCTTGATCCCCGGAGTTGGTCATGTGCTGCTGACTGCCGATGAAGTAGAGGTGATCGATTGATCACCGCCGGCACTGAAGTAGAGATAACTGGTGGCAGCTGGTGGGCATACTCGAAAGGCTTCTACACCCTGAAGGGAAAGAAGGGAGTAGTTGTTGAGCCAGAGTTCGGCACCGGGGGTAAGTTTATCCTCGTGCGAGTTGACGGGCATGATGATGTTGCCCTGTTCAAAGAAGAAATGAAGGTGATCGGATGAGCTTCAACTTCAATGTAGAAGTGAAAGTGCCGCCACGTAACCGTGAGTCTGTTCGCTATGACTTGGTGGGGATGATATCGCCAGAGTTCCACCCAGTGATTTGGGATCTGATTGATGAACTGGAAGAAGGCGCCTGGCGTGGCGGATTCGATGAGGGTTATGACCATGGCCATATTGATGGTGTGGAATTTCGACGTAAAAGTGATGAACGACTTTGGGTGCAGTAAATGATTGACTTTGTACTAACTAAATGGGCAGCTATCGCTATTGCCTACGGCATCATCTATGCCACCTACGTGATCTATGCCCTGTTCGCACTTCGCTTTGAGCGTCAAGCTCAAGGACGCCGTGTAACAGAACAGGACTTCTATGAAGTTCTTGGTGAGGCTCTTATCGGCCCGGTCCTTCTGCCTTACCGCGTGATGAAGAACTTCTTCAGCGGCATCAAGACTTCGATCTTGGCAATGGTGAATGCTGGCCTGCCCAAGGAGGCTAAGTAATGTCGTTGATTGATCTGGCTGCACAGCCAGAGACACTGCCTTCGTGGGAACTGAAGCCGGCTGAGCTTAAGCCAGCTGCTGAACGGCCACTTCCACGCTGGGCTGATAAGCACTTGGATGGTGAATATGAGCTGCACGCTCAGTTGGCCACCAAGGTGGGGGAGCGTGCGGGGAATGGGGTTGTTATCTTCGAGGGCAAGGAAAAGGCATCAACGAAGGCTTAAATTTAGTTAATTAAATACACGTGGTAAGAAAATATCTTTACTTGACATTCACACGGTAGCTATTAGCATTGCCACACCTGCCCACAGCAGGCATCAGCAACACCTCACCATATCAGACCATCACATCTCGCTTGTTCAAGCCCATAGGCCACTGAGCAGAGCGGGTTTTGTGCTGTCTGCGATATGGCGAAATGTCACCGAGCAATAACTTGCCGAAACATAAGAGGGTTTGCATATAAGTCAAAAAGCCAAACAGAGTACCAATATGAAATTGAAAGATCCTGACAGCACTAAAGTCAAACTACTTTCTAAGCAAGAACTTGAAGAACTGGACGCACGCATCTCCGCGAACGCAGACAAGTGGCTGGAAGCAAACCTACCATCACCCAAGACCGCAAATCCCCGACTCCCGAAAAGTACATGCGGGCGTAAGCCAAAGATCATCCACAATCCGTTCTACGGCTTTATCGGGTGCATGACTTACTGGGGACGTTATCCAGTGTTTGCACTAGATATCATGGAAGGTATCGCACGCCTTGATTGGCACGACCGCCCTATCGGCGTAGGGGGGAAATCTATGCCGCTGTCTGTACGCAGCCTCGCGGTCATCCTGGAAAGCCTCCCAATCGTCTCTAACGAGGCCGTAGAGGACTTGCTTCAACTAGGTGAGCGTCACGCCAGACGATATGTCAAAGCGATTGAACTCATCATCCCCAGCATGATGGAGAAACGCCCCCGGTCCCTTCGTGATGATATGGATAACGTCGAACCGGAACAGGCAGGTTGTGATTGGCTAGACCACCAGGAGTTGAATCCACCCACTCCAGATGATCTGAAGAAGCTGCATCATGACTTGCGAACCTTCACTCGGCACAATACGGCCGAAGAGTATGACGAAGAGTACGAGGCAGAATTAAGCTGCCTCATCAGGGAGCCGAACAGCATCGACTTTCCTGCACGCGAGCAACACCCGAAGAGAGCCCAAGCCGTACAGATGATACTGGAGGGCGCCACATTCAAAGCTGTGGAGCGAGAGACGTCGGTATCCGCGAAGACCATCCGAAAGTGGCGGAATGAAGCTCTCGCTGCACAAGGAGAGTCGCAGGCTGCCTAACCTGCCAAAGTGCGTGGTTGTTGGGAAGGGGAGTAATTCGGCCGCATGTATCATAGGGCAAGTGCCAACTTCCGCCAAAGCGGAGCTTTGGGATTAACTACCTTTACAGTCTATCCATGTGGCGTCTACGCCACAATTAACCAACAGTGCCTGAAGCACGGATAACAACGCTATAATGCAGGGGAAGAAAGGGGTGAACCCCTTCCCCGCTCTTGATCTTGCTTTAAACTCTACAGCTTCTCGTGCCACATAACTCTGTAACGGAACGTTACATCTAACCACAGCTCAAACTAAGCAGTACGGGGGCTTTCGCTTCTGCCCCCTCTCTATGACCACTATACCGTGAGGCATCAAACAAGACTTTAGGGTGCAGAGCGGTGTGGTGCACCACCACCCACCCGCTTACTTGGGTATTTTTTGGTGACGAGACGTCACACACTAACATGCACCGTGAAGACTTATAGTACTGTAGGGCTAGCTCCGCCCTACCACATAGTCTAGTGCTTTGAGCAACGCACAACTACCTGGGCAAACTGACAAGCCTTTAACTACACCGTTCAAACCAGAGACTAAAACACGGTACAGACCACACAAGAACGCCTTGAAAATAAAGTCCCTAATAGAGCCCTCAGACACTTGACAACCATGCCACTGTGGTAAGATCGGTATTAGTTGAACGGAACTGTCCACCAGCTTGAATCATTGCCTGCAACGGGCAATAGCGCATACACAAGCAGTACACAACAAGACAACTCAATAGATCCCAACCCGAAGCTCGCAATGAGTGACGGGTTTTCTATTGCCACTGAGAAACATCTACCCAAACAAGAGTATAAACATGCAAAAGAGCTATCCATTGCAGCGGAAGTCTTGCGACCACTGCGGCAATACCTATTACAGTAGGTCGCACCGATCACGCTGGTGCAGCTCAGCCTGTCAGACAAGAAACTATAGAGCAAGCAATGCAACCAGCCAACATCAGCTGGAACAACAGTATCTTGCTCAAGAAGCAACCACCAATGAATCACAACAATAGGAAACACCCCGAAAATGGGCATTATAGAACACTCATACGGTGAGAAAGTCATCGAGTTCTTCAAGCACGACGAAGCAGAGCTAGGCCAGTTGATAGAGCAGAAGATTGTACGCTACAACACCAACGCTCAAGGACTGTACTTCAAAGATCCCGCCGCTAATATTGAGTGGGTGTGCAAGAAGCCTCTTCATCTTGCCCTACTCGACTTACAGGAAGAATGGCGAAAGGGATATACCCTCGTCCATGCCCGATACGACACGCTCGACTTCAAAGCCCAGTTGCGAAAGCCAGATAAGGTGATCAAGGCTGAGCTTCGCACGCTAACAGATGAAGTAAGAGCCGATTACGACAGACTCCGATATGAGCGAAATACAGCCGAAACAGCTCGCCAAGTTGACATCACACTATCCATTAAGCGTCGTCGTGAAGAGAAGGCCCTTGCTGCAACCAAAGTAGCTACAGCAGAAGCTGACGCAGCAGCAGCCGAGGCGATGGCGCTGACAAAGATCCAACAAGACCTACTAGATGAAGAAGCAGCCTTGGCGGATCTAGTACGTGCCTACTCACAATCACCAAGGGCGAAATAACCGCCCTTACTAAAGGAAGACCAAGTGCAGTTCGGATTACAAACCTTCGACGCCAACGGTAATATCATGCTAGATACCACGTCGATTGTTGGAATTTTGATCGGCAAAGTGACAGTTGCCGAGAATCAAATGACTGGGATCATCACTGACGCAAAGCTGGCTCACGGCAAGCCTTTTGCGGTGCCATTCATTGCCTTCACTACCACGGCCTTGGGAGTTGGCAACGGTAGAGGAACTTTAATTACTTCATCTCAACCGGTCTTCACCTTTGGACATGACACCATCACTTGGGTTAGACCGGCCAAAACCAGTCAAGAGCTAACAGCGCCCCCAGGCGTTATCTACTATGGAGTTTACTCTGGTGTTTAGTGGCATTCAGGTCTTCAACGACTACGGCCTTTTACAGATAGATAGTGACTTCATCAACATGTGCTTCCTGCGAAAAGGAAGCCTCTCCACTACTACATATATGAATGGCAGCGGCGTCGTCACAAACCCCACACGAGCAACAGTCACAGTAAACGACAATGAACTGATCGCCTTCTCGTCTACTGTCCCCGTAGCGATAATCGGTCGCGATGGAAACACCGTAACACTGGCCGCAGAATCACCAGCTGGAGCCACAATCAACTACTGGATCTTTGGAGGCGCTTCAGCTGAGTCAGACTTTGGCCTTCAGGTATACAAGAGCGATGGAAGTCTCGCTTTCGATTCTGCTTGGAAACTGATGAACTTCCTGGGGGGTACTTCTGGCAACGGGAACACCAGCATCCCTACCGGCAAGACAATGGCAGTTGTGCCGCAGAGCATGTACTTCAACACTGAATACAAATCAGTGATAGGGGGTGTATCACCCAGTGTGTTCGTCATCGACTCTAGAGTCACTAGGATGTCCGCAGCCAAAATCGAGTCCGGCGTTCTATCTGTATCGACAGCGATAGTAGATGTGTGGGCGTTCACGAGAACGAACACAGGCACCGTAGGACCGAGCGGAATGAGCGACAACGGCGTCACTCCCCAGTACCTAATGATTGATGTAACGGGGCTATGAAGAGTCGATACTCATCACCCTGTCAATCCAGATACCCCAGAAAAAGAACCAAATAAGTTGATGAGTTTTTTGATACAGAACACAATCTAGTTGTTGAGACCGCCCAAACTAGTTGTCGAGTTTTTAAAGGTAAGTATTTGACTTTTTAAAGTTAGTTGTCGAGTTTTCAACATGCCCATGAAAGAGCAGCAGCCCCACCAGAAGAACAAACACCGACTTAGTAAAAGAGAAAACCCTAGTCAGCATCCTAGTTTACTGTAATGCACTTATGTTTTCATCGACCGCCTTTCAAAAAATATCACCGAAGTGCTTGACAGGATCGCGAACAGCTCGCTAGCCTGAAATTAGATCAAGCCACTAGGAGCATTTCGTTGAATACCGAAAAACCTGCGATTAACGCTCACGAAGATGATTGGCGTGAGTACACCAAAAAGTGTTGCGACCGCCTGCTCGGCGAGCTAACTCCCTACTTGATGGAGAACTTTGATTACTCTGAGAGGGGGGTTAAGAGAATCCTCCACTCAGGTTTCGGCACAACAGTGAAAGCTGAGACGGCAAAGTATGAGCTGTACTTCAGGCTATTCCCCAACCCGAAGACGATTTGGCCAAGAGATACCTTGGTGATCGCAAAAATCAACTTCAAGGAACAGCGGAAAGGACACGGACGTAAACTTCTGGGCATGCTCGTTGACCTTTCAGAAGAGATCGGATACGACAAAATTGCGATTGAAACCACTATATCTGAAGCCTCAGCAAGTTTTGCAAAACGCTTTGGGTTTCAGCCGATCAACAAGGGTAATGACTGGATCGGTTCAGTAACTGATGTGCGTGAAGCACTCAAACAGGCCGCATAACTTCTACGCATAGTTATATCCTTCACCCAGCCTCAGCAGCATAAAAGAAACCATCATAAACTAATGCCTGAACTAACCTTGGCAGACGGCGTCACTGTACCCGAGGTAGCGTATCGACTCGGCAAAGCCCCTGATCACGGGGCTTATGCTCAGTAGGGGTTAAGCAAATCGGCCCATTTCCACAACACTTGAAAGGACATATAGGTGAGAGCTGCCCACCCTGGACGACACGCAGTGTCACTACACCCATCTGCCCGCTTACAGCGGGCTTTTTTGTGCCCATCGGAAACGCAGCACAACCATTACAACTGTTGATCGGTCGTTCTAACAGTTGTAAAATCAGTTCATCAGCCACACCAGGAATCACCAGCATGGAAGTTGTCGCCTACTACCGCGTATCAACCAAAGGCCAGGGAGAATCCGGCCTTGGCCTCGATGCTCAGCGTGAGTACGTTAGATTTGCTGCTGAACAGCAAGGCTGGGTGGTGGTGGCAGAATATGAAGACGTGGGTATCTCGGGATCGATTCACCCATTGGAACGTCCAGCAGCCACCAAGGCGTTCGCAACCGGGCATCCAGTGGTGGTGGCAAAGCTCGATAGGATGAGCCGCGACGTTGAACACATCGCTGGCCTAATGAAGCGGCACAAGTTCCGTGTCGCAACTATGCCCACCGCCGATACCTTTCAGTTGCACATATACGCGGTCCTGGCTGAACAAGAACGGACGTTCATCAGCGAGCGGACCAAGGCCGCACTTAAATCCCTGGAAACCCGTGCAGCCACTGGCGATATCGAAGCCGTCCAAAAGATCAGTAACCGCTCTCAGGCACTCGCTAAAGGCCGTAGCATGCTGAACAGGGCGAAGGGGCATGACACCCAGCGCCAGCAGGCTGACGCCCGTGCAGCACTGGTCAAGGACGCCATTGAGCTATGTGTACTCAAGGGAGCTAGCAGCCTCCAGGCAGTGGCCGATTGCCTGATTGCACGCAACATCCCCACCGCCCGTGGTGGTCAATGGTCGCCGACGGCTGTCATGAGGACGATGCAGCGCCTAGGATTGGAAATTAGCAAGACTGCCTCCAGCCCTGTAAGCTCCTAGGAAGCGATTACAGCCACCTTAAGGCCATGCCGCCATAACCCTACGTGATATTCTAAAATCGTGCCGTATGGCCCCCTTCGGGTCTTCCAGTGGCACTTAACACTGCCTCACTGATGGATAGCTTTTGAAGTTTTCGTAAACCCTTGAAACACCTCTAGCCGGCCTGTAAGCTCAAGGGCGAAGTGCGGTGCGTAAGACAGAAAGACTGCAAGGCCGAAAGGCCGAAAGACCGTAAGCTAGAAAGAATACCGTAGTTCAAAGCCGCCTTCGGGCGGCTTTTTGCTGTCCTCAGATATTCTGTTTTCCCGCTGGCCCTGTAGCTCGTATATCGGCGTGGGGACTAGACGCCGCCTCACAGACTTTCGCAGGTCAGGATGTATCCTAACCTTCTACCGCAGAGCTTACCGTTAACGCTGGATGCGATTCATCTACGCAGTACTTATTCCAATACACATGCTCGAATGCTGACAGCATATTCACCTCATGAGCCTCCTTGGTTTCTGATGAGTTCTCAAGCTTGACCATGGATGTTTGGAAAACCTTGAGCTGCCTATTCGAAAAGCTCTTAGACACAAACCTCACAGGGCCAGAGTAGGCGCCAAAGCTGTTGCGACCATCTACGAAACCACAGATAGATATTTCCTGGCCATGCTCTGTCTGCCTTTTGACCACATAAGATGAACGGATCATCATCGAGTCAGGATCTTTCATCTGCGCCCTGAGTGCCTTCTCAACATCATCTGTGGCCCACCCAACCGGTCCAATCATCTTATTCCTTATATAAGAGCCAGCGACCAGCACCACCGGAACCAGGCATATCACACCAATCCATTTCAGAGCCTTCATATTTCCCTCGATTCAATGCCCGCTTTCGCCTTGAGCAAGCGCCTTTCAGATAGCGCACCAACACAGTCCCGCCCTTCCCCCGCCCAAGTAGCAATCCGCAAACCCCGCGACGGGTAGCCCCCTTCCTCTGCCTGATCAACGATTCGCCAGGCCTCCGGGGATAGCGATAGGCCATCAATTCGTTGAGACAGCAATGGTGCCACGGAATCGACAAAATTCACAATATACTGTGAAGACCCGCACACCTCCCACAACCGACAGTTCACCCCTCTTATAGGGGGAGTCCGGCTTGGACGTAGGTTTGGCATTCGGAAAGGTTCTACGCGAGCGACGCAAGCTTGCAGGGCTCACCCAGGAACAACTGGCGCTGGAGGCTGACGTTCAGCGGAACTATGTCAGCTTGATCGAAAGGGGTGTGAATCAGCCGACCATCACAGTGATCTTCAAATTGGCCGCTGCACTACGATGCTCTCCGTCCTTATTGGTGGCTGACGTCGAAGCGATGACTACAATGAATCAGGCCTAGGCCATCCCGGCTTGAATCCCGCTGTTCGGGGTAATCGTTAATCCGGCAGCGAGCCGACCTACATAGCAGGCTAGTGATGAGAATTCGGGGCGAAGTCTTCTGGCAGTGGGCTGATCCAAAACTCCACAGCCGCACTCACGAAGAGAGACTGGCCGACGGCAAGCTAATTGACATTCAGGTCAGGCTGTCCAGAGTCGGTGCCACGCAGCTGTTCTTGGGCATATACGATGCAGAGGGCGTCTTGATCCATGAAGAGGGATATGACTCTCGCCCAGGTGAATCTATGACCAGGGCTATGGCGTGGGGGGGTGCAACGCGCTAGGCACCTAGCTACTGAAGGGAAGGATTACTCCAGCAGAACACGCCGATCACTATCATGAACTCTTCAAAAGCAACCAATATTCAGTCTCGTATCTCCCCAAGTCACGGGTACGCACACATGGACGACAAGGCCGCAGTAGCCGCAGACACCCTGGAATTGCTACTGATGAACCAGACAGCTCTCAGAGCAGCCCTAGAAGAGGTGTCGTTGTGGGTAGGCCAACGAGGATCGACACAGGTTCACGATAGCGTCCTGGCAGCTCTCAGAACGTTAGATACAAACGCTGAGAGCATAAGTCTGGGCTTAGCTAGCCTACGATCAGAGCAGTGTTGAAACCTTAATAGGAAAAGTCGACCTAACCGCGTCCTGCTAGAAGACAATTAAGCCGCACTCAGGCGGCGTTTCATGCCCGTGATATTTCCAGATTATGGCAAATTATGCCAGGCGCCACGTAACTCGAATTAAGCACAGAACGCCTCTGAGCCATGAATTCTGGAAGTTTAAAAAACTGTGAATATGCCGACTCAGTGAGTCGGCATATAACGATCAAAAAACCAGATCTGACAAATAGTCTCTTGTCACCTGTGAGTAGCGTTTAGCCTGAGCATCTTGGAACGAGATACCAACTTTAGCACCTAGCTCATTAGCATCCAGACAATACATAGCCCCTTCCGTCCAAACGATATTATCATCAATCAATTTCTGAAGAAGCGCTTCACCCACCTTTCCCTTCAGCATCCGGTAATGATCAATCTTATCCCTGAACCTTGCAAGCTGTCCTTTGCTATGAGAACGGAAGGCCATAACCAATCGCCTTAATGTCCGTAACCCCTCCGCGATATGAGCAGGCTCGTTCTTGTCGTCTGTTGCAGAGTATGCGGACCACGGATAAGTTTCAGCCCCAGGCCAAGCCACACTAAATAGCACACCAGATCTCACAACTGGAGCGGCGATGTTACCACCATGATTTAATGACTCAGCCTCTAAAACTACGACCTCTTCCTGCCTCTTAGGGTCAGACTTCACAATAAGCTGGTCGCAGTTGAGCTTGAGCTCTCTACACCTTATAGCGGTTGGAGCGATAAGTTCAAGCTGCCCTCCCAACCCTAGCGAAACATCTCTCGACTCGCAGTCAACTGATACTCCGGACACCTTACGAGCGAGAGTGATCACCCCGGTTTCAGGTGAAACGAGATGATGCGTATTAACCTTTCCATCTTCTCGCTGAAAAACAATCTCGTATTCGAGAGACCCATCCTCTCCTTCGCTGACGTAGAGTCTAACCTGGTCCCCACTACTGGCCTTTGATGCAACTGAGTCGAAAATTATACCGATGTGCTCGGCAGGTACATGTTTCTTACCATTCGATGAGAGATAGAAGTCTATCAGAAACGGGTTCGAAGTGTGTGTAGCAGACGCGACATAACGTACTGCATTACTGCGCAGTTCTACTAAACGACTTTTCAAACCATAGGATACAATTGCCGCCTCAAATACCGAACTAGACGCTCTACGCCCATCACCACTTAGGAAAGGGTGCTGCGGCAGGAGGTTCTTTACTGCTTGCTCATAAACCGGTATCAAGGCCGGGGATAATGAGCTAGGCACTGGCGGTGCGGGCAGATTGAAGAGAAGGCAAGACAATCGATGTAACTGCTCACTTGGCTCATAAAGTCCATCTGGGAATTCCGGATTCGTATTCTTCAACTGAGCCGTTAGCTTGCCGCACTCACGAACAAGAATCTGACTAGCCAAGCTAGTTAGAACTTCACCTTCAAGGACTCGTTCTAAGTCTTCTTTTATACGCGCAGGATTTGGCTCAGAAGCAATAACTTTCGCAACAGCGTCTAGAACTGGAGCGTACCCCACGAAGCGATCCGCATCTGCTTGAGAAAGTTCACTTATCCCCTGAATAACCTGAATTACAGCATCCTGATAAACCTGCCTATGATTAACCAAGGCATTCTTCAAGTGAGCGTACTCTGCATTTGCCACTTCGGATCTGCCAAGAGCGTCAAGTCGAGCCATGACGAATAGCTTGGCTTGATCAGGATCAAAAAACGAAATATCAAGAATAGGCGGTGACATCTTCGATCCTTCATTAAGGATCAGCCAAGCCTCTTCAATTATTCCTACTCGCCCCAAAAGAATGATAGGAAACTTACCCATCTCTGCGACTTTGGCCACATCAGCGAGGAAGTCTTCAAAGCCAGCCTGCGTAACTCGTAGCCGTGCTTCGTCAAGCGCATCAATAACAACCGCAGTTGCCCCTGAAGCCCACGGGACTAGCAGATTTGTGTAAACAAGGCCACCCACCAAATAATTGCCCGCGACAGTCGATGCCTCGGCCAGATCCAGATACACAGCCCCTGTCTGAGCACAAATCTCTTTTGCCAAGGTCGACTTACCTACAGCGCCAGGAGCAGCAATCAACCAGACACGCTCTTGCAGATTATTGTAATCCGGTCGAGGGGCGACATTCGCTGCAACAAAGGACTCAAGCCGAGGTGGGTTCCCATCCCAACCAGCCAATGGGGCCAGCGCCGGGTTTTTCTGTAGACCAGCCAACTTCTCTGGCCAGAAATCATCGAAAGAATAATCCATCACTCTAGCTCGCAGGGAGATTCATGAGTGGAAGAACATACCAAAAAGCCATCAGAATGACACCCTTGTGCCATCTCAAGGAACGGCAGCTCTAGGGATCATCATGCTGGCTGAAATTGAAATGACGCTAGTGGTACATAGGAGAAGTGGAAGTGAGGACACCCAAGCGATAACATGCGGCTCATGACGCACCACTCTGGTGTGCCTAAACGCTGGTCCACTTCTGGATTTTCTTGCGAAGAACCCCTGTAAAATCAAGGGCTTATAGAATGGAGGCGGCCCCACCAGCCACACCCCGGCACACAATGTTCCCGCTATGGCTGCTCCCTTCCGGGCCTGACCAGGTTGACGGGTAATCGTTGCGGGGGGACCGATGGGGCCACCATTACGCAGCTCGTCAGGTGACGAGCCGCGCCATTGTACCGGTCTGAGGCAGAGTTACAACCTCTCGGCGAGAAAAAATCATCATTTCTCAAGGACTTGTCCGAAGGGGATGGCTGACAACAGACTTTTTTGCAGTTGGTCGCGAAGCTGTGGATAAACCTGAATGCCGGTTTTGTCAGGCGTATTAGGGACACCGGGTTTATGGGGGCACCCGAGGTCCGTAGCCTTCCTGACACAATTAGGTGAATGGTTTTGGGGCCGCTGTGCGGCCCTTCGCGAGCAAGCTCGCTCCCACAGTGTCATGACAAAGCCGGCTTGACTTGAGGCCGCCCTGTCAGATCGCGATGCCCTGCCCCGCCAGAAACTCGACGAAGGCATCCTCATCCATGACCTTGACCCCCAGCTCGTTGGCCTTGGTCAGCTTGGAACCGGCACCCGGACCAGCGACCACGCAGTGGGTCTTGCCCGACACGGAACCCGCCACTTTCGCACCGAGGCTTTCCAGCTTGTCCTTGGCCAGGTCGCGGTTCATGCGCTCCAGCGTGCCAGTGAGCACCCAGGTCTGCCCTGCCAGCGGCAGGCCTTCGGCGGTCTTTTTCTCGCTGGCCCAGTGCATGCCGAATTCCAGCAGTTGCGCTTCGATGGCGCGGGCGAGGTTGCGGTTTTCTTCGATGAGGAAGAACTCGCGCACCGCTTCGGCCTGCTTGGTCGCGAGGGCCTGGCGCAGATCAATCGCATCAGCGGCAAAGATCTTGTCCAGGCTGTCCAGCTTGGCCACCAGCTTTTCCGCACCGGTCGGGCCGACCGAGGCGATGTCGAGCTTGGCGATCATGCCGGCCAGGGTGGTGCTGGCAGCGAATTCGGCAGCCAGTTCGCCTTCGTCCTGCAGCTGCATGCCGCAGTCGAGCAGTTGCTGGATGACGCTGCGGTTGTGCTCGTCCTCGAAGAAGTTGTGGATCTCGTAGGCGACCTCCAGGCCGATGTCCGGCAGGTAGGTGAGCACCTGCGGCAGGGCCTGCATGACCCGCTGCAGCGAGCCGAGGGAGCGGGCCAGGACCTTGGCGGTTTCTTCGCCGACATCGGGGATGCCGAGGGCGTAGATGAAGCGGGCGAGGCCCGGGCGTTTGCTGTCCTGGATAGCAGCGAGCAGTTTGTTGCTGGAGACCTCGGCGAAGCCTTCGAGCTCCACCACTTGTTCGTAGGTGAGGCCGTAGAGGTCGGCCGGCGAGGTGATGAGGCCTTCGTCCACCAGTTGCTCGACGCTCTTTTCACCCAGGCCTTCGATGTCCATGGCGCGGCGCGAGACGTAGTGGATGATCGCCTGCTTGAGCTGGGCGGCGCAGGCCAGGCGGCCGACGCAGCGGTACACCGCGCCTTCGCTGACCGTTTCCTTGCCCTTGCTGCGCTTGACCAGCTGGGTGCGCTCGACCTGGGAGCCGCACACCGGGCATTCGGTGGGAATCTGCACCGGGCGCACGGCGTCCGGGTCGCGGCGCTCCAGCACCACTTGCATGACCTGCGGGATGACGTCGCCAGCGCGACGGATGATCACGGTGTCGCCGATCATCACGCCCAGACGGGCGACTTCGTCCATGTTGTGCAGGGTGGCATTGGCCACGGTGACGCCGGCGACCTTGACCGGTTTGAGCCGCGCCACCGGGGTGACGGCGCCGGTACGGCCGACCTGGAATTCGACGTCGAGCACTTCGGTGAGCTCTTCCATGGCCGGGAATTTGTGGGCGATGGCCCAGCGCGGTTCGCGGGCGCGGAAGCCGAGTTCACGCTGCGAGGCCAGGCTGTTGACCTTGAACACCACGCCGTCGATTTCGTAGGGCAGGTCGTTACGTCGGGCGCCGATGTCCTGGTAGTAGGCCAGGCATTCCTCGATGCCGGCTGCGTGCTTGAGCTCACGACTGATGGGCATGCCCCAGGCCTTGAGTTGCTGGAGGATGCCGATATGGGTGTCGCCGACCGGCGCGGAGACCTGACCGATGCCGTAGCAGCAGAATTCCAGCGGGCGGCTGGCGGTGATCTTCGAGTCCAGTTGGCGCAGGCTGCCGGCGGCGGCGTTGCGCGGGTTGGCGAAGGTCTTGGCGCCAACGGCCGCCTGGGCTTCGTTGAGTTTGTCGAAGCCGGCCTTGCTCATGAAGACTTCGCCGCGCACTTCCAGCACTTCCGGCCAGCCCTCGCCTTGCAGCTTGAGGGGGACGTTGCGGATGGTGCGGACGTTGACGCTGATGTCCTCGCCGGTGGTGCCGTCGCCGCGGGTGGCGCCTTGTACCAGTTGGCCGTTGCGGTAGAGCAGGCTGACGGCGAGGCCGTCGAGCTTGGGTTCGCAGCTGTAGTCCACTGGTGCGCCGCCACCGAACAGGTCGCCGGCCGGCAGGTCGAGGCCGTCGACCACGCGGCGGTCGAACTCGCGCAGGTCGGTTTCTTCGAAGGCGTTGCCCAGGCTGAGCATGGGCACTTCATGGCGGACCTGGGTGAAGGCCGAGAGAGCAGTGCCGCCGACGCGCTGGGTCGGCGAGTCCTCGGTGACCAGCTCCGGGTGCTCGGCTTCGAGGGCCTGGAGTTCGCGGAACAGGCGGTCGTACTCGGCGTCCGGGATGCTGGGCTGGTCGAGCACGTAGTAGCGGTGGTTGTGCTGGTCGAGTTCGGCGCGCAGTTCGAGGATTCGGGTTTCGGCTTTCATGGTTCGGGGTCTCTTGCTAAGCAGAAGAGCAGTCGGGCGATGGTCAGTTGGAAAGGAGAGCCTTGGGGCAGCGCGGACCTTGTGGGAGCGGGTTTACCCGCGATTGCGGTGGTGAATCCGGCATCGCATCGCGGGTAAACCCGCTCCCACAGGGTTCAGTGGTGGCTGCACTATCGCTATCGCTGGCAAGCCAGCTCCCACAGGGTTCCTCACTGCTCGCACTATCGCTGTAAGCACAAGGGCCGCTAAGCGGCCCCTGTGGTATCAACTGCGTGTTTCTAGTTTTTTCAGCGTTTCTGGGTCAGCGCCCGGCGTTCGAATTCAACGATACGCTGACGGTAGTGTTCGATGGTCTGCGCGGTCATGACGCTGCGCTGGTCATCCTTCAGTTCGCCATTCAGCTCGTGGGCCAGCTTGCGCGCGGCCGCCACCATCACGTCGAAGGCCTGCTTCGGATGACGCGGGCCCGGCAGGCCGAGGAAGAAGCTGACGGCGCGGGTGCTGAAGTGGTCGATGTCGTCCAGGTCGAAAACGCCCGGCTTGACCGCGTTGGCCATGGAGAACAGCACTTCGCCATTGCCGGCCATGCTTTCGTGGCGGTGGAAGATGTCCATTTCGCCGAAACGCAGGCCGCTTTCGAGGATGTTCTGCAGCAGGGCCGGGCCCTTGAAGCCGCCTTCGTCGCGGGAGATGACGCTGATCACCAGCACTTCCTCGACTGGTGGCAGTTCCTTGCCCTCGGCAGCGGTGCCGTAGCCGGTGGTCGTGGTGGTGCGGGTGTTTTCCGCCGGGAAGTCGTCTTCGGCATCGGCAAACAGGTCAGGCTCGCGCTCGCGCTCGCGCGGTTCGGCGCTGAGGTTGAGGTCGCCCTGCTGCGGCTCGTTGCCGCGCTTGCCACGCTTGTTGCCCTTGCCGGCCTTGGGTTCACGCGCCGGGGCGCTCATCGACGGCAGGTCGTCCTCGTCCAGTTGCGGCTCCTGGTGGTTATCCAGGACGCGGGACGGGCCGAGCACTTCGGCGTTGTTGTCGTCGTCAGGAAGATTGGAGAAGCTGCGGTCCAGACGGAATTTCAACTTGCCCTTGCCGCCGCGCATGCGGCGCCAGCCGTCGAAGAGAATACCGGCAATGACTATGATGCCGATGACGATCAGCCATTCGCGCAGACCGATTTCCATGTAATCCCGTGCCTCTGTAAAAAATGCTGAAAAATAAAAGGGTTAAAACCCTTTAAAACGTGGCGCCAACTCTATGTTCTGACTGACGTTTTACCCACGCACGAAAAATTGACATTAAGCTAGCACGACCAAAGATAACTTTACACCGTCTATACCGTTTGACCGGTGCATTTGCCCAAAGATCGTGCATCAACTCCCGTTTCAGGCGTCGACCATGGCCATCGCCTCCTCCACATCCACCGCCACAAGGCGCGAGCAGCCTGGCTCGTGCATGGTCACCCCCATCAGTTGATCGGCCATTTCCATGGCGATCTTGTTGTGGGTGATATAGATGAACTGAACGGTCTGACTCATCTCTTTCACCAGTCGCGCATAGCGGCCGACGTTGGCATCGTCCAGCGGCGCGTCGACTTCATCGAGCATGCAGAACGGTGCCGGGTTCAATTTGAAAATGGCAAATACCAGGGCCAGGGCAGTCAGCGCTTTTTCACCGCCGGAGAGCAAATGAATGGTGCTGTTCTTCTTGCCCGGCGGGCGCGCCATGATCGTCACCCCTGTATCGAGTAAATCTTCGCCCGTCAGTTCCAAGTAAGCGCTGCCGCCACCGAAAACTTTCGGGAAAAGTGCCTGCAATCCGGCATTTATCTGATCGAAGGTATCCTTGAAGCGGTTGCGGGTTTCCTTGTCGATCTTGCGGATGACGTTTTCCAGGGTGTCGAGGGCTTCGACCAGGTCGGCGTCCTGGGCATCGAGATAGCGTTTGCGCTCGGATTGCTGCTGGTACTCCTCGATGGCCGCCAGGTTGATCGCGCCGAGGCGCTGGATACGCCCGTCGAGGCGCTCCAGTTCAGCCTCGGCCTCCTGCTCGCTGGCCTCGGGAGCGAGGGTGGCGAGCACGCCGTCGAGGTCGTAGCCATCGGCGTGCAGTTGTTCGTGCAGGGTCTTGCGCCGCACGCTGAGGCCCTGCCATTCCATGCGGTGCTGCTCCAGCTGGCCGCGCAGCAATTGCGATTGCTGCTCGGCCTGGCTGCGGCGTTTTTCCGCGTCGCGCAGTTCGCGGTCGGCGTCTTCCATGTGCAGGCGCGCCTGACGCATTTCCTCGTCGACGCTCATGCGTTTTTCCAGCAGCTCTTCCAGCTTCAGGCGCAGCTCTTCCAGCGGTGCCTCGCCCTCCTCCAGGTTGAGGCTGAGCTGCTCGCGCTTTTCGGTGAGGCGTTCGGATTGCAGCTCCAGACGCTCCAGGGCCTGGCGCGTTGAGTCGTGCTGGGCCTTCAGCGAGCCGAGGCGCACGGCCAGCTGGTGGGCTTGGTCCTTGTGCTGGCGAGCTTCCTGACGCACCCGGTCGAGATGCTCGCGCAGGCCGTCGCGCTGGGCCAGCAGCAGTTCGCGCTGCTCGGTGTCCTGGGCCATCAGCTCCAGCGACTCCTGCAGGATCAGGCGTGATTCACCCAGCTGCTCGTGCTCGACGGCGCGCTGTTCGGCGGCCTCGGCCAGTTCGTCCTCAAGACGCTGGCGGCGCAGGTTGAGCTGTTCGGCGCGAGCCTTGCCGGCGGACAGTTTGGCCTTCAGCTCGCCCTGCTGGCGGGCTTCGTCCTGGGCACGGCGACGCAGTTGTTCGCGGCTGCCTTCCAGTTGGCGCTGCTGTTCGCGGACGTCGGCGAGTTGTTCGTCGAGCTGGGCCAGACGGGCTTCCTGCTCTTCCTGTTCGAGGCCAAGGCGCTCCAGCTCCTGACCACGGGCAAGCACGCCGCCCTGGGCATCGCTGGCGCGGCTGACCCGCAGGAAATGCCGGCCAACCCAGTAGCCATCGCGGCTGACCAGGCTTTCGCCCTCGCCCAACTGCCCGCGCTGGGCCAACGCCTGCTCTAGGGTTTCCACCGGGCGAACGCGCCCCAGCCATGGGGCCAGATCCACCGCGCCCTCGACCTTGTCCAGCAGGCTGCCGGGCAGGCGCGTTGCCCCGGCCTTGGCGTCGAGCAGGCGCAGTTCGCCCTGGTCGAAACCGTCGAAGCTCAGGCCGTCGAAGCCGTCCACCAGCACCGCTTGCAGATCGGCGCCGAGCACGGTTTCCACCGCCAGCTCCCAGCCGGCTTCGACGCGCAGGCCTTCGGCCAGCCGTGGCCGCTGTTCCAGGCCGTGCTCGCGCAGCCACTCGGCCGTGCCTTTGCCCGGCTCCAGCGCCGCCTGTTGCAGTGCCTCCAGCGACGCCAGCCGACCGCCCAGGCGTTGCAGTTCGCCTTGCGCCTGCTGCTGGGCCTGGGTGGCTTGTTGCAGTTGCTCGCGCAGCGTATCGAGACGCTCCGCCGCCTGTTGTTCTTCCAGTTGCAGGTCTTCCAGCACCAGTTCGCTGCTGGCCACCTGCTCGGCCAGTTCGAGGATCGCGGCGTCTTCCGGATCGGCACTGAGCTGATCGCGTTCTTCACCGAGCTTGCGCTGACGCTCGGCCAGACGCTCCAGGCTGTGCTCCAGTTGCTGGATGCGCGACTGCTGCACCTCGGCCTGACGCCGCGGCTCGGCGGAGCGGGCGTTGAAGCCGTCCCACTGCTCCTGCCAGCCGTGCATGGTGGTTTCCGCTTCTTCCAGGGTCGCGGCGGCTTCCTCGGAGGCGGCCAGGGTCATTTCCTGCTCGGGTTCGAGCATTTCCAGCTCTTCGCCGAGGGTCGCCAGCAGGGTGCGGTCGTGGCCGAGGTGGGATTCGGTTTCCTGGCGCGAGCGCTCGGCTTCCTTGAGGTCGTCCTGCAACTGGCGCAGACGCTGCTGGCCATGCTGGATGCTCTGCTCGATGCGGGCGATATCGCCGCCCACCGAATAGAAGCGGCCCTGTACCTGGTTGAAGCGCTCGGACAATTCATGGTGCCCATCACGCAACCGTTCGATGCTGGCGTCGGCGTTGCGCTGGTCGGCCACCAGGGCCTCGAAGGACACCTCCTGGTCGCCGATCACGCTTTCGCGTTGGCGTACCTGCTCGTCCAGGGCGCGCCAGCGCAGGGCCGACAGTTGCGCCTTGAGCTGACGCTCCTCGGCCTTGTATTCCTTGTATTTCTCCGCCGCCTGGGCCTGGCGGTGCAGGCGTTCGAGCTGGCGCTCCAGCTCTTCGCGCAGGTCGGTCAGGCGCTCGAGGTTTTCCTGGGTGCGGCGGATACGGTTCTCGGTTTCGCGGCGGCGCTCCTTGTATTTGGAGATGCCGGCGGCTTCCTCGATAAAGTTACGCAGCTCCTCGGGCTTGGCTTCGATCAGCTTGGAGATCATGCCCTGCTCGATGATCGAGTAGCTGCGCGGCCCCAGACCAGTGCCGAGGAAGATGTCGGTGATGTCCCGGCGCCTGCATTTGGTGCCGTTGAGGTAGTAGGTGTTCTGCCCGTCGCGGGTGACCTTGCGGCGGATCGAGATCTCGGCGTAGGCGGCGTATTCGCCGACCAGGGTGTTGTCGCTGTTGTCGAACACCAGCTCGATGCTCGCCTGGCTCACCGGCTTGCGGCTGGTGGAGCCGTTGAAGATGACGTCGGTCATCGACTCGCCGCGCAGGTTCTTCGCCGAGCTTTCGCCCATCACCCAGCGCACCGCGTCGATGATGTTGGACTTGCCGCAGCCATTGGGCCCGACCACGGCGGCCATGTTGCTGGGGAAATTGACGGTGGTCGGGTCGACGAACGACTTGAAGCCGGCCAGGCGGATGCACTTCAGGCGCATGTCAGTCGGTCACCAGGGCCGACAGCACCAGCTCGCAGCTACGGGTGCAATAGGCGGTAAGCACTTCGCGGATGCGCGGCAGGTCACCGGCGATCACCGCTTGCAGCAGTTCGGCGAACAGGGCGAGGAAGTCGCTCATTTCAGCCTTGCGTCGGTCCAGCGCCAGGTAATAGGCACGGCTCATGGCCGGCTGCAGGTTTTCCACGGTTTCCTGCAGGTAAGGGTTGTTGGCGAAGGGATAGGCGGCGCGCATCACGGCGAAGCTTTCTTCGACGAAGGCAGTGATGTCCTTGCGCTGGCAGGCCTCCTTGAGGCGCTGCTGGATGGCCAGGAACGGCATCAGGTCGGCTTCGCCCTTGCGGTTGTTGACCACCGAGTTGCCGAGCAGGATGTACAGCTCGCCCATCAGCGCGCAAAGGCTGCGCAGGTTGTGCTCGTTGAGCTCGGTCACATGGGCGCCACGGCGCGGCAGGATGGTCACCAGATGGCGGCGTTCGAGGATCAGCAGGGCCTCGCGCACCGAGCCGCGGCTGACATTCAGCGCCTGGGTGACCTTCTGCTCCTGGATGCGTTCGGCAGGCTTGAGTTCCCCCCGGATGATCCGCTCGGCCAGGTAGTGGGCAATTTGCTCGGAGAGGCTGTCCGGCGCCTTGAACGTCATGGTTTTCCTTCGCAATCGTTGAACGGCTAAAAACCCGGAAGTGTACCGCAAATGCCCTTTGCCGGGATGAAAGACGCCGCCAACTTGCACGAGGCTTTTGTCTCTGGCGTACGACTTTTCATGCAAAAACGGCTTGCCGTCGCGTACGCCCCACTCCCCGCGAAGGTTTCGCTCAAGGCTAGTCGAGGATCGGGCATGGTGCTTGCAGCTCATCGTTCATCTATTTGGGCGTTTTCCTACGACAACAGTGCTTAACTGAAGACAGGGAACAGCGCACCGGATGACAGGTCGTGGAAAATTTCCTGACCTTTAAGTCAGAAAATCGTTGACCGGAAAGTCAAGGCTGAATACATTCCGCCTCAGTCCGCTCAACAACAATAATTTCGCTTGTGAGGCCCTTCCGTGATCCAGTTTCTCTTGAACCAGGAATTGCGCAGTGAGCATGCCCTGGACCCCAACATGACGGTGCTCGAGTACCTGCGCGAGCATTTGGGAAAAACCGGTACCAAGGAGGGCTGCGCCAGTGGTGACTGCGGTGCCTGCTCCGTGGTGGTTGCCGAACTGCATACCGATGACGCCGGCAAGGACAGCCTGCGCTATCGCAGCCTGAACTCCTGCCTGACCTTCGTTTCTTCGCTGCACGGCAAGCAGCTGATCAGCGTCGAAGGCCTGAAGCACCAGGGCAAGCTGCACAGCGTGCAACAGGCGCTGGCCGACTGCCATGGCTCGCAATGCGGCTTCTGCACGCCAGGTTTCGTCATGTCGCTGTTCGCCCTGCAAAAGAACAGCGACGCCCCGGACCTGCACAAGGCCCAGGAAGCCCTGGCCGGCAACCTGTGCCGCTGCACCGGCTACCGGCCGATCCTCGCCGCTGCCGACCAGGCCTGCTGCCAGGCCAAGCCCGACCAGTTCGATGCCGCCCAGTGGCAGACCATCGAACGCCTGAAGGCCATCGCGCCGAAGGAAATCGGTGAACTCAACAGTGGCGACAAGCGCTGCCTGGTGCCGCTGACCGTGGCCGACCTGGCCGAACTCTATGGCTCGCACCCGGAAGCCCGCCTGCTCGCTGGCGGTACCGACCTGGCCCTGGAAGTGACCCAGTTCCACCGCACCCTGCCGGTGATGATCTATGTCGGCAACGTTGCCGAACTCAAGCGCATCGAGCATTTCGACGACCGTATCGAGATCGGCGCTGCCACCCCGCTGACCGACTGCTACGACGCGTTGAGCGCCGAGTACCCGGACTTCGGCGAACTGCTGCACCGCTTCGCCTCGTTGCAGATCCGCAACCAGGGCACCCTCGGCGGCAACATCGGCAACGCCTCGCCGATCGGCGACTCGCCGCCCCTGCTGATCGCCCTCGGCGCGCAACTGGTGCTGCGCAAGGGGGACGTCACCCGCACCCTGAAGCTGGAAGACTATTTCATCGATTACCGCATCACCGCGCGCCAGGACAGCGAGTTCATCGAGAAGATCATCGTGCCCAAGGCCCGCAACAACTGGGCGTTCCGCGCCTACAAGGTGTCCAAGCGCCTGGACGACGATATTTCCGCAGTCTGCGCGGCGTTCAACCTGCGCATCGAGAACGGCGTGATCGAACAGGCGCGCCTGGCCTTCGGCGGCATGGCGGCGATCCCGAAACGTGCCCGTGCCTGCGAGGCCGCGCTGACCGACAAGCCGTTCAACCAGGCCACCCTGGAGAAAGCCTGCCAGGCCCTGGCCGAGGACTTCACCCCGCTGTCGGACTTCCGCGCCAGCAAGGAATACCGCCTGCTGGGCGCGCAGAACCTGCTGCGCAAGTACTTCATCGAACTGCAAACACCGCACATCGAGACCCGGGTGACCGCTTATGTCTAACCATCATCACGTCGCCAAGAGCCAGGCGGAACTGGCCGAACTCTTCGCCCAGGACCTGACCACCGGGGTCGGTCGCAGCGTCAAGCACGACAGTGCCGACAAGCAGGTGTCCGGTGAAGCGGTGTATATCGACGACCGCCTGGAATTCCCTAATCAGCTGCACGTCTACGCCCGCACCGCCGACCGCGCCCACGCGCGCATCCTCAAGGTCGATACCAGCCCGTGCTACGCCTTCGAAGGCGTACGCATCGCCATCACCCACGAGGATATTCCCGGCCTCAAGGACATCGGCCCGGTAGTGGCCGGTGACCCGCTGCTGGCCATCGACAAGGTGGAGTTCTTCGGCCAGCCGGTGGTCGCCGTGGCCGCCCGCGATCTCGACACCGCGCGCCGTGCGGCGATGGCGGCAATCATCGAATACGAAGACCTGGAACCGGTGCTCGACGTGGTCGAGGCCTTCCGCAAGAAGCACTTCGTCCTCGACAGCCACACCCACCAGCGTGGTGACTCGGTTACTGCCCTGGCCAGCGCCCCGCACCGCCTGCAGGGCACCCTGCATATCGGTGGCCAGGAGCACTTCTACCTGGAAACCCAGGTGTCCTCGGTGATGCCCACCGAAGACGGCGGCATGATCGTCTACTGCTCGACCCAGAACCCCACCGAAGTGCAGAAGCTGGTGGCCGAGGTGCTGGACGTGCCGATGAACAAGATCGTCCTCGACATGCGTCGCATGGGCGGCGGTTTCGGCGGCAAGGAAACCCAGGCGGCCAGCCCGGCCTGCCTGTGCGCGGTGATCGCGCGCCTGACCGGCCAGCCGACCAAGATGCGCCTGCCACGGGTCGAAGACATGACCATGACCGGCAAGCGCCACCCGTTCTACGTCGAATACGACGTCGGCTTCGACGACAGCGGTCGCCTGCACGGAATCAACTTCGACCTGGCCGGCAACTGCGGTTACTCGCCCGACCTGTCCGGTTCGATCGTCGACCGCGCCATGTTCCACTCGGACAACGCCTACTACCTGGGCGATGCCACCGTGCACGGTCACCGCTGCAAGACCAACACCGCGTCGAACACCGCCTACCGCGGCTTCGGCGGGCCGCAGGGGATGGTCGCCATCGAGGAAGTGATGGACCGCATCGCCCGTCATCTGGCCCTCGATCCGCTGGCGGTGCGCAAGGCCAACTACTACGGCAAGACCGACCGCAACGTCACCCACTACTACCAGACCGTCGAGCACAACATGCTCGAAGAAATGACCGCCGAGCTGGAGGCCAGCGCCGACTACGCCGAGCGCCGCGAGTCGATCCGCCGCTTCAACGCCAACAGCCCGGTGCTGAAGAAAGGCCTGTCGCTGACCCCGGTGAAGTTCGGTATCTCCTTCACCGCCACCTTCCTCAACCAGGCCGGTGCGCTGATCCACATCTACACCGACGGCAGCATCCACCTGAACCATGGCGGCACCGAAATGGGCCAGGGCCTGAACATCAAGGTGGCGCAGGTGGTGGCCCAGGTGTTCCAGGTGGATATCGACCGGATCCAGATCACCGCGACCAACACCGACAAGGTGCCCAACACCTCGCCGACCGCAGCGTCCAGCGGCGCCGACCTGAACGGCAAGGCCGCGCAGAACGCCGCCGAAATCATCAAGAAGCGCCTGGTGGAGTTCGCCGCGCGGCAGTACAAGGTCACCGAGGAAGACGTCGAGTTCCGCAACAACCATGTGCGCATCCGCGACGAGTTCGTCACCTTCGATGCGCTGATCCAGCAGGCGTACTTCGCTCAGGTGTCGCTGTCGAGCACCGGCTTCTACCGCACGCCGAAGATCTTCTACGACCGCAACCAGGCCCGTGGCCGGCCGTTCTACTACTACGCCTTCGGCGCGGCGTGCTGCGAGGTGATCGTCGACACCCTGACCGGCGAGTACAAGATGCTCCGTACCGACATCCTGCATGACGTCGGCGCCTCGCTGAACCCGGCCATCGACATCGGCCAGGTCGAGGGCGGCTTCGTCCAGGGCATGGGCTGGCTGACCACCGAGGAACTGGTGTGGAACGCCAAGGGCAAGCTGATGACCAACGGCCCGGCCAGCTACAAGATCCCGGCGGTGGCGGACATGCCGATCGACCTGCGGGTGAAGCTGGTGGAAAACCGCAAGAACCCGGAAGACACGGTGTTCCACTCCAAGGCCGTGGGTGAGCCGCCGTTCATGCTGGGGATCGCCGCCTGGTGTGCGATCAAGGATGCAGTGGCGAGCCTGGCGGATTATCGCGAGCAGCCGAACATCGACGCCCCGGCGACCCCGGAGCGGGTGTTGTGGGGTTGCGAGCAGATGAGGAAGGTGGTGGCAGCGCGGCAGGCTTCGGTCGAGGTCGAGGCTGTGACCGAGTAACAGGCTGGCCTGTTTGTGAAGGCTGCTGGCCTCATCGCCGGCAACGCCGGCTCCCACAAGTTTCAGAGGTGTGCTCGGTACTTGTGGGAGCTGGCGTTGCCAGCGATGAGGCCAGCACTAGCAACACAAGATTCCTGGAGAGGACATAAATCATGCATCAATGGATCAACGCCCTCGCCGACCTGCAAGCCCAGGGCGAACCCTGCGTCCTGGTGACCATCATCGAGGAGCGCGGCTCGACCCCGCGCAATGCCGGTTCGAAGATGGTGGTCAGCGCCTTCCAACTGTACGACACCATCGGCGGCGGCCACCTGGAATACAAGGCCATGCACATCGCCCGGCAGATGCTTGCCGAGGGCCGCGAGTCGCCGCACCTGGAGCGCTTCAGCCTCGGTGCCAGCCTCGGCCAGTGCTGCGGCGGCGCCACGGTGTTGCTGTTCGAGCCGATGGGCGCAGTGCAGGCGCAGATCGCCGTGTTCGGCGCGGGCCATGTCGGCCGCGCTCTGGTACCCTTGCTCGCCGCCCTGCCCTGCCGGGTGCGCTGGATCGATTCCCGCGAGCAGGAATTCCCCGAAACCCTGCCCGCCGGCGTCAGCAAGATCGTCGCCGACGAGCCGGTGGACGAGGTCGACGAACTGCCCCCGGGCAGCTACTGCATCGTCATGACCCACAACCACCAGCTCGACCTGGAACTCACCGCCGCCATCCTCAAGCGCAACGACTTCACCTGGTTCGGCCTGATCGGCTCGAAGACCAAGCGTGCCAAGTTCGAACACCGCCTGCGCGACCGCGGTTTCGACGCCGAGCGCATGCAACGCATGCGTTGCCCGATGGGCCTGGCCGAGGTGAAAGGCAAGCTGCCGATCGAGATCGCCGTGTCCATCGCCGCCGAGATCATCGCCACCTACAACGCCAGTTTCGGCCAGCACAACCCGGCCGTGAACGCCGAACCCATTGCCCAGTTGCTGCCGCCTTCGCGGCGCAGCCACGCCATCTGAATTTGACGAGACCGTTATGAGCGCAACCCGCAAAGCCTACCGTTCCGCCATCCTGCACAGCATCGCCGACCCCGCCGAAGTGGGCATCGAGGCCTCCTTCGAGTACTTCGAGGACGGCCTGCTGGTGGTCGACAACGGCCAGATCAGCCGTCTCGGTCACGCAAGCGACCTGCTGCCGACCCTGCCCGCCGATATCGAGGTGGTGCACTACCAGGACAAGCTGATCACCCCGGGCTTCATCGACACCCATATCCACTTCCCGCAGACCGGCATGATCGGCTCCTACGGCGAGCAACTGCTGGACTGGCTGAACACCTACACCTTCCCTTGCGAGAAACAGTTCGCCGACAAGGATCACGCCGACAAGGTGGCGAAGATCTTCATCGAGGAACTGCTGCGCAACGGCACCACCACCGCGCTGGTGTTCGGCAGCGTGCACCCGCAGTCGGTGAATGCCTTCTTCGAAGAAGCCGAGCGCCTCGACCTGCGGATGATCGCCGGCAAGGTGATGATGGACCGCAACGCCCCGGACTACCTGACCGACACCGCCGAGTCGAGCTACACCGAGAGCAAGGCGCTGATCGAGCGCTGGCACGGCAAGGGCCGCCTGCACTACGCGGTCACCCCGCGCTTCGCCCCGACCAGCACCCCGGAGCAACTGCAACTGGCCGGGCAACTGCTGGGCGAGTACGACGGCCTGTACATGCACACCCACCTGAGCGAGAACCTCAAGGAAATCGACTGGGTGAAATCGCTGTTCCCCGAGCGCAGCGGCTACCTCGACGTGTACGACCACTTCAAGCTGCTCGGCGAGCGCTCGGTGTTCGCCCATGGCGTGCACCTGTGCGATGCCGAGTGCCAGCGCCTGGCCGAGACCGGTTCGGCCGTGGCCTTCTGCCCGACCTCCAACCTGTTCCTCGGCAGCGGCCTGTTCAACCTGCCGCAGGCCGAGCAGTTCAAGGTCAAGGTGGGCCTGGGCACCGACGTCGGCGCCGGTACCAGCTTCTCGCTGCTCAACACCCTGAACGAGGCATACAAGGTCATGCAGCTGCAGGGCGCGCGCCTGCATCCGTTCAAATCGCTGTACCTGGCGACCCTCGGTGGCGCGCGTGCACTGAGCCTTGACGACCGCATCGGCAGCCTGAAACCCGGCAACGACGCCGACTTCGTGGTCCTCGACTACAAGGCCACGCCGCTGCTGGACTACCGCCTGCAACAGTCCAACAGCATCGAGGAGACGCTGTTCGTGCTGACCACCCTGGGCGATGACCGCACCATCAGCCAGACCTTCGCGGCGGGTGCTTGCGTCCACCAGCGTAGCTGATATTTGAAGAGCACCGATGCCCCCTGTGGGAGCTGGCTTGCCAGCGATTGCTGTAGTGAATTCACGATAGCTATCGCTGGCAAGCCAGCTCCCACAGGGTTATTCATCGCCCATGAAAAAGGGGCTCATGCTTGAGCCCCTTTTCTCATCCTGGCTTTCAGTTCTTGGCCGAAACCGCACCACCGCGTTTCTTGCTCTGCAGCAGGTGCGAGAACACCGCGTGCAGGTCGTCCGAGGCGCTTTCCTCGTCGAGGTTGAGCTTGCTGTCGATGTGGTCCATGTGGTGCATCATCAGGTCCACCGCCTTGGCCGCGTCGCGGGCCTCGATGGCGTCGATCAGCTGCATGTGCTCGTCGTAGGAGCAGTGCGAGCGGTTGCCGCTTTCGTATTGGGCGATGATCAGCGAGGTCTGCGACACCAGGCTGCGCTGGAAGCTGATCAGCGGCGTGTTGCCGGCGGCCTCGGCGAGCTTGAGGTGGAATTCGCCGGACAGGCGGATGCCGGCACCGCGGTCGCCGCGGGAGAAACTGTCGCGCTCTTCGCGGACCATCTCGCGCAGTTCGTTGAGTTGCTCGGCGGTGGCGTGCTGTACCGCCAGCTCGGTGATAGCGCGTTCGACCATGCGCCGGGAGAAGAACACCTGGCGCGCTTCCTCGACGGTCGGGCTGGCCACTACCGCACCGCGGTTGGGCCGCAGCAGCACCACGCTTTCGTGGGCCAGGCGCGACAGGGCGCGGCGGATGATGGTGCGGCTGACGCCGAAGATCTCGCCCAGTGCTTCCTCACTCAACTTGGTACCCGGGGCCAATCGCTGTTCGAGAATGGCCTCGAAGATATGCGCGTAGACGATGTCATCCTGGGTGCCGCTGCGACCACCGGCCTTGCCGGCTCGCGGGGCTTTCTTGAGGGGTTGTAACTGTTCGTTCATGGGCACTCGCGCACGAAGATTCACCTATCGGGCCTCGACTGTAATACCAGCCAGTGGGGCGATGGCAAGTCCTGGGTAGAAAAATGACGGCATAAGGTATTGCCGCATTGTACACAGCAATCGGCATTTCTGCAGGCGCCATCATTCGTTATAGCCCTTGCGACAAACAAAGTGCGCACATCCAATAAAACAGTATTTGCATTCTTTGTATACAAACGCATAATCCACCGGGCAACTTCTTGACCCAAAAGTCAACTCACGGTCCGAAGTCGCCAACAACCTTCCCTCGCAGAGCCCCCAGTGAACGTGCAGGACCAGCTCTGAAAAACAAGAAAGACTTGAGGAGTACACGCTGTGGAAAGCCGCAAATCCGACGCCCCTACGCTGGATCTTGCCCCACCGCTCGAAACGAGCTGGCTGGAGCGGATTTTCAAACTCAAGCTACACGGCACCACTGTAAAGACCGAGATGATCGCCGGCCTGACGACGTTCATCACCATGGCCTACATCATCTTCGTCAACCCCAACATCATGGCCGATGCCGGCATCGATCACGGTGCGGCGTTCGTCGCCACCTGCATCGCCGCCGCCCTCGGCTGCCTGCTGATGGGGCTGTACGCCAACTGGCCGGTCGGCCTGGCGCCGGGCATGGGCCTGAACGCCTTCTTTACCTACACCGTGGTCGGGACCATGGGCTACACCTGGGAAGCCGCGCTGGGCGCGGTGTTCGTCTCCGGGGTGCTGTTCATGTTCCTGACCCTTTCCCGCGTGCGCGAATGGCTGCTCAACAGCATCCCGGTCAGCCTTCGCCATGCCATGGGCGCCGGCGTCGGATTGTTTCTCGGACTGATCGGCCTTAAAACCGCGGGCATCGTCGTCGACAGCCCGGCCACCTTGATCAAGCTCGGCCATCTCAACGAGCCCGGCCCGCTGCTGGCGGCCGTGTGCTTCCTGATGATCGCGGTGCTCAGCTACCACCGGGTGTTCGGCGCGATCCTCATCAGCATCATCACCGTGACCCTGGCCGGCTGGGGCCTGGGCCTGGTGGAGTACGGCGGGGTGTTCTCGCTGCCACCGAGCCTGGCGCCGACCTGGATGGCCATGGACGTGGCCGGGGTGTTCAACGTCAGCATGATCGCCGTGGTCCTGGCCTTCCTCTTCGTGCACATGTTCGACACCGCCGGCACCCTGATGGGTGTGGCCCAGCGCGCCAACCTGGTGAATGCCGACGGGCGCATCGAGAACCTGTCCCGCGCACTCAAGGCCGACAGTGCCTCCAGCGTGTTCGGTGCCGTGGTGGGCGTACCGCCGGTGACCAGCTACGTGGAAAGTGCCGCAGGCGTCGCCGCCGGCGGGCGTACCGGCCTGACCGCGGTGGTGGTGGGTCTGCTGTTCGTCGCGGCGATGTTCTTCGCCCCGCTGGCCGGCATGATCCCGGCCTATGCCACCGCTGGCGCGCTGATCTACGTGGCGATGCTGATGATGGGCAGCATGGCCCACATCGAATGGGACGAAGCCACCGACAGCATTCCGGCGATCGTCACGGTGATCATGATGCCGCTGACCTTCTCGGTGGCAGACGGCATCGCCCTGGGCTTCATCACCTACGTGGTGCTCAAGGCCTGCACCGGCAAGCACAAGGAAATCTCCGCCAGCCTGTGGGTGCTGTGCGCGATCTTCATTGCCAAGTTCATCTTCCTGTAAGGGATAGATGAGGGGACAGGAGCCTCACCTTCGGGTGGGGCTTTTTTGTGGGTGATGGATCAAGGATTTGCATTGAATGTGGCTTCATCGTCGGCAAGCCGACTCCCACAGGGTTTTGGGCCAGCCACAGCATCTGTGCTCGACGCGGACTTTGTGGGAGCTGGCCTTGCCAGCGATGAGGCCGGCAAGAACAAACCAGACCAGCAAGATTGATGTCGAGGCTGATGGCCTCATCGTCGGCAACGCCGACTCCCACAGGGTTTTGGGCCAGCCACAACACCTGTGCTCGACGCGGACTCTGTGGGAGCTGGCTTGCCAGCGGTGAGGCCCGAAAGAACTGCACAAAAACAGCAGACGAAAAAAAGCCCGCCAGTGTGAGCGGGCCAAAGACCTACGAAGATTCTTCTAGCGACCAACTAGCTTCCGCGATAGGTCGAGTAACTGTAAGGAGAGATCAGCAGCGGCACGTGGTAGTGATCCTGCTTGTCGTTGATGCCGAAACGCAGCACCACCACGTCAAGGAACGCCGGCTCGGGCAGTTGCACGCCGCGAGCGCGGTAGTAGTCGCCGGCGCTGAATTGCAGTTGATACACACCGCTGCGGTAGTCGTCGCCTTGCAGCAGCGGCGAGTCGACACGGCCGTCGCTGTTGGTCAGCGCGGTGGTCACCAGTTCCAGTTGCTGGCCTTCGACGCGGTACAGCTCGACCTTGATCGAGCTGCCAGGGCAGCCATGTGCGGCATCCAGTACATGCGTGGTCAAACGTCCCATTGCTTGCTCGCCTCTTGTTCACTCTCTGTGGGCAAAATTTACCCGCCTGCACCGAAGAGAAACACGGCAGCGGGCGGCCGTGGAAGCATTAAGACACTTTCTTGAAAAATTGTACACAATTTTTCTGGCAATTTTCCCATTCAGCGCTACACGCACCTGTGAATAGGCCATTAGTCGCAAAGCCATGGCCTATAAAGACGTCGGCGTCATTAGCTGACCAATCAGGCAGGTTTCTTGCTAGTCATATAAAGAGCGGCACGACGAAGAAATGGGAAAAAACAGGCTTACAAATCGTAAATAAAGTTGTATACAATCACTCCATCGTCGTGGCCCAACGCAAACCTGCGCACGCCACCACCTCCGATTTCACGTACAAGAAGGAAGATTGCAGTGAGCGCTGATTACCCTCGCGACCTGATCGGTTATGGCAATACCCCTCCCCACCCGCAATGGCCGGGGAATGCGCGCGTCGCGTTGTCTTTCGTGCTCAATTACGAAGAAGGTGGCGAGCGCAACATCCTCCACGGTGACAAGGAATCCGAAGCCTTCCTGTCCGAGATGGTCGCTGCCCAGCCGCTGCAGGGCGCACGCAACATGAGCATGGAATCGCTCTATGAATACGGCAGCCGCGCCGGGGTCTGGCGCCTGCTCAAGCTGTTCAAGGACAGCGGCGTACCGCTGACCATCTTCGCCGTGGCCATGGCCGCCCAGCGCCATCCGGACGTGATCCGCGCCATGGTCGAAGCCGGCCACGAGATCTGCAGCCACGGCTACCGCTGGATCGACTACCAGAACATGGACGAGGCCCAGGAGCGCGAGCACATGCTCGAAGCCATCCGCATCCTCACCGAACTGACCGGCGAACGCCCAGTGGGCTGGTACACCGGCCGCACCGGCCCGAACACCCGGCGCCTGGTGATGGAGGAAGGCGGCTTCCTCTACGACAGCGACACCTACGACGACGACCTGCCCTACTGGGAGCCGAACAACCCGACCGGCAAGCCGCACCTGGTGATCCCCTACACCCTGGACACCAACGACATGCGCTTCACCCAGGTCCAGGGCTTCAACTGCGGCGAGCAGTTCTTCCAGTACCTGAAGGACGCCTTCGACGTGCTCTACGAAGAAGGAGCGACCGCGCCGAAGATGCTCTCCATCGGCCTGCACTGCCGCCTGGTCGGCCGTCCGGCACGCCTGGCCTCGCTCAAGCGCTTCATCGATTACGCCAAGAGCCATGACCAGGTCTGGTTTGCCCGTCGCGTGGACATCGCCCGCCACTGGCACGCCACCCACCCTTTCCAAGCCGAGATTTCGCAATGACCGCTTTCAAAACCCTGACCCCGTCGTCCCTGGACCGTGCCGCGTTCGTCGAGGCGTTCGCCGACATCTACGAGCACTCCCCATGGGTGGCCGAGAAGGCCTACGACCTGGGCCAACTGGGTGAGCTGGACCAGATCGAGAACCTGCACCAGCGCATGAGCGACATCCTCCTCAGCGCCGATCACGCCGCCCAGCTGGCACTGATCAACGCTCACCCGGACCTCGCCGGCAAGGCCGCGATCCAGGGCGAGCTGACCGAATCGAGCACCAACGAGCAGGCCGGCGCCGGCATTCACCAGTGCACCGCCGAAGAGTTCGCCCGCTTCACCGAACTCAACGACGCCTACAAGGCCAAGTTCAAGTTCCCGTTCATCATGGCGGTCAAGGGCAGCAACCGGCACCAGATCCTCGCCTCCTTCGAAACCCGCATCCACAACGATGCCGATGCCGAGTTCAAGGAAGCCCTGGCGCAGATCAACCTGATCGCCCTGTTCCGCCTGCTGCAACTGTAAGACCCGCGCCGGCCCGGCCGGCGCCCACAGCCTGACGACATAAAACACAGAATTCAGAGAAAAAAAGCATGCGTACTCTAGTGATCGAGCCCCTGACCAAAGAAGCCTTCGCCCAGTTCGGTGACGTGATCGAAACCGACGGCAGCGACCACTTCATGATCAACAACGGCTCGACCATGCGCTTCCACAAGCTGGCGACGGTGGAAACCGCCCAGCCGGAAGACAAGGCGATCATCAGCATCTTCCGCGCCGACGCGCTGGACATGCCGCTGACCGTGCGCATGCTGGAACGCCATCCGCTGGGCAGCCAGGCCTTCATTCCGCTGCTCGGCAACCCCTTTCTGATCGTGGTCGCGCCAGTTGGCGATGCACCTGTATCAGGTCACGTCCGTGCCTTCATGAGCAATGGCAGGCAGGGCGTCAATTACCATCGCGGCGTCTGGCACCACCCGGTGCTGACGATCGAAAAGCGGGATGACTTCCTGGTGGTTGATCGCAGTGGTTCCGGCAACAACTGCGACGAGCATTTCTTTACCGAGGATGAGCAACTGATCCTCAATCCCCACCAATAAGAGAAGGCCGATCACCGTATTTCGGTGACCGGCAAGAGGTACAAGACTGTGGAAGCACATCTGTTGGAATGGCTGAACCTGAGCGTGCGCTGGGTTCACATGATTACCGGCGTGGCCTGGATCGGCGCGTCGTTCTACTTCGTCTGGCTGGAAAACAACCTGAACCGCGCCAACCCGCGGGACGGGCTGTCGGGTGATCTTTGGGCGATCCACGGTGGCGGTATCTACCACCTGGAGAAGTACAAGCTGGCGCCGCCGAAGATGCCGGAGAACCTGCACTGGTTCAAATGGGAAGCCTACTTCACCTGGATGTCCGGGATCGCCCTGCTGTGCCTGGTGTTCTACTGGCAGCCAACCCTGTACCTGCTGAAACCGGGCAGCACCCTGACCGGCTTCGAAGGCGTGACCATCGGTGTCGCTTCGCTGATCGCCGCCTGGTTCATCTACGACTTCCTCTGCGACTCGCCACTGGGCAAGCACCCTGCCCTGCTCGGCCTGGTGCTGTTCATCCTGGTCATCGCCGCCTGCTTCGGCTTCAGCCAGGTATTCAGCGGTCGTGGTGCGTACCTGCACACCGGCGCCATCATCGGCACCATCATGGTCGGTAACGTATTCCGCATCATCATGCCGGCCCAGCGCCAGCTGGTAGCGGCCATCGAAGCCAACACCACCCCTGATCCGGTACTGCCGGCCAAGGGTCTGCTGCGCTCGCGCCACAACAACTACTTCACCCTGCCGGTGCTGTTCATCATGATCAGCAACCACTTCCCGAGCACCTACGGCAGCGAATACAACTGGCTGATCCTGGCCGGTATCGCCATCGCGGCAGTGTTGATCCGTCACTACTTCAACACCCGCCACGACAGCAACAAGTTCGCCTGGGCCCTGCCTGCCGGCGCACTGGCGATGATCTGCCTGGCCTACGTGACCGGTCCGAAACCCGTGTCCACCGCTCCTGAGCAGGCGGCCGCGAAGATCGAGTACCAGCCACTGCCGGAAACCGCACTGGGTGGCAAGACTGCCGCCGAGAAAGCCGAGGAAGAGCAAGCCGCTGCATGGCAGGCCGCCCAGGCCAAGCCAGCCGAACCGGCCGCCCCTGCCGCACCGGCTGCACCCGCCGAGGCCCCGGCCCAGGCTACCGCAGCTGCCACCGGTAGCGGTTTCGAGAAGATCCACAGCGTCATCCAGGAACGTTGCGCCGTGTGCCATTCGGCCAAGCCGACCAGCCCGCTGTTCAGCGCCGCGCCTGCCGGCGTGATGCTCGACACCGCGCAACAGATCCAGGCCATGGCTCCGCGTATCCAGGCCCAGGCCGTCGCCAGCCAGATCATGCCGCTGGGCAACATCACCCAGATGACTGCCGAGGAACGCAAGCTGGTAGGTGACTGGATCGCCAGCGGCGCCAAGGTCAACTGATCCTTCTGCAACACACGCTCTACCGCTGCAAGCTTCACGCGGCGTCCCAGGCGGGAACCACGGACCGAAAGGTCCGCCGCCCGGGCGCTGCGGCTCAAAAAAATAACAACAAAACTCGAGGTGCTGCATGTCCGAGTCTCGCAAGGCGTACATCCCCGTTGCGCCGCCACGACAGCCCCTGCCCCTGCTGCAACTCATCCTCGTGGGTCTGCAACATGTGCTGTTGATGTACGGAGGCGCCATCGCGGTGCCGCTGATCATCGGACAGGCTGCCGGACTCTCCCGAGAAGAAGTCGCTTTCCTGATCAATGCCGACCTGCTGGTCGCTGGTGTCGCCACCATCGTCCAGTCGTTCGGCATTGGTGCTGTCGGCATCCGCATGCCGGTGATGATGGGTGCCAGCTTTGCCGCCGTAGGCAGCATGGTGGCCATGGCCGGCATGCCCGGCGTCGGTCTGCAAGGGATCTTCGGCGCGACCATCGCCGCCGGATTCTTCGGCATGCTGATCGCCCCGTTCATGTCCAAGGTGGTGCGGTTCTTCCCGCCGCTGGTGACCGGCACGGTCATCACTTCCATCGGCCTGTCGCTGTTCCCCGTGGCGGTGAACTGGGCCGGCGGTGGCGCAACAGCCGCGACCTTCGGCTCGCCGATCTACCTGACCGTTGCCGGCCTGGTACTGGCCACCATCCTGCTGGTCAACCGCTTCATGCGCGGTTTCTGGGTCAACGTTTCGGTGCTGATCGGCATGGGCCTGGGCTACATCCTCGCCGGCTCCATCGGCATGGTCGACCTGTCCGGCCTGGACGAGGCGCCCTGGCTGCAGGTGGTCACCCCGCTGCACTTCGGCATGCCGACCTTCAGCCTGGCGCCGATCCTGTCCATGTGCCTGGTGGTGGTGATCATCTTCGTCGAGTCCACCGGCATGTTCCTCGCCCTGGGCAAGGTGACCGACAGGGAGGTCACTCCCGGAATGCTTCGTCGCGGCTTGATGTGCGACGCCGGCGCGTCCTTTGTCGCCGGTTTTTTCAACACCTTCACCCACTCCTCCTTCGCCCAGAACATCGGCCTGGTGCAGATGACCGGCGTGCGTTGCCGCTATGTGACGGTGGTGGCGGGTGGCTTCCTGATTCTGTTGAGTCTGCTGCCGAAAGCGGCCTTCCTGATCGCCTCGATTCCACCGGCGGTACTGGGCGGCGCATCGATCGCCATGTTCGGCATGGTGGCCGCTACCGGGATCAAGATTCTCCAGGAAGCCGACATCAGCGACCGGCGCAACCAGCTGCTGGTGGCAGTGAGCGTCGGCATGGGCCTGATTCCGGTGGTCCGTCCGGAGTTCTTTGCACAAATGCCGCAATGGATGGAACCCATCACCCATAGCGGTATCGCCATGGCAACGGTCAGCGCCCTGGTGCTGAACCTGTTGTTCAACATCCTCGGCGGCGCCGAACGCGCCTCGCACAACGAAGCCGCCGCCCACCATTGAGCCCTTTGGGCGGCGCTTGCCGCCCGGCACTACCCGAGCAATACGCAGTACCGCCGACCCGTGGGAGCGGGTCGGTCGGGGCGCTTCGCGCCGAAGAAAGCGCAACGAACAACAATAATTAGCCGGGAATCACAACATGAAACGCACCACCACTTCCCTTCTCCTGGGCAGCAGCTTGCTGGCGAGTCTTCCAGCGGTAGCGGGGGATCTTCTGCTGTGGCAATCCAACAGCCTCAGCTACCTGTACGGCAAGGACTTCCAGGTGAACCCTGCGATCCAGCAGACCATCACCTTCGAACACGCCAACAAGTGGAAATACGGCGACACCTTCCTGTTCGTCGACAAGATCTTCTACAACGGCCAGGCCGACCGCGGCAAAGGCTACCGGACCTACTACGGCGAGTTCACCGAGCGCTTCTCGTTCGGCAAGATCTTCGACAAGAAGATCGAACTGGGCCCGATCAAGGACGTGCTCCTGGCCGTCAGCTACGAGTCCGGCGAAGGCGACAACGAGGCCTACCTGATCGGCCCCGGCTTCGACCTGGCGATTCCCGGCTTCAACTATTTCACCCTGAACATCTACAACCGCCATACCGAAGGCAGCCGCGCCGGCGACAACGTCTGGCAGATCACCCCGACCTTCTCCTACACCATTCCCGTGGGCTCGTCCGACATCCTCATCGACGGCTACATGGACTGGGTGGTGGACAACGACGAAACCAAGAAACGCGGCACCTACCACGCCAACCTGCAGTTCAACCCGCAGGTCAAGTACGACCTGGGCAAGGCCCTGAAGCTGGGGGCCAAGCAGTTGTACGTGGGTATCGAGTACAGCTACTGGAAAGACAAATACGGCATCGAGAACAGCAATCGTCTCGATACCAACCAGAGCGTGACCAGTGCGTTGATCAAAGTGCACTTCTAAAAACCTGATCTGCGTCAGGTGCTCCCTGGATGGGAGCACTTGAGGGCCAGCGCGCAAGCCAGTAACCTGCGCGCCCCCTCGACCTGGGCGGAGGGATTTCGCCCGCGTTTGCTGACTGTCCGGTCAATCAGGACGGGCGGTTGGCAGGCGCCAGCGCCAACAGTCGTAACCGTTTGAACTGTTCAGAAAGACGTCGAGCAGGATTGCTGCACCCTTCCGGGAAGGTTGGCTCAGCTCTTGCCCTTTTGCTGTGGCCGGTCGCAAAAACCTGACTCGGAAGACAAACCTTTCAACCCGACGACGCCAAACCAAGAGCGTCGCAAACAGAATCAATCAAGGGAGCAACGCGATGCGCTTTACCAACAGCCTGATCCTCGCCGGGGGCCTGCTGGCCGCCAGTTCCGCGATGGCCGACGACCTGCTGCTGTGGCAGAACAACAGCCTGACCTACCTGTACGGCAAGGATTTCGCCGTCAACCCGGAGATCCAGCAGACCTTCACCTTCGAGCACGCCGATGCCTGGAAGTACGGTGACAACTTCCTGTTCATCGACAAGATCTTCTACAACGGCAAAAAGGACGGCAACAACGGCCCGAACACCTACTACGGCGAGTTCAGCCCGCGCCTGTCGTTCGGCAAGATCCTCGGCCAGGACCTGTCGTTCGGTCCGGTCAAGGACGTGCTGCTGGCGATGACCTACGAGTTCGGCGAAGGCGATACCGAGTCGTACCTGATCGGCCCTGGCTTCGACCTGGCCGTTCCGGGCTTCGACTACTTCCAGCTGAACTTCTACCAGCGCCACACCGAAGGCAGCCGCGACGGCGACAACGTCTGGCAGATCACCCCGGTCTGGGCCTACACCATTCCGGTGGGCAAGTCCGACATCCTGATCGACGGCTTCATGGACTGGGTGGTCGACAACGACAAGAGCTACCACGCCAACCTGCACTTCAACCCGCAGGTCAAGTACGACCTGGGCAAGGCGCTGAACTTCGGCGAGAAGCAGCTGTACGTCGGCTTCGAGTACGACTACTGGAGCGACAAGTACGGGATCAAGGACACCCGCTACTTCGACACCAACCAGAACACCGCCAGCTTCCTGGTGAAGGTGCACTTCTAAGAGCGTGACAGGCTACCGGTTCCACCCGGCGGAACCGGTAGCTTCCTGCCAGAGCCCACAAAACACGGACGAAACTTTCATCTTTCGCCCACACCGCATTTACGTTCCCTTCTCTTTTCGCTTGTTAATTTCCCGCGCCAATCTCGCCGCTACCTGAAACCAAGGAATGGCTTCCGGTAATGGATCATCCAAAAGGGAATTAACCATGCGCCTTACACACTTCGCGCCCACGCGCTATCTGTTGCTGCTCACCACCACCTGGCTGGGCATCTTCCTGCTTACCCGCGCCGCCCTGCTGTTCAGCCACCTGGACGAAGCCGGGCACGCCTACTTCGCGGTCTTCGCCGTCGGCCTGCTCAATGACCTGGTGTTCCTCGTCTATACCGCCCTGCCGCTAAGCCTGTTCGTCCTGCTCTGCCCGCGCCGGCTGTGGCAGGCACGGGTAACCCGCTGGCTGCTGGTGGCCATCCTTGCCGTGAGCATCTACCTGATGCTGTTCACCGCCGTGGCCGAGTGGCTGTTCTGGGACGAGTTCGGGGTGCGCTTCAACTTCATCGCCGTGGATTACCTGGTGTATTCCGACGAGGTGCTGAACAACATCCTCGAGTCCTACCCGATCGCCCTGCTGCTGAGCATTCTCGGCCTGCTCACCCTGGCCCTGGTGCTGGCCCTGATCAAACCCCTGCAATGGGTGTTCGAGGCTCCCTACCCGAGCCTGCGTCAGCGCGCCCTGCAAACCGCCGGTATCGCCCTGGTGGCCCTGCTGTGCATCCAGTTCGCCGACCAGGACAGCCTGCGCAGCCAGGGTGGCAACACCTACCAGCGCGAGCTGGCGAGCAATGGCCCGTACCAGTTCTTCGCCGCCTTCCGCAACAACGAACTGGACTACCAGCAGTTCTACAGCACCCTGCCGGAAGCGGTCACCGCCCAGCACATGCGCGATGAACTGAACGAACCCGGGGTGACCTTCATCGGCAAGGAGCCCCTGGATATCCGCCGCACCGTGAGCAACCCGGGCACCCCGCGCACGCCGAACATCGTCCTGGTCACCATCGAGAGCCTCAGCGCCAAGTACCTGGGCAGCAACGGCGACCCGCGCAACCTCAGCCCCAACCTCGACGCACTGCGCAAGCAAAGCCTGTACTTCAACAATTTCTACGCCACCGGCACCCGCACCGACCGCGGCCTGGAAGCCATCACCCTGTCGATCCCGCCAACCCCGGGGCGCTCCATCGTCAAGCGCATCGGCCGCGAAGGCGGCTTCGCCAGCCTCGGCCAGCAACTGAGCGAGGTGGGCTACGACGCGGTATTCGTCTATGGCGGCCGCGGCTACTTCGACAACATGAACGCCTTCTTCAGCGGCAACGGCTACCGCATCGTCGACCAGAGCAGCGTCGACGAGCAGGACATCAGCTTCAAGAACGCCTGGGGCATGTCCGACGAAGACCTGTACAAGCAGGCGATCAGGCTGGCCGACGCCGACCACGCCAACCAGGTGCCGTTCTTCCTGCAGTTGATGACCACCTCCAACCACCGGCCCTACACCTACCCTGACGGGCGTATCGACATTCCATCCGGCAATGGCCGTGACGGCGCGGTGAAATACACCGACTACGCCATCGGCAAGTTCCTTGAGGAAGCACGCAAGAAGCCCTGGTTCGACGACACCCTGTTCATCTTCGTCGCCGACCACACTGCCGGCAGCGCGGGCAAGGAAGACCTGCCGGTGCAGAACTACCAGATCCCGCTGTTCATCTACGCCCCGAAGCTGATCGAGCCCCGCGAGGAAGGCAAGCTGGCCAGCCAGATCGATCTCGCGCCAACCCTCCTCGGCCTGCTCAACATGAGCTACACCTCGACCTTCTACGGGCGCGACCTGCTCAAGGAAGACAACCTGCCGCCACGGGTGCTGATCGGCAACTACCAGCATCTGGGCCTGTTCGATGGCCAGGACCTGGCGATCCTCAGCCCGCGCGGTGGCCTGCGCCTGCACCAGCAGGCCCTGGGGGAAAGCCGCGAGATTCCGGCGGAACCGGAAAACCTGCTGGTTGCCCGGGCCATCGCCTACTACGAGAGCGCCAGCTACGGCTTCAAGCAGCGCTTGCTGGAATGGGTGCCGGAGGCGCAGGCACACACGGCGGCCAATCCCTGAAGCGAGCCGAACGGCCACTCCGGTGGCCGTTCAACCGACGGACAAGCGGCGTCCCGGGCGAACCCCAGTCCAACGGCCCTCGGCATTGATCGACGAGTTGTAGCCGGCGAAGAACAGGCTCGACACATCCCGCGTGTGCAGCTTGCCGGCCGCTGCAACCGGTTGGCGGCTGTAGAATGCCGAGGTCGGCACGCCGTCCTGGTCGCGGCGGATCCGCCCTTCCCCCAGCACCGAGCGAATCATCGACGGCCCGCTCATGTACATGGTCAATTTCCAACGCGAAAACAAGCCACTGCCGGGGGTACTGCGCTTGCCAACCCATCCCGCATCCACGCCGGCGAAGTTCTTGTCCGAGCGGGGTGAATACTCATGCAGCAAGCGGTCCAGCAGCGCGTGTCCGGTAGTCGAACCCGGTACTGCAGCGATCACGCCATTGCTGACCATGTTGCCCTGGGTGTGCACGAAAAAGTCACCGCTGGCTGACGACAAGTCGATCGGTCCGCCCACGGCGATATCGAAATCCATATAGAGGCCGCCGTAAGCGCTGGTGGCCGCCAATCGCCCGATATCGCTCAAGGCTGCCCAGTTGGAGAAAGCCCCCTTGCCCTCCCGCGCATAGAGACTGCTGATCCGGTGTGCCTGCGGATAGCTGGAGGCCAGGTCAGCGAACATTTGCTCCGGCGGCCTGACCGTCATCGAGTCACCATGAGCCCGGGCCAGATAACGTTCCGCCGGTTCCAGGCTGTCTTCCATGGCCAGCAGGGTCGAGGTGTAGTTGCTCGGCCTGGACGTCCAGATATTCACCTGCCAGTCGGGGTTCTGCTCCTTGAACATGAAGGCGTTGTAGAGGTGGGCAGCGGGAATCGCCGATCCCTCCCAGATGTAGTGGGCCAGGTCCGGAATCTGCAGCAGCGCCGGTACGCCAAAGCCGCCGGCTGAATCGCGCAGGGTCATTGGGTTGTTATGCACCATGCGGTACAGGTTAAGCCCGTCTACCTCGCCCAGCGGGTCGCTGCTGGTCCAGCGCGCCAGCCATGGCGCGTAGTAGCGCAGGCCAAAGTAGTACAGGCCGCTGGCATCGAGCTCCTTGCCGCAATAGCGGTGGCGCTTGTCACGGGCCTGCACGGCACTGCGCGCCGCCCACACGGCAGTGCCGCCGAACGGATAGAACACCTCGCGGCTGATCAAGGCGCCCTCCTCGTCCAGTTCCATGGCAATCGATCCCAGGTGATCGCCAAGGCTGTAGCACCATTGCCCGTCCGCTACCCGCAGATGCTCATCCACCCTCAGCACCTGGCGGATTTCCCCGCCCGCGCGGTGGTGCAGCTCCAGCCCCGCCAGGTAACGCACCTCGGCATGCAGGCTGCGGGAGCGCGCCTGGCTCAGCATGACCTTGCGCACCCGGCTGCCATCGGCGGCGTAGATATAGTGCTCGCGATCGTCTTCGCCGGAGCTACGCAGCACCTGGCGCACTTCAGCCAGTCGGTTGCGCGGGTTCCAGCTCATCCCGGCGACACCCTCCAGGCGCAGCAGGTTGCCGCAACCATCATGGGCAGCCGCGATTTCCGCCTCATCAGGCAGGCTGCCATCCGGGCGCTCGGGCAGTGCGCGATTGCTCGTGCTCGCCACCGCCATGCGCAACCCAGCGGCCTGCTCGTGGTGGCGCTGCAGCAGGTTGCCGGCGGCATCGTAGGTAAAGCGTTGCAGGTAATTGACCAGCCGCGTCGGGTCCAGCGGCAGATCGTAGTGCGGCGGCAGTCCAGGTCCATGGGCGGGCTGGTCGACTTCCACGCCACGGGCCTCGATCAGTTGGTAGAGCGAGTCGTAGACCATCACCTGCTGCGCCGCAACCCGCTGGTTGCGGTAGAAGGTGACCGGTTGCGACAGGTCTTCGATGCCCAGCACATTACCGACCCGGTCGTACTCGTAGCGCAGGTCCTGCAACGCCGCCTGCCCTGGCAGCCGCGTCAGCTGACGCTGCAGGCGGCCATCGCGGGGACAGAAGCTGCGCTCGGTGACCACGCCGTTGCCTGCGGTCTCGCTGATCACCCGGCCGTGGGCGTCGTAGCGGAGCGTGTCGCGTACCGTTCGCGGCTGCTCGCTGCCGGACAGTTGCAAGGCCGAGCGACGCAACGCCCCCGCCTGGTCAAGGAACAGGCAGTGACGGTTGCCGAGGGCATCGATACGCAGGACCGGATCGCCGAGCGGGTTGCAGCGGGTCTCGCTGCTGTAGCCCGGGCCCGTTTCGAGCAGGGCATCGCGCGCGGCGGTGTCGGCCGGCCAATCCGGGGCTTGCGGCAACTCCAGGATACGCCGGCGCTGCACCTGTAGCTGGCCGCTGAGTGCATAGGCATCACACAGCAGCGTCCCGGCCGGATCGTCATGGCGCAGCAAGCGCCCGCACTGGTTGCGCAGAGCCTGGTCAGGGCCGGCATACTCCAGGCGCTCGATCACCCGCGAGGGCTCGCCGGACGCCTGCTCATGCAAGACGACGGCGCGCAGTTGCTCGTCGTATTCGGTGTGGAAGAAGGTATCGCGGCTATCCCAGGCCTGGCTGACCGGTCCGGCCTCGGTAAACAGCGCCAGGCGCCAGCCAGCATCGCTGCTATCGCTCAGCACGGCACGCCCGGAAAGCGAATAGCCCGTGGTGCGATTGGGCAGCCCTGCGTTGCTCCAGGCCCGGGGGTCACGGGCGGCAATATCACGGCCGTGCAGGTCGAAGTCATGGCCGGTGATGCGCGCCTCGGCTGGCATCTGCGGGTCAGCGCGGTAGTAGGCCACGCTGCGCAGCACCGCCCCGCGCGCATCGCTGACCGCCAGCAGCGGCGTGTGCTGGTGAAGCTGACGAATCGAAGGCATCCCTGGCGTCCCTCCGGTCTGCAGTGGACGTCAGTATGGGCCTGTGCGCGCGGGTTGAAACCTGACAAAAATACCAGTCAGCCGCGCACGGCCTTGTACAGCTTGCCAACCACGCTGACCACCGCCAGCACCAGCGCACCGGCCACCACACCGAGCACGCCATTGACCAGGGTCGAGGTCAGCGCACCGCCATAGCTGGCGCTGAAACCCTCGACCGCGTGATGCAGCGGCGCGATGCCATGCACGAGGATGCCGCCACCGACCAGAAACATCGCTGCGGTTCCCACCACCGACAGGGTCTTCATCAACCAGGGTGCGGCACGCAGAATGCCCTGGCCGATACGCTTGCCGATACCCTTGGAGGTTTCGCTCAGCCACAGGCCGAGGTCGTCCAGCTTGACGATGCCGGCCACCAGGCCATACACGCCGATGGTCATGACCAGGGCAATGCCGGACAGGACGATGATCTGCTGGGTCAGCGGCGCATCGGCGACGGTGCCGAGGGTGATGGCGATGATCTCTGCGGAGAGGATGAAGTCGGTGCGGATCGCGCCCTTGATCTTGTCCTTCTCGAAGGCCACCAGGTCCACCGCCGGGTTGGCTGCGGCCTCACTCAAGGCGGCATGATCAGCCTGCTTCTGCTCGGCGCCATGCAGGTACTTGTGCGCCAGCTTCTCGAAGCCCTCGAAACACAGGTAGGCGCCGCCGATCATCAGCAGCGGCGTCACCGCCCAGGGAATGAAAGCGCTGATCAGCAAGGCCGCCGGGACCAGGATCAGCTTGTTGACGAACGAGCCCTTGGCCACCGCCCAGACCACGGGAATTTCCCGCTCGGCGCGCACGCCCGAAACCTGCTGCGCGTTGAGCGCCAGGTCGTCACCCAGTACACCGGCGGTTTTCTTGGCCGCCACCTTGGTCATCACGGAAACGTCATCGAGTACTGCGGCAATGTCGTCGATCAGTAAAAGAAGGCTGCTTCCGGCCATGTGTCTCTATCTCGCATAAGGGGTGATTGCAAAAGGATAGCGGGTTGACCTTGGGAATACCTCATTGGTGCCCGCGAGGTTGCGCCCGGGGCCGCTGCCTTGAGCGCCGCGCGAGGCCGGTGCTACCATGCGCCACCGCCTGCCCGGGCCTGCCGCGGGCGGGCCGAGACCAAGGAACAGCGCCAACCATGAGCAGCATTCGCGAGCGCAACAAAGAACTGATCCTGCGCGCGGCCAGTGAAGAATTCGCCGACAAGGGTTTCGCCGCCACCAAGACCAGCGACATCGCGGCCAAGGCGGGGTTGCCCAAGCCCAACGTCTACTACTACTTCAAGTCCAAGGAAAACCTCTACCGCGAGGTGCTTGAAAGCATCATCGAGCCGATCATGCAGGCCTCGACGCCGTTCAATGCCGAAGGTGATCCGGAAGAAGTGCTGAGCGCCTACATCCGCTCCAAGGTGCGTATCTCCCGCGACCTGCCGTTCGCCTCGAAAGTGTTCGCCAGCGAGATCATGCACGGTGCGCCGCACCTGAGTCCGCGCCAGGTCGAGCAACTGAACGTCCAGGCCCGGCACAACATCGCCTGCATCCAGCGCTGGATCGACAAGGGCCAGATCGCCCCGGTCGACCCGCACCACCTGATGTTCAGCATCTGGGCGGCGACCCAGACCTACGCCGATTTCGACTGGCAGATCTCGGTGGTCACCGGCAAGGCGAAGCTGGATGAAAGTGACTACGAAGCGGCGGCGCAAACGATCATCCGCCTGGTTTTGAAAGGGTGCGCGCCGGACAATTGATGCCTGGCGTCAAGGCCTCATCGCTGCGGTTCGGCGCCCCGACAGGCCAGCTCCCACAGGGTGCTATGGAGCACATGAAACCTGTGGGAGCCGGCATTGCCGGCGATGAGGCCAGCAATCACGACACAGCAGTCAGATCAGGCAGCAACCCCCGCATCCGCCCGCAACCCCGCCTCCTCGATGGCACTGATCGCACACTGCTCATCGATATCCGACGTATCCCCACTGATCCCGATCGCCCCTAGCACCACGCCCGCCTCGTTGCGGATCAGCACGCCACCCGGCGCCGGCACCACCGGGCTCTGACCCAGACCATTCAACGCGGCGAAGAACGCCGGCCGCTGCTGCGCATCCAGCGCCAGTAAACGCGAGCCCTTGCCCAGGGCGATCGCTCCCCACGCCTTGCCCATCGCCACCTGCGGACGCAGCAGGCTGGCACCGTCTTCCCGTTGCAAGGCCAGCAGATGGCCGCCGGCGTCCAGCACCACCACGGTCAGCGGCGCGGCGGAGATCTTGCGTCCCGCAGCCAGCGCGCCATTCACCAGGCCGACAGCGACTTTCAAGCTCAATGCGTTCATGAAACGGTCCTCTTGTTGTTATGAAGCCCAGGGGGCAAGTGAAAAATTGATAGGACAAATAGAACACAATGGCGAATATTTTTGTATACAATAATTTGACCACTGCGACCTTATGCCACGGCAACCCTTTATCTACGGCATTTCGACGAAAGCGCAGGCCGTCGATGAAAATGGATTGACCAGAGCCGTATACCGTGAATACACTCTGGCAAAAGCAGTTTTGTATACAATTACAACATCAATGAGGCACAAAGCCATGAGCAAAATGAGAGCAATCGATGCAGCCGTTCTGGTGATGCGCCGCGAAGGTGTGGAAACCGCGTTTGGCATTCCTGGTGCAGCGATCAACCCGCTGTACTCGGCCCTGAAGAAAGTCGGCGGTATCGATCACGTCCTCGCTCGCCACGTTGAAGGCGCCTCGCACATGGCCGAGGGTTACACCCGCACCAAGGCCGGCAATATCGGCGTGTGCATCGGTACCTCCGGCCCTGCCGGCACCGACATGGTCACCGGTCTGTACAGCGCCTCCGCCGACTCCATCCCGATCCTCTGCATCACCGGCCAGGCCCCTCGCGCCCGCCTGCACAAGGAAGACTTCCAGGCCGTCGACATCACCAGCATCGTCAAGCCGGTGACCAA